>TARA_R100000231_G_scaffold41756_1_pt1 | contig 29135 bp, 48 predicted proteins | sample TARA_R100000231 | Tara Oceans TARA_R100000231 (sample SAMEA2620565) | marine metagenome | biome: marine biome (ENVO:00000447); feature: surface water layer (ENVO:00002042); material: "saline water (ENVO:00002010), including plankton (ENVO:xxxxxxxx)" | depth 5 m | reverse complement strand
GTGTTTGCTGAGAGTTCAAACTTATTCTTTGGTACTGACTTATTAAGTGACCATACAAGAATTAGCTTACTTGACCAATCAGTAGTAACTGGTTCAGATAACATTAATTTAGTAGCTAGATATACAGCGGGTGTTATTCAAGGAATTGGTGCTAACGTAGTTAGACAATCATAATAAACTAGAATACGGTAGGGGTGTAAAAACCTCTACCTTAACTTTAAATAAATAATATGGCTTGTACAAATTTAACAAAAGGTAGAGAGTTACAATGTGACAGAGTAGCTGGTGGTATAAAAAATATTTATTTTGGAGTTTATGACGATTTTGACGCTAACGCTACAACTGGCGAAATTTTAGGTACTGGTATTGTTATTTCTAGTGGGTCTGTAACTGATATAAATATGGGTAGCGGTACTTTTTTAAGAAGATACGCACTACCAAGAGGCGAAAGCAGTTTAACAGAAACTATAGTGGGTTCTACTGAAAACGGAACTATACACTACACACCGCAAGTAACTATAAAACTTAATCACTTAACTACTGCAGACCAAAACGAGTTAAGATTATTAGCGTTAAGTAAATTAATTATATTTGCTGAACTTAACCAGTTAAACGCAAGTGGTAAAAACGTAATAGTTTGTATGGGTGTTGAAAACGGTATGAGACTAAACAGTGGTACTAATTTAAGTGGTGCTGCTTTTGGTGACCATAACGGATATAGCTGGACTTTTGACGGTATGGAGAAAGTACCTATGTCTACAGTAGCAGACTATACAACAAGTCCATTTGACAATAGCGACTTTGCTAACGTGCAAGTAGATATAAATTAATAGTTATAAACTTTAACATTGATGTTTTTATATAATTAGAGGTAGTTTTTGCTACCTCTTTTTTTATAATACAAATAAATACTTAATATTTCTATATAATAGTATGATACAACTAACTTACTTTACAGTTGCAAAGCCACAAAATATATATATCTGTACGGAAGATGAGAGAATAGATACTACAGTAGCTAAAGACCAGTTAGACTTTATGTTTAAATTAACTAACGATATGACTGGACAGATTATATATGTTTATAGTGGTAGTGTTAGTGTATTAGATAGATATACATTGTTAAGTTTAGCAGCTACAGACGTTACAAATCAAAATTTATTTAATGGTTTCTTTAATGGCTTACCAGTAGGTTACTATGGTTATGAGCTTTACGAATTGACTAAAGAAAGTTCAGCTAGTATATCTAAAACTTGTTCTACTGCGCCTAAAGATACTACGGGTACTATTGGTGTAGTAAATTTAAGTTTAAGTGGTACGACAGTATTTACACAAAATTTAAACGGTAAAAATGACGTTTACGATAAACAAGTGACAAATTTAGACGCTGGTACTTATACTTTTAACATAGACAATCAATGTGGAGACAATATACATACTGGCGGTATGTTAATAAACTCTATAAACTCACAAAGTGACAATACAAGGTTTGTAGAAATAACAAGTGTTACGCAAACGTCTACTGGTATTAATTTTACTGTAGTTTCTAAAATGCCTATTGGTCACTCTTACGCTTTTAGTCAAGGTGGTGCAAGTGAAACACAAATAACTGACATAACAACTAACCCACAAACTACTACGCATAGTTTTAGTCAAGTAGGCAACCCGACTTTAGCAGCAAATTTAGTTGAATTAAAACAATATAACCAAACTGGAGGAGCAGTAGGTGGTGGTGCTATAGTTGGTTCTACTGTAAATATAAGACCATTAAGCAACCCTAGTAGTTATTTTGGTATTACAATAGTTTTAGCTAGTAATGATGTATTACTAGAACACGGAACAAGTACAGTTAAAGAAAAGGGTAACGCTTTTATAAGTTCTATATATGGTGCAACATCTACAAGTACAACAAAAGGTTATTACACACTACAAGGACAAGTAACAGAGGGTAAAATGTATATAAGTCAGGGTGACGAAAATTTAAAAGAGGTGACTTATAAAGAATATGAAGAGGCAACGAGTACAAATTATATATATTACGGACAATAAAAAAATTAAAAATGGGTTTAGACAACAACAACGATTTATTAAGAGAACAACTAGGTAAGGGTACTGTAGAAATATTTACTACAGTTGCGCAAACAAGTAAAAACTACTATGCGGTATACTTTCCAGTAACAAGCGTAGTTAGTTCAATAACTGTAGCAGACGCAACGGGTGAAAGTGCTTTAGTCACGACACTACCAGCGGGTACAACTTTATTTATGAACGTGACCAGCATACAACTTAGTAGCGGTATAGGTATAGGATATGACGAGGGTTTAAAAGAATAATATGCAGTCACTAAAATTAGCACAAACTTTAAATACTACAAAAACTGGCTATAATATTTACTCAGTAGACTTAGACGGTGTAGACGCTTTTATAGATATTGGCGAAAGCAAAACCTTAATTAGCGGTCAGCGTGGGTCTTGTAGTGCGTGGGTTAAAATAGATACTACAAGTACAAGCTCTACAATCTGGCAGGGACGTGTAGATAGTAATAACTATGTAAATCTATTTTATCATAACGGAAGTACAGAAATAAGAATAGCTTATAGGTTAGGCGGTTCTACAAAATTAGCCTCACATACAGTAGACTTTGAAAATGACGGTAAATTTCACCATATTTTAGCAACTTGGACACCTACAAGAATAGAACTATTTATAGACGGTATATCACAAGCCGTTAATACGTTTAGTGGTACTTTTACTGGTACGTTTGCTAACTCTATGATAGGGCAAAATACTTTAGCTGGTAATTTTTTACACGGTAAAGTAGCGCAACTAGGCTTATTTAATGCAGTAGTAGGTATATCTGACGTTTACGTAGCTAATAGTGAGCCAATAGATTTAACAAGTAATAGGTTTTTAGTTGCATACTATAAACTAGACGAGGGTAGCAGTACTGTTGCTTTAGATAGTAGCGGTAATGACAAAAACGGTGTTTTAAATAATAATGCAACTTATAGTACAGATGTACCTTTTAAAGCTGGATAAATGAAATATACAATACTAAATAAACAAGAATTAGAAAGCGTTAATTTTACAGAGGTTTTAGAAACTTCAGCAAATACGTTGAGATACAACAACGCAAATACAGAATTTTTACTTAAATTTGAGGGAGATACACCTACTTTTTTAGTAGATAAACAATTATATGACTACGAGGGTATAATGCAAATACTAAACAGTCCTGAGTGGACGCAACCAACAGACTAAATATGGACGATATAATTAACATTAATTTAAGCTACAATACTGCGCCTATAGTTAAAGAGGTAAACGGTAAAAACTATATAGAATATGGTACTGATGACTGGAAAAACTTGTACCCACAATTTCTAATAGATTTATACTATAACAGCTCTACAAACGCTAGTATAATAAACGCTACAAGCGAACTTATAGCTGGTGAAGATATTGTAATAGATGACGAGGACGAAAGAGATATAGACTCAGTTGTAAAGCTCAAACAATTTATGGCTAACCCTAACTCTAACGAAACTTTACACGAGTTGATTAAAAAGTTAGCTTTTGACTTTAAATTACAAGGTGCTTTTGCTTTAAATATTGTATGGTCTAAAGACCGTACTAGAATAGCAGAAATACACCACGTAGGAGTAGAGAAAATTAGAATAGAAAAACCTGACGTAATGGGTAAAGTAAATGGCTACTATGTTTGTGCTGACTGGTCAAATACAAGACAAAACAAACCACATAGAGTACCAGCCTTTAACGTTAATGATAGAACAAGCGCTAACCAAATATTATATAGTGGTTTATATTCGCCTAATATGAACTGCTACTATACACCTGACTATATTGCGGGTAACAACTGGTCTTTAATTGACCAAAAAGTTAGCGAATTTCACTTAAATAATATAACAAATGGGTTTAGCGGTTCTTATTTTATATCTTTTGCTAATGGCGTACCGACGCAAGAAGAGAGATTTCAGATAGAGAGAGCTTTAACAGAAAAATTTACTGGTAGTGGTTCAGCTGGACGTTTTATACTTACTTTTAGCGAAGATAGAAATAGAGTACCTGAAATAACACCTATACAAGTATCTAATGCCGATAAGCAATTTTTGGCTTTACAACAACTACTCGTTTCAAACATACTTACAGCTCATAGAATTACGTCGCCTTTGCTTATGGGTATAAGAGATAGTGGCGGTGGTTTAGGTAGTAATGTAGACGAACTTAACCAAAGCGCAAATTATTTTCTCAACACAGTATGTAAACCTTACCAAAACCATATAATAAAGGTGCTTAGAAAATTATTTAGAGTGAACAATATGGATATGCCTATAAGTTTTGTACAAATAAAGCCTATAACTACGCAGTTTACTAGCGAAGATTTAAAGGCGGTTATGCAACAAGACGAAATACGTGAAGAGCTTGGTTTACCACCACTTAACGAAGAGGTAGAGGTTAAAGAAGAGTTAGCTAAAGTTGGTAGTATGATTACAGACGGTGTAGAGTTGCCCGTATATGACACTATAGAAGAGGCAGAGGCAGAGGCAAAACGTTTAGGATGTGAGGGTTACCACGAACATAAACAAGACGGCAAAACCGTTTATATGCCGTGTACAGACCACAAACAAATAACAAGTTTAAAAAATTGTAACTGTAAAGAAGAGTTTATAACACCAAACCCTTGTCAAGCTGGTTACGAGGCAATAGGTACTAAAATAAAAAATGGTAAACGTGTACCTAATTGTGTACCTATAAATGCACAAGAGCAAATAAAAAGATTTTCTAACAAAACTGAACTAGAACAATTTATAGAAGATTATGGCGAGGACTTACCTGATGACGCTATAGTATTAGACCAAGAGAAAGTAGTAGACGAACACGAAGATTTTAACTTTGAAGATGAGTTAAATAAAATAGCTAATAAAAAAATAGAATTAGCTAGTACGGGTACTGCAAGACCTAACGCTAGAAGTGTACAAGACGGCGTAAACGCCTCATATAACGACTACTACAAAGTAAGGTATGAATATACAAGAGATAACACCTTAGGTAGTAGTGGCGAAAGTAGAGAGTTTTGCAAACTTATGATGAGAGCAAAAAAATTATATCGTAAAGAAGATTTGTTAAGACTAACAAATATGCCCGTAAATAGAGGTTGGGGTAAAAACGGTGCAGACACCTACTCTATATGGCTTTTTAAAGGTGGCGGTAATTGTTACCACTACTTTAAAAGAGTAGTTTTTAAGTCGTCTTTAAGAAACGCTAAAAATGATATAAACGACAGTCAAATAATAACAGACGTAAAGGCGCTTAGTGAGGGCTTTACTCTACGTAGAAATAGTGGGCTTGTAGCTAAAGCACCTAAAAGAATGAAAAATAACGGATTTTTAAAACCTAGATAAATGAGTTACGTATTATTTATATCAGAAAACAAATTAAAACAGTCTACAGCTATTAATATGAATGTAGACGTAGAGTTTTTACTACCTTATGTACGTCAAAGCCAAAAACTTTATATTGAGCCTCTACTTGGTACAAAATTATACCAAAAGTTAGAAACAGAAATAAGCGCTGGTACTTTAACTGGTGTGTATAAAACTTTAGTAGAAGATTATATAGCTGACACTTTAGTTAATTACGCTTTTTATCATTGCATACCTTTTTTACGTTTTAAGGTAGAAAACGGTAACATATATAGTAAAACAAGCGAAACTGGTAATAGTTTAACTACAGAGGAAAGCCAACATTTAAGACAAGAAATTTTAAACACGGCTCAATACTATAACGAAAGGGCGGTAGAATATCTTTGTAACAATAGTGGTAGTTACCCTGAATACTCTACAAATAGTGGCGCTGACATTTCACCGTCAAAAAGTTCGTACTACTCAAATATGAATTTAGAAAGACCGTTAGAGCAAGGTACAGAGCTGACACTAGCAGACTTTTTAGTAGGTGGTAGAAGATGAAAAAGTATTATAAGGTAAAAGAGGCTAATAAAATAAAGTTAAAGACTTACATAAAAAGTAAGGACAATAAAAAAAAGAATGAAAGAAATACAAGACACCGCCCAAGTAACGTTAGCTAACGGTACGGCAATAGGCATAAGTTTAGTTGAGGTTAACGAAATACTAACGCTTATATCTTTGACTTTAGCAATAGCTTTTAGTATATATAAATTTGTAAAGTATGGCGAAAAAAAACAAGCTAAATAGTAACAACCCACGTTACAAAAAAGTAGAAAAAACTAAGGAAAAAAAAGTAGAAAAAAAGTTAGTTCAAGTGGTCAAAGGAGTAAAAATTTACACTATAAACAATTTAACATAATATATATACAGTATATACCGTTTCTCTAGTGTTTTTACGTTCTATTTTTTTTAATACTAATATACTACAAACACTTAAAAATGCCTTAAAACGTTTAAAAATGCCTAAAACACTAAATCTTAAATATTTTAAAATAGAAGAGTTTGCAAGTCCTGACGACCTAAAAAGTTCTTGTAAAATGAACAAAAAATTTTTAGAAAAATTAGACTATGCACGTGGAAATGCTGGTTGTAAGTTTGTAATTAATAGTGGTTTTAGGACAATAGAATGGAACGCAAAAATTGGCGGTAGAGTAGGCTCTTCGCATACAAAAGGTTTAGCAGTAGACATACATTGTGTTGATAGTCGTAATAGAGCTTTAATAATAAACGCACTAATTAGCGTTGGTATCAGACGTATTGGAATAGCTAAAACTTTTATACATTGTGATGTTGATAAAGATAAAGACCAAGATGTTATATGGCTTTATAATTAAATAACTTTGAGTATTAACTAAATTAAATTATATGAACGAATTACTAAAAAACTTTCTTATTGGTAAAATTTTAAAATCTAAAAAAGCGTGGTACACTATAGCTGGTATTATTGTACAGTTATTGCACGAGAGTTTTGGATTAGACCCACAAGAAACACAAGCTATTTTATATTCTATTATTGCCCTTGTTATAGGTCAAGGTTTAAGTGATAGTGCAAAGAAATAATAGATATAGATTAAAGCCGCATGAAATAGCGGCACTAAAAAGAATGCGAGAAACCGAAACTAGCAACGTGCTAGTTGTCGGTGACTTGCACGAACCTTTTTGTTTAGACGGATATTTAGACTTTTGTATAGAACAATACGAAATATGGAACTGCAACAAAGTAGTTTTTATTGGTGACATAGTAGATAATCACTATAGTAGTTTTCACGAAATAGATATTGAGGCTGATTATACTGGTAAACAAGAACTAGAACTATGTATAAAAAAAATAGCACGTTGGTATAAGGCGTTTCCTAAAGCTACTGTAATTTTAGGTAACCACGATAGAATGATAATGCGAAAAGCACAAACAAGTTTAATACCTAGTAAATGGATAAAATCATATAAAGAAGTATTAGAAGTACCTAACTGGGAATTTGTAGATAGGTTAGTTATAGATAACGTACAATATTTACACGGAGAGGGCGGTACTGCTAGAACTAAATGTAGAGCTGATATGATGAACACGATACAAGGTCATTTACATACACAAGTTTATTGCGAAACATACGTAGGTCAAAACTTTAGAGTTTTTGGTATGCAAGTTGGTTGTGGTATAGACCACGATAGTTACGCTATGGCTTACGCTAAGAGAGGTAAAAAACCAGCTATAGCGTGTGGTGTTGTTTTAGGCGGTACAACACCTATAAATTTATTAATGCCTTTATAATGAAACCTAAGCACCAACTACCTATTATTATAGTTTGGGCTTTTGTACTTATTATATTAGCAACCTTTATATAACTTTCTTAACACTATAATTGTTAATAACTTTCTAACTTATTATGTTAGTATATATATTTTTTTGTATATTTGCAGTATGAAAACAATAACAACAACTCAATATTGGATAAACAAAAGAAGTAAACTTGTTTGGAAAGTTCAACAGTCAGAAAATGACATTATTATCTTTAGACATAACACAACTAAATTAATAAGTATTGAGAGCTTGTTAAAAAACTATATAAAAAAATAATAATAAAATGACAAGACAAATTAAAATAGGTACATTAGTAAAATCAAAAAAAGATAACAAACTTACTACTTGGAGAGTAAAAGAAATAAATATAGGAATTAGTGGTAAAAAATGGTTTACTTGCGAAGCGAGACACGATACTAAGCTAAACTATGGTTATGATAATATTACTAGAGATTTTAATGAAAAAGAAATAGAATTATATTAATTAATAAAATAAAATAATAAGAAAATGAAAAAAACAATACAATTAAATAAATATGAAACTTTATGTCAACAAATTGCAGATTATTGCACACAAGAAAGTTTACCAAATTGGTACACAATTGACGAATTATTAGAACTTAATGAAGTTACAAATCACCATATTAATTTAACTTATAATCAAGTAAAACAACTATATAAATTTAAAGAACAATTAAAACAATTTTAAGAATAAGAAAATGTATAAACTAATTAACAAGAAAACAAAAGCAGTTCATTTATTAAATAGTGAACAATATAAAAAGTTCTTTGAACTAAAAAGAGCAACTAAGCAAAGAAAGGTAACATACGAACATATAGGCGACAAATACTATACATATAACGTATCTTGGTTTGCTAACAATGTAGAAGATTACGACATAATAAATACGCAAGACGAAACACTAAACGATATTATAAATATTGCTTTAGCAGTAGCAACTGTAACGGTTGTAGTAGCTATAACTAAAATAGTTGTGTTATGGATATAAAAGTAGAACAATATACATTTTATAATGACGGTGGTTTATATACAAATAACCAAAGGCATATAGGTAAAAGACAATATGAAGATGTGCCAGAAAAAGCAGATTTATCAATTATAATAGTAGGAACTGAAACACAAACAGATAAATTGTTTAAAAAGTATATTGAACAACATAATCTAGCATTAGATGAATGTTACGATATAACTAATAATATACCAAAAAATAAAATGGATATAGTAAAAAAAAGATATATTAATAATAATAAAAAAGCATTTATAATATGAAAACAATAAACATACACGGTAAAAAATATGTACCAGTATCTGAAAGGCTTAAATACTTTAGAGAAAATTTTAAGGACTATAGCTTAATTACAGATATTATAGAACTTACAGAAAATAGAGTAGTAATGAAGTCAATAGTAAAAGATAAAAACGGTAGAGAAATAGCTAACGGTCACGCTTACGAAATATTAACAAATCACGGAGTTAATAAAACATCTTTTATAGAAAATTGCGAAACTTCAGCTAACGGTAGGGCTTTAGCAAATCTTGGGATTATGATAGAAGACAATATATGTAGTGCTGACGAAGTAATTAACGCTATTCAGCAAGAAAATAAAAAGGTAGAAAAACAAAAGTTAAGTGCTGATAAATTTAAGGCTATGAAAGAGGCTATAAAAAAAGGCGACATTAAAGTAGTAGAAACAAGAATGGCTAACTATAAGCTAACAAAAAAACAAGAAACAGAGTTACTAAGATTAATTAACGAGGTAAAAATAGCCTCACAAATTTAAAAAAATGGATATACAAGGTATTATAATTAAAAAAACAGATTTAAAAACTGGCGAAAGTAAAAACGGTAAGAGCTGGAAAGTACAAAGCGTAGTAGTAGAAAGGCAAGACCAAGAATATAATAAAATAATATGCGTAGAGGCTTTTGGTGATAAAGTAGACGAACTTGATAACTTTGACATAGGTGAAAACATAACAATAAAAGCAAACGTATTTAGCGAAGAGTATAACGGTAATTACTACAATAAAATAAGAGGTTGGCGTTTTGTTAAAGATACAAACGACGATACGCCATTTTAATAATATAAGGGTATAGGTATTGATAAACAACAATAAAATTAGTATTAATATAAAAATAATTTTACAACAAATGCTATACCCTTATTTTTAAAAATAAATTATGAACGAATTACAAAAAATAGATAAAGTTTTAGATATTACAAGTCAAGTTTTTGACATAGATAAAGACTTATTGAAAACAAAAAGTAGAAAGCAAAATGTAAATTTAGCTAGACAAATAGCGTGTGTATTATCTATGAAACATTTAGGAGTACATAAAGTTAAAGTAGCTAAACGTGTCAAAAGAGATAGGACAAGTATGAACCACTATCTAACAAATCATAAAGATAATTACGACAACTGGAAACCTTACAGAGATAAATACGACGAAGTATTTGCAAAGCTCATAAAAGGTAACAGAAAACGTAAAATTTTACATAAAAATAAATTTACTAATATTGTAAGTAAAATACAAACTACATATTGTGTAGCACCTGACGTAACAATAAAAATAACGTGCGGTAAATATATACACGAGTTTTATGTAGGTGTATTTAATTTTCAAAGAGATTTACTAATTATAAAAAAAGCCTTTGAACAATACGAATATAAAATAGATTATTATACTTATGAGGGATAAACCAAACTATTGGGCTAATATACCAGCTGATGTTAGATACGATAAAAATTTAACACCTAACGCTAAGTTATTATATGCAGAAATAACTGCTTTACAACAAATGAACGGTGTTTGTCACGCTGGTACACAATATTTTGCAACTTTATATAATGTTTCAAAAACGTCTATACAAAATTGGCTCAAAATTTTAGAGGATAATAACCATATAACTAGACACAAAATATATAAAGAGGGTACTAAAGAAATATTGGCTAGGCACATAAAATTGGTTAATAGACCTACACAAAATAATTTAAGAGATAATAATACAAGTAATAATAATAATACTACGTATAGTAACAAAAGGCGTTTCAAAAAACCTACTGTTAAAGATATTAAAGAATATTGTTTAGTACGTAACAATAATATCTGTGCTTATACATTTTTTGATTTTTACGAGAGTAAAGACTGGAAAGTAGGAAAAACTAAAATGAAATGTTGGAAAGCTAGTATAAGAACTTGGGAAAAAAGAGATAGTAAAAACAACAAATCTAAAATTGACAACCATTTAGACGAATATTTAAAAGGAAAAAAATACTTATGAAAATAAAAAACTATATTATTGAAAATATTAAACTTGAAGATTACCCTAAGTTTTGTGACGCTTATTTAAGTTATGCAGAGGACGAAAACGGTAAGCCTTTTAGTGACAATGAGTTAGAAACGTGGGAAAAAGAAAACTACGATAAATTTTATCAATTAATATTAGAAAGTATTGTATGAAAACACTAAAAGATTATAGTATAAAAGAGCTAACTACAAAAGTTTATGACTTTATTACAAGAGCAAATATAGAAATAGACGGCAAGTTAGACGGTAAAACAATAGCTGGTCAGTCTAAATTTTTTGCAAAAGATTTACAAATAAAAAATAGTTTTAAAAATCTATATTTATATCAAATACGTGACGCTTTTTATGAGGGTGTTAGAGATGAACAAGAAGATAGATTTATAAAGCTAAATATACCAACCTATTTTAGGTGGGTACGTAAACATAAAAAAAGAATAGATGAGGCTTACTACAATGTACATACACTTAACCAAAACCCAAAACAAGTACAATACTATGATTTTAAAAATTTAAACTTTGAACATAATAAAAATTTAATAAAATGAAAGCAATAACAATAAAAGAACAAGAAGTAAAAAGCGGATCAGATGCTATACTCTGGCACTTAAAAACTTATGGAAGTATAACAAGCTATGAGGCAATAAAAGAGTATGGCGCTACAAGATTAGCTAGTATAATATTTAAACATAGACAAAAAGGCTATGATATAAATACAATACCTATAAAGAAAAAAACAAGGTTTGGTACAACAACTACAATAGCTAAATATACATATAACCCACCAAGTACACATAACATAAAGTTAAGTTGCGAATTACCTAAAAAATCTACTAGACCATATATTATAGGTAAATATGACACCTACTAAAAAACCTATAAGCAAACTAAAAAAAGAGCTGGATAAATACTTTAGTTTGTATATACGTTTACGTGAGGCTACAAATGAGGGTTTAGTACAATGTTTTACGTGTGGTAAAGTAGGACACTATAAAAAACTACAATGCGGACACTTTCAAAGTCGTAGACACCACGCAACACGCTGGAACGAGTGGAACTGTCAAGTACAATGCGTAAAATGTAATATGTATGAACAAGGAGCGCAATGGAAATTTGGATTAAACCTAAATGCAAAGTATGGTGAGGGTACGTCTAAAGAATTAGAATTTTTAGCACAAACTACAGTTAAGATTAGTAGAGTAGATTATGAGGAAAATATACGATATTACAAAGCTCTTGTTAATAACTTAAAAAATGAAAAAGCAATAGAATAAAAATTTTTCTATATTTGAAATATGAAACAACCAATATTTGCTAACAAACAACACGAGGTAATAGTTAGCAATTATATAAAAATGTTAAAAGACTTTGTAGTAGATGTTTCAAACGACGTAAGATATAAAAACTATAACGACGTTTTACAAGTTATAATAGATTATCATAATAACTACGGTAAAAATGTTAGAGAAAATAACTACTGGGACTGGCTAATGATATTACCTATAAATGTTTCTGTTATGACTAGTGGCTATTTGTCAGCTATAGAAACTAAAAGAAATAAGACACTTGTACACTCATATAGAATTTTAGTTACTGAGATGTTACACGACGTAGTAGAAAAAATAGAAAAATTAGAGCCTTATAATGAATGATATATATACACTTATAAGCAAACTAACGCCGATATATAAAGAGTTAGCTAACAAATATACAAACGATATTAACGAGGCAAACGATAGCGTACAAGATTTAATGGAGTATTTTATAAATATGGATAGACAAACCTTAACAAAAATATATAATAATGACGGTGAAACGGGTTTAATAAAGTACGGTAATGTAGTTATAAAAAGAGCCTTAACAAGTGTTAGAAGTCCATTCTATTACAAGTACAAAAAATATTATAAGCATATATGTAGTTATTATGAAACTAATACTGGTATAAATAGACACGGTAAAACACAAAGCATACAAAATATACCTAGCTTTGTTGACCCAAACCCGTCTTACGAAAAACTAGAACTTATAGACAAACAGTTAGACAAACTATATTGGTACGATAAAAAACTATTTGAGTTGTACTATTACGAAAATCATACATACGATAGCCTAGCTAAAGTTACTGGTATTAGTAGAAATAGTTTGTTCACTACTATAGATAAGGTTAGAAATATACTTAAAGACGAGTTGTGTAATGAATAGATATTTTACAAATAACCAAATATATAAAGAACGACTAGATATATGTAATAGTTGCGAGTATTTTTTTAAGCCAACTGGTCAATGCAAAAAGTGTTTGTGTTTTATGAAAATTAAGGCTAGGCTAAGTTTTATGGGTTGCCCTATAAATAAATGGACTAAAACAACTAAGGTAGAAATGCCTAAAGATATACCAGCCGAACTTATAGAAGAGGTAATAAAAATATACCCTGATATAAAAACTGGTAGGGCTAAAAACCACGAAGTTAAGTATAAAATGATAGAGTTATATAATACAATATTCAATACAAATTACGATAAGGGTACAAGTTGCCGTAGTTGTTTAAGCACTTGTTTAAAAGGTATAAAAAATATATATATAAAGTATGGTAAGTAGTCATCTAAGTTTTCTTGTTTATTGTTTTTTTGTTATTTCTACTATTTACCATACTTTTTTAAAATTTAAAATATGATAGAATTTTTAAGACACGCTACGGGCTTATGCGGTGAACCACACCCAAGTTTGCTTACTTTACTGTTTGGTACACCTATAGTAGGATATTTACTAATGAAATTTAAAAACAAAAACAAATGAGTATATTTTTTGGAATTATATTAGGTTTTTTTGTGTTTGCTTTTATAATTATAAGCTATTTAGAGTATAGAGCTGACCTACACGAAATGCACATACTAAAAGATAAATTAAAAAAATATGAAGAGCAAGAAAAAATTAAAAATACCTAACTATTATATAGGTAAAGTATATGGCTATGAGGCTAGAAAAATTATAGAGGATTACGACTTAGGTTTTAATGTAGGTAACGCAGTAACTTATTTATTGAGAGCAAACAACAAACATAAAAGCCCTATAGAGTGTATAGAGAAAGCTATAAATCACTTATATTTTGAGTTAGACGTGATAAACAATAAAAAATGACACTTTATAATGGTGACTGCTTAGAAGTAATGAAATTAATACCTGATAAAAGTATTGACGCAATAATTACAGACCCACCATACGGAACAACTGCTTGTAAATGGGATAGTGTTATAGACTTTAAATTAATGTGGGAACAAATTAATAGAATTATAAAATTAAACGGTGCAATAGTTTTGTTTGCAACACAACCTTTTACAAGTGCTTTAGTAATGAGTAACCCTAAATATTTCAAATACGAGTGGATATGGAAAAAATCACACTCAACTGGACATCTTAACTCTAAGAAACAACCAATGCGTCAACACGAAAATATATGTGTATTTTATAAAAGTCAATGTACATATAATCCACAAATGATAGATAAAACATATATAGATAAAAGAACAAAAAGTGGTGATAATAACGACGTTGATGTTTATGGAGATTTTAAAAAAGTGACAAGACAAATACCAACAACAAAGGGTTACCCAAAAACAATACAATATTTTGCAACACCATATAAAGGTGGTGAGGGTGGTAAGCACCCAACACAAAAACCAGTTGATTTAATAGAATACTTAATAAAAACATATACCAATAAAGGTGAAACAGTTTTAGATTTTACAATGGGTAGTGGTACAACTGGAGTTGCAGCAAAAAACTTAGATAGAAAGTTTATTGGAATTGAAAAAGATAAAAACTATTATAAAATTGCTAAAGATAGAATTAACAAGCAAAAAAAACAATTAAAAATATTATGACTTTATATATATGCGAGTGCGGTAAAGAGCAAAAACAAATAAGTAAAGCTACTATTGTGCTTAGAGATAATAAGTGGGTATGTAAACAAGCTCTATGTAGTTGCGATAAATATATGAATAGTAAAGCTAAAGAGGGTATGCCTAACTTAATACGTACTGAACCTACTTTAAGTAACAAAGGCGACAAAATGTGGGATAGTACAAAAGAAAAAATATGCGGAGAGAGAGGTATAAACGAGCCTTTTGACTAATGAAGTTTGTTATAAAAAATACAACCGACAAACATAGTCTATTTAATTATTTAAAGCAGTTAGACAACGACTATATAGTAGATGTTAAAAAACAAAAAAATAATAGGTCAATAATGCAAAACAATTACTACTGGGCTTGTATAGTACAACCTTTAGCAAAAGAACTAGGCTACTATAACGACGAAATGCACGACGCACTTAAAGTAAAGTTTAGTAGTGAATGGTCAAGTATAGAACGTGACGATAAAACAATAGGTCTACAAATTGTAAACAGTACGGCACGTATGAACACAAAAGAGTTTGAGATATATACAGAAAGTATAAGAGTTTGGGCGCTGACTGATTTAAACGTAAGACTAATGCTACCAAATGAATATAATTAATTTCTATAATATAATATAAGTTGAATAATCAAGTTTTTTCAAGATGAATACACACGGTGGTAAAAGAGTAGGAGCTGGACGTAAAAGTAAAGCTGACGAACAAAAGCTAATAGAAAATCTAACGCCTATGAATAGTTTGGCTTTACAGTCGCTACAAGAGGGCTTAGAAAAAAAAGAACAATGGGCGGTTAAATTATTCTTTGAATATTTTTACGGTAAACCTCAACAAAGAGTAGATGTTACTACAAACGACGAAAGCCTTAATATGCCTTTAATAAACTTTGTAGAAACTGAAACTAAACGATAAATATAAACAACTATTTGAAAGCGACGCTAGATACTTTATAATAACTGGCGGTAGAGGTAGTGGTAAAAGTTTCGCAGTAACAGTATTTCTAACATTACTAACAATGACTAAAAATATTAGAGTATTGTTTACACGTTATACTATGGTTTCAGCACACTTAAGTATTATACCTGAGTTTTTAGAAAAAATTACACTACTAGGTTTTGACAATTTATTTAGCGTCAATAAAGCTGAGGTAGTTAATTTAGGTAACAAAAGCGACATACTATTTAGAGGTATAAAAACAAGCGCTGGTAATCAAACTGCAAGTCTAAAAAGTTTAACTGGTGTAAGTACGTGGGTATTAGATGAGGCAGAGGAATTAATAGACGAAGATATATTTGATACTATTGACCTGAGTATAAGAGAAAAAAATATACAAAATAGAATTATACTTATACTTAACCCAGTTACTAAAGAACACTGGATATATAATAGGTTTTTTTTAAACAAAGGCGTAGAGGCTGGTTTTAACGGCGTTAAAGACAATATATGCTATATACATAGTACATACCTAGACAATATAGATAATCTGTCTAAGAGCTTTATAGGGCGTATAAACACTATAAAACATAATAACATAAAAAAATATAATCACAAAATACTTGGTGGTTGGTTAGACAAAGCAGAGGGTGTAGTATTCGAGAATTGGACTATAGGCGAGTTTAACCCCGACAACTTGCAAACATCTTGCGGTATGGACTTTGGTTTTTCTGTAGACCCTGACAGTTTAGTAGAGGTTGCAATAGATAAGAAAAAAAAGAAGATGTATTTAAAAGAGCATATATACAAGAACGGTCTAAAGTCACACGAACTAGCAGAAATAGTATTAGACAAAGTAGGCAATAAACTTATAATAGGTGATAGCGCGGAGCCTAGACTTATAGAAGATTTAAAACATTTAGGCGTAAATATAAAGCCAGTAAAAAAGGGTACAATAGAAAGCGGTATAACACGTATGCAAGATTACGAGTTAGTCGTATGTCCTAATTCTACTAATATAGCTAAAGAACTAAATAACTATATATATGCAGATAAAGGCTCTAAGCTCTATGTAGACGCTTACAACCATAGTATAGACGCAATAAGATATAACGTTATTTACCACTTAGACAACCCTAATTACGGTAAGTATTTTGTGCAATAAAAAAAAGGGGCTTTTAAACCCCTTTAATTTTTAGTTTATAAATTATTAAAATCTGACTCGTATTTAGTTAAATTTCTAAATTTTAAAAAGTTCTCTACCATTAACTCAATATGTATAGGGGTAATAAATATACAGTTGTTAAAAGTTTTGCCGTCAGTTAACTCGTGTGTTGAGTTACATACATAAGTTAATTGTCCGTGTGTAAAGGTAAACCTTTTCTGAGTTAGAGCTTTAGCTAATTTTGTTTCAATTGATGTTAAGTTTTTCATTTTGTTATTGTTTTTGTTGGTACAAAGATAAGTACTTTTTTTTAACTACCAAACTTTTTTAACACTTTTTTGGTAAAAACTTTATTTTACTCTAGTAACTTTTTTTAAATTAATAAAAAAAAAGTGGTAATTTAGGTGAGTAAACTAAATATAAACTTTTTCTATATATAACTATGAATATAAACGTTGAGAAAGACGGAACTAAAAAAAGGTACAAATTAATAAACAGTTGGTCAGATGTTACCTTAGAAAAATGGCTTAAGCTAATAGAGTTTGAGGGCTTGACAAAAACACAAGAAAGTTTAGAAACTATAAACTTGTTAAGTACAATGCCTAAAAAAATTATAAGGCAACTTAGTGTACAAGACGTAGCTATGATTATGACTACGTTAAACAAGTATAAAATAAACACTAATAAGCGTTTAAGAAAAACGTTTACTTTAGATAAAATAGAATATGGCTTTCACCCTAACTTAGAGGAATTAACACTAGGTGAGTGGGCAGACATAGAAACATTTGTACAACAAGGCATACAAGACAATATGGCTAATATAATGGCTATATTGTTTAGACCAATAAAAGAAAGTAAAAATGACGCTTATATTATAGAGGCTTATGACGGCAACATAAGTGTAAGAGCTGAGAAATTTAAAAAGATGAGTGCAGAGCAAGTACAAAAGTCTTTGGTTTTTTTTTGGACTTTCGTAAACGAGTTGTGCAAGATTTCGCTATCATATTTGAAGGCTCACCTCAACGAAGTGAAGAAAACAATACCAACGAAAGTTTTGCAGAAAAATGGGGCTACTTTGGTATGATGTATAGGCTATGTAGCGGAGATATAAGTAAACTAGAAACTATAGCTAAAATAAACGTCTTAGAGGCTTTTACTTGGCTTAGTTATGAAACTGACTTAGAAAGTTTAAAAAATGTAAATGTAAATGGTAAATAATAAGACATATAACAACGTAATAGAAACGCTAAAAAATTTAGGTACAAATCATTTTCAAATAAGCACTACTACAGTAGGTGATATATTTGATATTGACTTAGAGAAAAATACTAAGTACCCTTTAATGCACCTAAACCCAGTAAACGTAACTACAAGACGTACAGAGTTAGTATATAACTTTCAAGTGTTCATAATGGACTTAGTAGAGCCTGACGGTAGCAACGAACAAGCGGTATATAGCGAAGTACTACAAATATGTATTGATATAATAGCTATATTGTCAAACTCACAATTTCAAGCCCAATTATCTTTAAATATAAACGCACCAGTATATTTTGCTGAGGGAGATTTTACGTTAGAGCCATTTAAGGAACGTTTCGACCAGTCAGTAACTGGCTGGGTTTTTAACTTAGGTATAACTGTAGAAAATAGCTTTCAAAGTTGCGAAATACCTATGGATAATGTAGCAATAGGTGAATGATAAAATTTAAAATATGGAAGATAACAATACAACTAATACCACCAAAAATAACAATAAAGCTATGACTTACGAAGACGTGTTATTAAAGCTAGAGGCAATAAGTATAAAATTAGAAAGCTATACTGACTACCCACAAAGCGCTAGTAACAACGCTTGTAAAGTTTTACGCTGGATAGATGAACACGGTAGAGACGAGGTACAAGGAATGACGAGGGTAGGAATTACAAGAGCCAATCAGCTTTGCTCAAAACGTCCGATTTCGAGAGACACGATTTCACGTATGGCGTCTTTTAAAAGACACGAGAAAAACGCTAAAATAAACCCTGAATTAAAGGCGACACCTTGGAAAGATAAGGGCTATGTAGCGTGGTTAGGCTGGGGTGGTACAAGTGGTATAAACTGGGCAATAAATAAATTAAAACAAATTGATAAAAATAAAAAATAAATTATGGCTGATTTAACAACAACGATTACAGAAAGTTTAGTGCTTAACGGTGCTAATAGAGGTACTACAAACAATATTGTAACAACTGGTATAACAGATGTTTTTGAACGTATCTTAACTTGCGCACACTCTAACACTACTACTATTGCTACTTTTGGAAGTACACCACATTCTAGCGCTGGTGCTTTAGACGTAGAAAACTGTAAGTATGTCAGAGTAACAAACTTAAGTGCAGACCAAGATATAAAGTTAGCGCTTGTTACAACAAACACTAACTACCAAGTAACAGTAAGAGCTGGTAGTTCACATATATTATTTCAAGCTGAAGAGGGCGCTATAGGTGAAACTGACACAAGCCCAGCTTTTGGTACTTTAGAAGATATTACTAGCATACAAGTTAGACCGTCAGCAAGTACAGACGTACAAGTAGAAATATTTGTAGCCTTAGTATAATGGAACTAACTAATTTAGAAAGGTACTTAGAAAGTTTTGGTAAATATGTTGTACAACAAAGTAAAAGCAATTTAACTAAAGCTAAAAAAAACGTAAGCAAAGATTTATACAACTCTATTAAATACAAAATTGAATTTAGTAACGGTCAGTTCAGTGTAGATTTTTATATGCGTGATTATGGTACTTTTGTAGATAAGGGTGTTAGTGGTAAAAGCAATATACAAGAGTTTGTAAATTATAATAATAAGAAAGTTGAGAGTCCTTATAAATACACTACTAAAGGACCACCAGTAGATATACTTTCTAAATGGATTAAAGCAAGAGGTATAAAGCCAACTGGTTTTAAACGTGGGCGTTCTACAAAAACTGGTCAATTTATTAGCGGTTTTGCATATTTAATAAGTAGAAAAATATTAAGAGAAGGTATAAAAAGCACTAGCTTTTTTCAAAGACCATTAAGTTTAGCCTCACGAAAGTTTGGCGTAAATATATTAAGGGCTTTAAAAGAAGATGTATTAACAGTATTTAGTAAACAAATAAAAACAAGCGTACAATAATGGCTAATTTAAATTTAGAACAACAACCAAAATACGACCCGTTTCCAGCAACGCAAGACGTTATATTTACAGTTAGCGACAACACAGTAGTTACAAGCGAAACAAGAGTTAAGTTTATAGCTAATGTATATATATCTACAGATAAAGCTCTTTTAGGAACGTCACCTACTTTACAAGCAACTTTAAAAACTACACCTAACAATGCTGGTGTTGGTATGTTTGATTTACGACCAATACTTGAAAGTTTTGTTAAGTCAGATAGTTTAGCTAGTGGTAATACATCTACTGGTGCGCCTATAGGTGCTTTAGCGCCAACATATAAGGGTAGTAGTTATGCGCAAGGTAACCAATTTCCTATACACGTTATAGACAAATACGCACTTAGCGAAAATACTATAAAATGGTTATCTGTTAAATTTCAAATAGAATATCTTAACGGTGGCGGTAACCCAAATGCAGTAGAAACAGACGGCGACTTTATATTTACGCAAGACTATTTATTTTACAACGGTTATTTGAGTCATACAGATAATTTAACGGGGTCTACTACTAATAGTGACTTTGGTTGGAATTTAGAGAAAGCGGGTTATAACTTAGACGGCTCAGATATTAGCTTTATACAAAACTCTAATACGTCAAACTATTTGACACCTTGCCCTAAAGAGTTACACGCTAGAGTTACAGATTATGGTACTTTACCTACTTTTAACGTGCTTACAAATGCTACGTTTTTTACTGGTGCGCCAAATGACACAACTAATAGAAGATACAACTTTACGCAAGTTGCAATGTATGACGCTGACGACAATCCTTTAGTAACTTTTAATATAGATAACAATACTGCAGTTGGTGGTTTTGACCAAGCTACTACTAACGCTAGGGCTATGATTATATTTTTAGGTTTATACCCAGCTAACTTAAATAACTGGTCGTCTGACTTTCAAGCTAATATAGGCCAAACAAGCTACTATACTGTTAAGGGTGTTGGTCACCCAGCGGGTTTAATAACTGCAGAATACAGAATAAATATTATATGTGACAGCAGCTTTGGTTATGAGGGCATACGTTTAACTTGGCTTAATAAGTTTGGTACGTGGGACTATTACACATTTAACCAAAAATCTATACGGTCTTTATCTACAAGTAAAACGCAATATACACAACTTGGCGGTACTTGGAACGAGGCAACTTACCAACCTAATGGTTTTAAGGGCGGTATGAAAAACTTTAGAGTAAACGCTACAGAAAAAATTACACTAAATACAGATTACTTAACAGACTTAGAGAGTGAATGGATAGAGAGTATATTTAACAGTCCAGAAGTTTATATATTAACTGGTGAAACGCTTACAGATAATGCGGGTATAATAAATAAATATGTACAACCAGTAACACTAACTACTACCTCATTTACACGAAAAACTAAAGCTAACGATAAGCTAATACAATATACTTTTGAAGTAGAACGTAATAGACAACTTAGAACACAAACTACGTAATGAGTACGCAACTAATATTATACCCACAAAACTATACTGGCTATTCTTATAGTAGTAGTTTATATATACAAGAGTTTGTAAATGACCCTGAGTTTAACGGCTCTTTTTTTGGAACAATACAAAATGCAGTATATAACTCTGCTGGTTTTAACAATTTTATGGCTACCGCTCCACCTATTAGTGGTTGGAAAGGTTTTCACTCTAATAGCGGTACTGGTTGGTATAACAATACGTCAGCTCCTACAATAAGTGGTGGCGTTTTAACTTTACACGGTACTAACGGTCCTAGTTCAGTTGGTTCTATATGTGGTGTTTATCAAAAAATAAGTGGTTTAACTATAGGTCAAAGTTATGAATTAGTTGTAGACCACCCAACCGGTACTGGTTTAAATCAAGGTATTTTTGCTATAGGTGGTTTTGGTACACATACATTTCACCAAAATGACTTTATTGGTCAAGTACCAAACCAGCCAGTAGGCTCTAGCCCAACTATTACAAGTAATGTAGGTACGTCTACTACTTTTACTTTTACTGCGACTAATACAGAAATGAATTTGTTATTTAGTTGGTTAAGTAGCTATTTTACTGGTACTGTAGAGATTACTAAAATAAGTGTAAAAGAAAGTAACGCAGTACCACAGTTAGTTTTTGACGATATAAATGACGGTCAAGTAATTTGTGACTTATACCAAGAGCAAGATATACCGCTTACTTTAAGCGTAGATGAGTTTACAAATATTATAGAAAAACAACAGTCATATAGTAAAGATTTTGACTTACCAGCAACAAAACGTAACAACCAAATATTTACTCATATATTTGAAATAACAAAAAGTATAAATAATGTTTTTGACTTTAACCCGTATAAACAAACAAAAGCTAGTTTAAAACAAAACGGTGTATTATTATTTGAGGGTTGTTTAAGGCTTATAGAGATAGTACAAAAAAACGGTGAGATAAGCTACAATGTAAATTTGTTTTCTGAAAGTATAGCACTAGCTGAGGTGTTACAAGGTAAAACTTTTAGCGACTTAACAAGTGCAATACTAGAACTAGAACACCAATATACAGAGGCAAATATTATTAATAGTTTTACTGGTAATTTAGAGCTTGTATTACCGCTATCTAGTGGTAGTTTTGCTGGTAACGTTGGTGACACTACTACAGACGTCTTAAAATACCCTTTTGTTAATTGGACTGGTAATATAGACTGTACTGGAAGTGAGCCAGTAGTAGAACAACTAACAGACGTATTTAGACCATTTATTAAGGTCAAGTATTTAATACAAAATATTTTTAAGTCAGCTGGTTTTAGTTTTACGTCACAATTTATAAATAGTTCGTTTTTTGACAAATTGTATATGGACTTTAACTCAGGTGCAGACGGTGTACCCGAAACACTAGTAGACCACGAAGTAAACGGTATAGGTATTGGTGACGAAACACAATTTTTAACTACGTCTTTTACTAATTTAATTTTAAGTCCACAGCCGTTAACCGGTATGCCTAGCGCTTACAATCAAACGACTAATCAATATGTATCGCCATTTAACAATAACGTAATGAATGTTAACGTTAATATAAATTTACTAAACACAGATACAAGCGATAGAGTAGTAGAATATCAAGTGTTAAGTAAAGGTGTTGTAATATCAAGTGGTTCGGCTACAATTTTAGCTAATTTAGGGCAAATTGATTTTACAGATACTTTTACAGATACTCTTAATGCTACTGATATAATAGAAGTACAAATAAAAGCTGACGTAACCAATAAAGTAAGAGTAAAACAAGACTTTGTAAATTTTGTGTTTACTACTAGCGTACATTATAATAGTTCATCTATAAGCGGTACAATTTCTAGTACATTTAGTTTTAATGCTTTAAGAGGTGATATTGAACAATGGGAGTTTATAAAGTCAATTATGACAATGTTTAATTTAATTACTTTACCTGACCCGTCAAACCCTAATAACATATTAATAGAGCCTTATGTAGATGTGTTTGGTAACGACCCTACCGCAGTTACACCGACACAGTTAGACTGGACTTATAAACTTGACACATCTAACATAAATATAAAGCCTATAGAACTAAAACAAAAAATAACATTTAAATATGCAGAGGACGAGGACGACTACGCTTTTAATGTATATAAAAAAGCTACTAGCGGTTTTCTATATGGAAGTAAAGTAATAAACAACACAACATATAGTTTAGTTGAGGGCGAAGAGGAAATAGAGCCTAAAGTATTTAGTGCAACTGTATGTAAACCTATAGAAGATTTGTTTCCAAACTTTTTTATACCAGTTATTTATAGTGGAAGTTTAGAAGAGGGTATGGAGGCTTTTGACAATAATGCAAGAATACTTATTGACTGCGGTACAATAAATCAAAATTACGAAGTAGACGGCAGTTCATTTACACAGTATTTAGCTTTTGCACACGTAGATACAATACCTTGTAATGGTGGCGACATAGATATAAATTTTGGCGAATGTCAATTATTTTTAGGAACGTCACCTACTGACAATTTATTTAACACATATTATTTAGAGTATTATAATCATTTATACGACCCTAATACTAGAATATTAAAAGCTAAAGTAAATTTAACACCTACTGACATTAATACTTTTAAATTTTATGACATAGTTACTTTAAAAAATAGAAAATATAGAGTTAATAAAATAGATTATAAACCGAACGCTTTATCTACTGTAGAATTTATATTACTTAACTAATGACAAAAAGAAACCAATTTATAAACGGTCAAACTATTAGACCTGACCAAATAACAACTAACGGTATTGTTTCATTTACAGACGGTACAAATAACGGCTTGTTAGGTAATCAAGAAAGTTGTGAGGCTTACGGTTATACTTACGATAAATCTACTGGGTATTGTAGAGCTTTTATAAATGAAAATAAAATTTTTACAGATTTTAGTAGGGCTACAGTAAGTGAAAATGGAGTACAAAATACAATTAGACAAAACGTACAAAACAGTAATATAACTGGTAACAAAAATACTATATCTGGCTATAATAATAATATAAATATTTTAGGAAACGAACACGAGGTAAGCAGAAACTTTAACAATGCAAGTATTTTAGGTGGTACACGTGGTACAATAACAAGAGAAAGCGAAGTAGCAATAGCTGGTGGTAAAAGAGCAATAAGTGATAGTACAAATGAAGTTACATTTAACAGTAAACGTAAAACATCTACTTTAGAATTATCTTGCGTAACAATAGACAACACTGCTACTAATATGACAATACAAGGTGACGGCTCTAGTTTTATAAACGTAGAAAATAACTCTATTATAGGCTATGACATTTATATAACAAGATTAGAACTAGGTGGTAGTAGTGGTACGGCTGGTAATTACTCATATAGAAATATTAGAGGTGCAGTCAAAATTAACCAAGTTGGTGTAATGTCATTTGTAGTTGGTTTTAGTAGAAATATAGCAAAAGTAGGAGTAAATGGTACGTGTATAATGGCTGACAGTACAACTGGTGGCGTACCGTCAATTAGTGTAAACGTGCAAGATAGAAATAACGTGCAAAATCTTTGGAGTGCTAACGTAACTTTGCACGAGGTAATAAGTGAAACAAATATAGTATAATATGGCTAAAGAGGAAATAACATTAAGCGTCAAATCAGATATAAGCGCTACAACAAAAGACGTACAAGGTTTAGCGAGTGAATTTAAAGTAATGGGTGTAAGTTTAAACACTATAAAAAGTAGTTTAAAATCTGTTGGTACTATAGCTAAGAGTTCATTTAAAACTATTACTATGGGTATAAAATCTACTGGTATAGGTTTACTTGTTATTGCTTTTGGTAGTTTAGTAACATTTTTAACTAAAACAAAACGAGGCGCAGAAATTTTAGAAGTTGCTTTTGCTGGTTTAAGTGCAACGTTTAACGTTATAGTTGACAGAGTTAGTAAATTTGGTGGTGCAATAGTAAAACTTTTTCAAGGAAAAGGTAAAGAGGCACTACAAGACGTCAAAGGTGCTTTTGTTGGAATAGGTGATGAAATTAGAAAAGATACTAAAGACGCTATAGCACTAAAACAAGCTACAGTAAATTTAAGAGATAGTCAAAGAGAATTAAACGTAGAAACTGCAAGGCAACGTTCAGAAATAGAACGTTTAAAGTTAATTGCTGAAGATGTAACAAAGTCTGAACAAGAAAGGTTAGACGCAGCTCAACAAGCCTTTAAAATTGAAAATGATTTGTTAGACAAAAGAGTTGCAAACGCTGAGGAAAATCTACGTATAACAAAAGAAGAGAACGCTATAGGTGAAAGTAGCGCTGAAGATTTAGACAGAGAGGCACAAGCTGAGATAGATTTATTTAACATAAAACAAGAAAGTATAACAAAACAAATAGAACTAAATAATAAAATAAATGCTATAAAAAAAGAGGCTGAGACTAAAAGATTACAAGCGATAGAAGATGAAAAAAAGGCAGAGGAAGAGGCACTAGCGGAAAAAGAAAAAAGAGAACAAGAGGCAAGAGAGAAAAAAGAAAAAGAAGAGGAAGAGGCAAGAGAGAAAAAAAGAATAGCTGACGAAAAAGCGGCGCAAGATGAAATAGATTTAGAAAATGCAGTAGAGGGCGCTAAAGAGAAACTAATACAACAAGGTTTTAGTATAGCAGAGGGGTTAACTGAAAAAAGTGACAAAATGTCAAAAGCCGTAGCAGTAGCAAAAACTATATATAATACACAACAAGCTATAATGCAAACTATGGCTAATGTACCAGCGCCTTTTAATACTCTACAAGCGGTAGCTACTGGTATTATGGGTGCTATGTCAATACAAAAAATACTTAGTACAACACCTGATAGCGCAAGTGCAAGTGGTGGAACGACAGCAAGTGGCGGTGGTGGTACACCAGCCCCTCAAATGGTTAGTGGCGCTTTTGATTTAAGCGGAGTAACTAAGCCTGAGCCAGTACAAGCCTTTGTAGTAACTGATGATATGACAGATAGCCAAGATAAACTAGCTACAATAAGACGTAGAGCAACAATATAAAAAATCAAATAATTAATAACTAAATATATATATAAATATGCCTTGTATAAAATGCGAAAACGGAAAATATAAGTACGGTAATAACGGTCAGTGTAAATATGACACTAAAGCAGAGTGTGAACGTGCAAATAAAGACAAATACGAAGAGACTAAGCCACCAACTAAAGTAGTTGAGTTAGTAATAGAGGAAAATAACGAAAGTTTAACTATAGACGCTATTAGCCTTGTTAGTGAACCAGCGATACAAGAGGACTTTGTGTTTTTTAACAAAAAAAAGAACAATTTAACACTTGCAAAAATAGATGAGGACAAAAGAATGCTAGTTAGTCCAGCTCTTATACCTAATAAGTCTATTTATAGATATAACGCCGATACTGACAGCGAATATTACGTATATTTTAGTCCTGAAACTGTTAGACAAGCTAGTGAGTTGTATTTAAAGCATAATAACCACCATAAAGCAACTTACCAACACCAAGATAGAGTAAGTGGTGTTTTAACTGTAGAGAGTTGGATAATAGAAGACCCTAAAATGGATAAATCTAAACTTTATGGCTATAATTTACCCAAAGGCAGTTGGATGGTTAAAATGCGTGTCGATAATGAAGACCTTTGGGAACGTATAAAGGCTGGTGAATTAAGAGGTTTGAGCATAGAGGGGTATTTTGTTGATAAAATGCAAAAGATGAGTGAAAAACAACCTACAGACCACGAAATATTAAGCGCTTTAAACGAGATAATTAGCGAAAATCAAATAAAATAAAAATTTTTCTATTATATAATAACCTTTAATAAATAATTATGGACTTAAAATCAAAAATTAGAGTAGCTTTAGGACTTGAGGAAGAGATTAAGCTACAATTTCAAGCAAAAACAGAGGACGGTACTATTATAGTATCTACCGCAGAGGAATTAGAGGCTGGTGTAGACGTTTCTGTATTAACAGAGGACGGTACTACTATATTATTACCAGCGGGAACGTATAAACTAGATACTGGTGTAACTTTTAGAGTAGAGGAAGAGGGAATAGTAGCTGAAGTTATGGAAAGTGAAACTGAGGAAGAGGACGAACAAGAAGTAGTAGAAGAGGTAGAGGCGTCAGAGCAAAATTTAAAGCATACAGACGAACACGATTACAAAGACATTGAAGAGAGAATGACTAAGCTAGAGGAGGCTGTAGAGGAGTTAGTAAAAGAGTTTGGTAAAGACAAAGAAGAGATGTCAGAAGAGTTAAGCGAAGATACAAACGAAGATAAAAACGAAGTATCTGACAAACCTAAGACTATAAAAACTACGGAAGTTGTAGAGTTTAGCGCAGAAGACGAAATTAAAAAGTTAAAGGCTGAGAACGAGGAACTTAAAACTAAATTAAGTGAAACACCAGCAGATAACCCAATAAACGCTAACAAATTTAGCGCAGAAAAACCACCTATGACAAAGGCAGAGTATAATAGGTTGTCAAAGAGAGAAAAATTCTTAATGAATTTAGGTAAATAATAAATAATAATAATTAAAATAAATAAATATGGCTTTTAGTGTAACACAACCGAACTTTACGGGGAAAGCAGCGGCGGGTTATATATCTGCGGCTCTTAAGGAGGCAAAATCTTTAGAGTTTTTGACTGTCTTAGAAAATATAAAGTACAAAGAAAATATACAAAAAATGGACGGTTCAGGTCTAGTAAAAGATAGCGACTGTAACGCTTTTACAAGTGCTGGTGACCTCAGTTTGACCGAGGCGACTCTTGAACCAAAAAGTTTACAAATTAACCTTGCGATTTGTAAGGCTACTTTGCTAACTAGCTACGAGGCGCTACAGATGAGAGCTGGACGTGACGCTATGCCGTCTGTATCATTTGAGGATTACGTAATTTCTTACATAGGTGAGATTATAGCAGACGCTACAGAAAAATCTATATGGCGTGGAGTTGCTACAAACAATGGTGAGTTTAATGGTTTTAATGGTTTTACTTTATTACCAGCAAATGACGCTACAGTAGTACAGTCGTCAGCGTCAGCAGCTTATACGGCTGCTAACATTGTAGCTAACTTACAAACTTTAACTGCAGACATTTTAGGCGGTACTGCAGCTGACGTATTACATAAAGACGACGCTTATATCTTTATGAATAGAAAAACTTACCAGTTCTATATTCAAGCTATGAGTACGTTAAACTATATGAATATGTCACAAATGAACGCTGACTACCAACCATTCTTTGAAGGCATAAAAATAGCCGTGGTAGACGGTATGATAGACAATCAGCTAGTGTTTGCTGAGAGTTCAAACTTATTCTTTGGTACTGACTTATTA
>TARA_R100000231_G_scaffold6732_5_pt1 | contig 29458 bp, 31 predicted proteins | sample TARA_R100000231 | Tara Oceans TARA_R100000231 (sample SAMEA2620565) | marine metagenome | biome: marine biome (ENVO:00000447); feature: surface water layer (ENVO:00002042); material: "saline water (ENVO:00002010), including plankton (ENVO:xxxxxxxx)" | depth 5 m | reverse complement strand
CGCTTATATGCTTGATAAGCAAGCTTTTCTGCCATCTCATCTTTCATTTTAGAAAAGATGGGGGTGTCTGGAACATTTAATAGCTCATCAAAAGCCTCTCGGATTTTAATCTTGGCGTCATCAAAGCTGTTTACGCCCTTCAATACCTGATTTAGGACATCATCAACACGTTGAGACTTAATCTTGTTGGCCTTCTTTTGAATCTCAGCAACTGACAGTGAAGAAGAGTAGTCACCCCTCTTACCTTTTAGCCTTTTTGCTCCAGCACCTAGTTCATTGAGTCTTAACTGTGCATGATAGGAAGCTTCTCTGCTTTTGATTACATCTCTAAACAGGTCAAGTACTTCTTGAGCCGTAACTGAGTCTGGTAGATCCAGTACATCCTTCTTTTCAGCTATCCATTCACTAGCCGTTCTAGATACACGATTTCCACCCTTATATACAGGCAAACCAAAGTTGCTAGAGGGGTAATCAGACCTGATCCAACTAAAGATATCTTCTAAGATGATGTCAGCTTGTTCTGCTACTTCATCTGGAGCAGATACGTTGTAGTGTTTGGATGCAAACTGGCGACTTTTATCTATAAGCTTGCTTGAGTATGTGTTTGAAAAGTCCTCTATGACCTTTCGTGTGTAGATTAGGTCTTCTTTTCCTATGAGACCTAATCGATAGTTTTCAATCTCGGCAATCGCCGCTTTTGTTTCTTGTTTTTTGAAACGGATTGCTTCCCTGATTCGGCGCCCTGTATAGCCTCGCTCAAGGATGACATCGCCTGTATCAGGATCTCTTCGTATTGGCGGCTTAACGTCGTATTTATTTGCCTCGACACTTGTTCTAAACGGTCTGGCCCCGAAGAGGGACTCGAAGATGTCTGCGGCTTTTTCATTATAGCTCTCCCTAGCATAGGCTAACACGTAGTTAAGACTATCCTTTTGTTTAGCCTTGCGAATGGCTTTGTACTGTCTTCTTGTAATGATTCCATCATCAAGTGCTGCTTTTAGCGTTGAAAAATCTTCGCTGTAATACTTAACAATGTCAGAAACTTCCGATGCAATCTCTTGTTTTAGGTCGAAAAACTTCTGACTAAACATCTCAATGTTGTCTTCAATAAACTTTACACGTTCTGCATACGTTCCAGAGTCTGGCCCTAGACCACCCTTCCACCCATTTGGGGGACGCTTGACCATCCAAACAGTCCCATTTGGCTGAACAACAACAGCAACCTTAGAGTTTAAGGCTAAGTCTGCTAGCATGTCATCAAAACTAAATACCAAGCTTTCGCCAGCCTGATCTTCAACAAACTTAAGTTGCTTGTCTGTCCATATTTTTAGTTTTTTATTTTCTTCTCTTAGTCTAGCCAGACCATACCCACTTGGGTGGTTGTGGATTGATACCAACTCTCCTGATTGGATTAAATCATCAAGGATATTTAAATCAACATGCTCGGTGATCTTTACAGAGTCCTTTGTTCCTCTGTTCACAGTTACCTGAGCACTATTTCTTGCATCATACAAAGCACCAAACTCAACCTTTCTGTTTTGTATGGTAGCTATGAAGTCACGCATAGACATGTTTTCAGGTATGTCTGATATTTGTGGATGATCCGCTTTCCTGAGAGGATGGATTAGCTGTGCTTGAATGTCGGCAACATTTAGCATCTGTCGCTGCCAAGTTTCAGCAGGAGAAACACCAGCATCAACCGCGTCTTTTATTGCTTTGTACTCACCAGAAATATCTCTAGCAAAAAGCAGTATTGCTTCTTCCCTGTTTGCACCGTAAGCGCCAGCAGCGTGGTCAAGTATCTCGTCAACAAGCTCTCTATTGCCCTTGAAGGCTTCCATAAGGGTATCGTCAATAGCCTGAGCTACTTCTTGGCCAAAAGGCCTACCCTCAGAAACAGACATCGTTCTATATACAACTTCAGCTAGCTTATTTTCAGATACAGAGTTTAATAATCTAGTGGTAGAACCTAACTGTACGTTAAGGGCGTCAGCGATTTGATCCATTGACAGATTTTTTTGGTTTATCAGTGGCAGCCTTCCTTCAAGAACTTGCCTAATCTCAAGTATTCTTTCAGCGATTGCTTCGGCGGCTACTTTGTCGCCCTTACCCCAACGAACCATTGCTAATAACGATTGATTAACTGCCTCTTCTTCGATTTTTAAAGATGAAGCCAAGAACGCACGAGTCTTTTTCCACTCTTCAGCTACTGCTTTTAACCAAGGGATTTCATCAATCTTTCCAGCGCCCGTTTCAACAAGGTCAGCAACATCGTCTATAAGTGCGTTTACGTCGTAATCATCACTCAAAATCTTTTGTTTGTTTATTAAATCGTTTTGTGCCTTTTTTTGCTCTTTTACTAGTGCTCGAAGCTGCTGAGCATTTGAAGCATTCTGTGGTTGTTTGAGAGCATTTTGTATTTCAGAGTTTAATGATGCAATCTTTGCCTGAAGTTGAGGTATATCCCTGTCTCTTGTTGCTGCTTTCCACTCAGCAAGAGCACCACCTTTACCGTCAGCGCCACCAGCAAGCCTATAAATGATGTCGATTCTTCTTGTAGCATCTGCCGACAGACCATCAACGCTTCTAAGGTACTGTGTGACACTGCTTTGGTAGTTATCCCAAAGATCGGGCCTAAGTCTTTTCATTCTGACTAATGAAGAATCAGAGTTACGAAGACCCATAATCATTGCTTGTCGAGATCCGTAGTACTGCATTTCAGCAGAAATGGCTTTAGATGCAGTTAAAGCCTGCCAATACCTAGTTCCCAGTATCCTTGCTAATAAATCTGCTCCTGCATAGGTAAATGTCTTAGCTTTATCTCCAGCCTTATACATTGACCATACTAGCTGTTGTCCCTTGGACAAACCATCAAGAGCATCAACACCTCTAGATAGGTTTTGAGATATCTTAAGTGCAACACTATCAGCACTAAACTTTTGCATTAGTTCGCTTGTCTTTATTATTGACGAAGCCAAAACATCATTGCTTTGAAGAGCCTTATTTAGAGACTTTACGACAGGCTGTAGCTGGCTTTTTGTTCCTATTGTTGCTGTTTGAGTCTTAAATGGAACATGCCAAGTGCCAAACACAGGTATGAGGCTTTTTTCTGTAATCCCCACTTGTTTGATATGAGTGGATGATTCTGCAAGATTAACAAACGACCTAAGATCAGAAGCTGCTCCACGGTATACAGCAGAGTTAGCGTTAGATTTATTAGCTAAGTTTCTTAAAGAAGTTGCAACCTTCTTGGCATCAGAACCTGCTCCGCTCAAAACAGCGATTTCAGCCTTTATTTCCTCTACCTTTTTAAGGATAACTTCGTACTGCTTCTTTACTACTTGGCCACCGCTTGGGTCTGCATACTTTGCAGCGATAGTTTCTAGCTCATCAACTTGATCAGCAAGTTCTTTTTCAAGCACCTGCTTTGCTTTACCAACATCGCCTGTACTTTCGACTGAGTCTGCAAGACGAGTAAACTTTAATGATTGTATTGAGCTATATCGGGCTTGTGTTTCAGCGATATCAGCAGCTTCCCTAATAACAGTACGGGCTTTGTTTGCGTCTTCTCCAGTGCTAACAACAGCCCTAAGAACTGTTTGTGCATGCATACCGCTTCTACCAGAAGAAGAAGAAATATTATCTAGAACTTGAACGGCCCTAGATGACTGCTGCCCAAGGTTATAAGTGACACCGTTTAATGATGCTCTAATGGTATTTTTTGCTGCACCAATAAACCAAAGTGGATCTACTAAGACCTCTAAAGCTAGACCATAAACCATTCTTGTTGTTGGATCTGATAGCGTCTTAGCCAAGTCAGCAGTTGATACTCCTTTGAAAGAACCACCAAAGCCTCCAGCCTCTCTTGATAATCTCAAGAGCTTCCCTAAATCGCCGTCCCCTCTAAACCCCGGACTGTTTTTATTCAGACGCTGCATAACGTCTAATGGGTAGGCAATGTCTATGTAGTCGAAACCGCTTGCGTTTCCACCGGTAAGCAAGCCAAACATTTCTGGTCTTTCTACAAAGTAGCCATCTCTTTGTTTTGCTGCATCATAAAGTTTACCGTCCCCCCAAGCCTTGTAAATGTTTTTAGAAAGATCGGAAACACTTTTAAAGTACTCTTCTTCTTGCTCTTCGCTTTCAAAGACATCTCTTTTATCCATCATTAGTGCGTACTTTTCACTCAATACACTGTATTCAGAGTAGATGTCAGAAAGAGCGCTTCCGTAAAAAGTATCGCTATCTGGTAAAGCTTTGTCTGCCGCATAGTATGCTGCCGTCCAAAGCTCTGACCTTGGTACGTCAAACTGTTCAAGAGCAGGCAGTACTACGTTTCCGCCAAACTGGATGACCTTATCTACGGCATAATCAGTAACATCAGCACTAACATCTTTGATTACGTCATAGTTATACTGGCCTGATTCAAGGACAAACTGCTCTAAAGCCTGTCCAGCCTCTCTTGGAATATTCAAGGGGCGTTTAACCTCAACTATTCCGCTTTCTTCTTCGACTTGTTTCATCAAGTCTTCTGTTGCTCTTGAGCTAAAGTTTGTAGCAACACTAGCTTTTGCGGATAGTGGGTCTGCCGCTTTTTTTGCTAATGAAAAAGCAGACTTGAAACTTTCTTGGCTTGGGCCTTTTGGATTGTAATCAGAATAATCAAAACGATCTTCGTCGTCTTCTTCGTCGTCATCCCACAACCAATCAAGATCATCTGCTACAGCATCTTGAGAAGGTTGAACCTCTTGGTCTTCCGGCTCAAAAGTTTGATCATCAAAAGAAAATGATTCTGTTTGAGGAAGAGTTTCCGTAGCGGGAGCATTTGGAACTTTTTCAGCCATTATTATTCCTATTTGCTTAGACGGATCGTTCCATCAGGGCTCTTAGTGAATGATCTAAATCCCGCTTGTTTAGCTTTAAACTTATCGCTAGCGGTAATCCTCAGACCAGTATCACCTTGTATAGTAGTTCTTTCTATTGTTGGACCTAAAGAATCGGGCTCACCGCTGTCCGTAAGTTCTTGGGTTTGACGGTTAACCTTTTCGACTTCACTAAGTCTTTCTTCATCTTCATCAACAGGGCTTTCACCCGGATCAGGAATATCTCTCTCGTCAAGCTCACTAACTTGGCTATCGATCTCAATGCTCCTAGCGCCAGCTTTTGCTAAAGCCTCTTCTTCTGCTTTTTTTCTTTCAGCAGCAAGCCTAGCTCGTTCTTCTGCTATTTTTGCTGCATCCTCTTTTTTCTTTTTGGCCTCATTTTCTTCTTCTATGCTTTCAGCAGAACGGACAATGCCACCCAATCCCCGTATTCGCCTACCCTGACGACGGCGCCTTTCGGTAGTTGCTGGCGGTTCTTGGGCCTGCACAGGCTGCTCTTCTTCTAAAGTCATTTCTGTAGTCAGTCCCGGCAGAACAAAACGATCACCAGAACCATCTCGTTCATCTCCGGTAATCCGAGAAAGGAATCGTTCAGCAGCACGCGCTACTCGCTCACGCTTTTTCGGCTCAAGTGTTCTTGCAAAAGTAGCAGCAGTTGCAGCGTCTTCACGTTCTTGTTGTGGTGCCTCTTCAAGAACTTTTTCATCAACAAACTCATCTAAATCTTCTGGGTTTGTCCTTAATGCTTGAATGGCAAACTCAAGTTGTTGCTCTGTATTGGTGCCGCTAAGGTATCGCATAGGGTCTCGTCGGTTTACTCCGATGCCCAGAAGGCGCTCTATCGGCTTTGTTAAGTTCCTCCTACGGAACAGGCTTCCTGCATTAGAAGATCCAGCCACACGCAAACGCTCCCTGATTGCCATTGGGTCATTAAGCTGGTCTCGGTCTTCTGTAGATCCAATGCGACTAGCAATACGGTAGTACTGCCTAAACTCTTCAGGGTTATTTTTAAGATATGTAGCAGTTTGAAGAGGACTGGTAAAACCCATAGCTGCCATGTAGTTTTCTACAAACGGAACTTTAGCAAGAAACCTAGCAACAGACGCAGACAATGGATCTGTTGGGTTGTCTATTTCATCAATGTAGTTTTCGATCCGTTGTTTTGCTACGCTCAACTCAACGGGAGCAGGCATGTTTTGGATTTTTTGTGCGTACCCGTCTGGACCTAAAGCAATAATATCGTCGGTCTGATCATAAACAGCGTTGAGGCTATCCATTAATGCTGGAGGAAAAGCAATCTGAGAGTCCTCAACCTGACGACGAAAAACTTCAAGCTCTTCCTGTTTCTTTCGTCGCTCAGACTGGGCAATAGCTTTTTCTCTATCTGTTGCCTTAAGTGTTTGATATTCAGGTCTTTGATATGACCTAGCAACAACCTTAGCTACTAGTGCGTCTTTATTTTCAATAAGAAATCTTGCGTCATCCTCACGACCCGCTGTCCTTTCAACCTCCAAGATATATCCATCTAAGATATTCTCAACACCAGTAGCTAACTCAAGCTCAGCTAATACTTTAGAGTCAACGCCTTGAAGAGCATTGGCGTTAGAAATGGCTTCTAAGTCTGGTTTTAAGTTATTCAAATAGGTGTTACTTGCGTTCTCCAGAAGGCCTGCAACGTCTTGTGTAAACTGTTTCTGTGTAAAGTCTTTAGTTCTATCTAAAAGGGCTCCAATAGCTCCCTGTCCAGTATCCTGCTCTCCAAAGTTTCTTAAGGTTCCCGATGCTTTTGCTATTTTATCCATAGTCTCTGCTGGAGCAGACAAGCCGCTTGCCTCTCGACCGGATTTTTGAACGCCATTAATAAGCGCAAGCATCTCTAATGTTGTCCTGCGATCCATCTGCTGGTTTCGAGCCATGTTTGAAAATGCGCTGATTACATTTGCTTCTGCCGCAAGACGATTAGATAAAATGTTTGAATAGCTGGTTAATCCCTGACGATTAATCTCAAGCTCTGAACGCCTAATGTCAGACAAAAGATTAATCATATTGATACGAATCATGTGTTCGGCTTCAGGCTGAAGCCCTGTTCCAACAGGTGTTCCGGCACCAGCAGCGAACGCACCTAAAACATTTATTCCAGCGTATGGTTTTGCTCTTGAGCCTTGCTTGATTTCAGCCATTATCGTCCCATCCTCGTTTTATCTTCGTCTTTTTTAATCTCGTCAAACTTAATCGAAGCATCGCCAAAGCTCTGTGACTTTTTCTTTCTGCCAGTTTGACCAGCCTTAAACAATGTCTGGGCAACCTCTTCATTGCCTAAAGATGTAGCAATGTCATCAACGAGACCCGATCGCTGCTTTTCAGCAGCACTAGCTATGGCTTCAGATCGTTTACCCATTGCTTTTGACAGAAGCTGACGATTAGCGATTTCTCCAGCCTGCTTCTTGCTTAGGAATGTGGCTGCTTTCTTTAGCGCTATATCTTGAGCAGCACGCAACCTTTCTGCATCAATACCACCACCAGTCCTTGCACCCGATGCTTTTGCCTCTCGAACAGCAGCGTCAGACAACACATTAATAGTTGCAAGATCTTTATCAGTGAGAGTTGGCGCTGTAAGCTGTTTAGAGTCTCTTGCCTGTTGCTCACGCATCCGATTGATTGCTTGCTGTCGCAACATAAACTTTGTAAATGCAAGAGCAGCATCTGTTCCAATAGTAATACCGGCACCCGCTACTGATCCACCAGTTTGTACTAGTTTAGATCGCTGTGCATCAAACTCTTCTTGAGACAAATCTCCAGAATCTAAAAGTTCTTTTAATCCTTTAAGTCTAGCTGCAAGGTCTGCTTGTTCGGCCATTTTTATTAACTCTTGTTAGCGTTTGAGGGTGCTGGATCTTCATCTTTTACAGTATAAAAGTCTCTATTATACCACTCTGGTGTTCCATCAGATTCAAGCTTCTTACCAGCCTTAATCGACAAGATTGATATTGACCCACAGAAAACCTGCTGCTTTCCGGTACCACTATTGAATGGGTCAGAAGATAGCTTTGATATTATAGATGGACCAACCAATACTGAAAAGTCGTGGTAGCCCTTCTGTAAAAATACGGATCTAGCTTTGTGGTGCCAACGAAACCTATTTTCAAAAGAAACAGGTAGTGGGTCTTGAAATCTTCTGGATGCAACAGAACGAACCTCTGTTCCCGGCTGATACGTACCATCAATGTATAAACGATTTACGTAGTAGTCTCCGATATAAGTCTTTCTGCTTTCATCAGAGTTACTCGTAGATCCCTTTTCATGTTTAAAGACACCGTTTCCAGCAAAAAATCCTTGATAAGTGACATAAACTACAGAGTTCCAAGGGATAAAAACATTCGCAGATAAAGAATAAGAAGGAGTCAGATACCTTTTCCTTACTCTGATTCTAGTGCTTTGTGTTTCTGGAGCATACTCAGACTCCGTAGAATCTGAGTCTTGTGTAAACTGAGACGGGTGGTACCTGTCTGGGAAGTTAAACCCATAGAAGTATCCGCGAGCAAACGCACCAGCACGAAAATGCTCGGACTTAAAAGTATTATTAGCGTCCTCATCGATGTTTTTTAATGTAAGCCCTCCGTTTAGGGCCTCAAAAGTAGACACGTCACCATCTAGATCACTGATAGCGGATGTAGGATTATATAAAGCTTGTTGGTAGATTTCTTCCACATCAACTTTGTTTGTTGATGGGTTGAATGTTGGTTTGATTTCGGGCACCTGAAACCTCTTTACTGATACTGTATCAAGCTTGAAGTAGTTTCTAAGACACTTCCAGAGTCTGGATCTTTGAAAGCAATAATATTTGTACTACCTCCATTTGTCTGAACTAACTGTCCAAGTCCGTAGCTCATCTCAAGAACTACACCACCGACCTCATCAACGTATGCTCCAACAGCATCAGAAAGCCCGCTTGAAGCCGACCCCGGAACGATGTAGTCCCACCTATCCAAGCCACCAACAACCATCCAACCGAAGTAAGACGTTCCGTCTAAGGCCATCTTCCTAAGCTCAAAGTTTATGCCTTGAGCATCACAAAGCCTTTTAATAAAGTCGTTGTTTACTTTGATTACGTCTGTATATGAATGCGTAATACCTAAGTGTGCTGTACCAAGTTGACCTCTTTTCGCCTCAGTACCTGTAGTTACCTCACAAGCACTAGCACCAACCATATGATCAGGTGACCAGCAAAGAACACGCTCTGATTTTATGCTTGGTCTTAAAAGATATACAACGCCCGTCCAAAACCTATGGCCACCAAGCCACCTCTTAAACTTGGAAGGACTGATGGCAATGTTGTTATCCAGTGAGTGGGCTATGTTGATGTCTGTCTGATAAAAAAGAGAGTAGCCATTACCATTGTTTGGAATGTTTAGAAGTGTGCTTCCAAAATCTGACCTGTATGACCTGCTAGAAGCATAGTCTCCAATACCAAGATAGTCGTCAGTATCATGACCTGAAGTAATGGTAGACGGGTCGGCATCTACAAGTTGCCTAGAAGAACAGTGTGTATTGATCTTTGCCCACCTACGACGTTCTTCTCTGTGGAAAGTAGAAGAGTGGTCGTTAATCAGAGGGTCAGATCCCGGTGGAGTTACACCCCAGTATGGTCCATAAACTGTTTCTGGAAACTCAATATGCTGGTCAATCGTTGCGCCTTGAAGGTGATCAACACGCTCATTCATTGAAAAGTTTCTAGCGCAATAGATTACTGAATCATTCAAGCAGTCTGGACCAAGGGCACCTCTAGAAACATTATCAACGTCCATTGCATTTGCTTCCTGTGCTACAGAAGCATGAACTTTGTTGATACTTAAACTAGAGGTCTTTTCTCCAGATTCTGGGTAGTCGGGCATTACTAATCTCCAAGCATCTTCCCTCTTGGGAAGCGGATTACATAAACTCTAGAGTTAACAATTGCTGTACCTAGATTCTCTTGGTTTTTACCTGAAGATCCGTACATCATTTCTTTTGTATCGTAAAACTCGTAAATGTTTCTTTCTGTTGATGGTCCTTGTGCAGCCACAGGAGTAATCGTGTGTGTTCCAGCGTTAATCATGTGAACAGATTGACTTGATGTAACGATGCCCTTTTCTCTAGAACCAGCCCCAAATATCATTTCTGGTCCGTTTGTACCTACGTTAGTTCCGGGTCCAGAACCGTCTACAATAAATCCATCTAGCTTAAGGCCAAGCTTAATCCTGATTCTTACGTCGTCAGAATAAAAATCACCCCCTACAAACTGAATGCTACCTTCTGCTGGCGTGTCAGCAGCGTCTTCAAACTGTTCGTCTGTTGTTAGACCAAATCCTCCAGACTCCCCAGCCTCAAGAGCACTTTCTCCAACAATATTATTAGTGTTTTCGCTTTCAGAACTAAGTCGATATGCCCAAGTAGAGTATCCAATAAGAACCAACTCTGGGGATGTGGCAGTCCAGCTTAGGCGCAAGTCTCCATCCCAAACCTCTTGGAAGCCCTTCAGGTAAGGTATCTTCCATGGCTTGTACCCTTTTACAGCGCTTGCGTTTTCATACTTTAAAAAGGGTCCGTCTCTGTTACCTCTTCCTGCTCCGATATAGCTATGTATTTGTTTTTGTAGAACGCTTACACCGGCACCCTTTTTGGCTAAGTTTGAGTAGTCCATTCCAGACTGTTCTTGAGATAAGAACTGCCAAGATGTGGCGTTATCAACGATCTGCTTTGCAGATACCCATTCTTGTGAGAGTTTTTCTGGGTCTATGACATCGCCCTGAAAGTTTCCTTTTGGTTTAAAAATAGGCATCTATTTCTCGTACAATGCAGGACTTCTAGATCCGGCAGTTGAGGTTTGTGGTCCATATGCATCAATGCTTAAGATTGACATAGGCTCAGATATGGAAGAAGCAGATAGCTCTAAACTGAACACCGTGCATGAGGGAACGTCTACAGCCAGCCTATGTGTATACGTCCTACTCTTTCTATAAACAGAAGAATCTGAACCATATGATCCAACCTCTGTGTTTTCTGTTTCTGACTCAAGGTGTGGCTGGCTACCACCATATACATCAATGCCATTGTTTTCTGGATGAACCAAAGAGATCTCTAAATCATTTGCTAATGGTGAATCGTAATCCCAATCAGCAAAAGTTCTTACAGTAGCAATCCTTGAGCATCGCTCTATCATTGTAAATACAGAGTCTGCCGCCCTCTGAGATATATGGAAGCCGGGACCAAAATCCTCAAAGTTACTCCAACCTGTTTTATAGGTGGCAATAAGTTCTGATCCGGGGTTGTAGTTGGCGTACCCATTTCCGTACACATAGATAGTGTTTGTTGGAAGAGTATCTATTGTGCTTTCGTCAATAGGTGGAATGTCTGCGCTAGTGGGAGACAGTGTTGTTGGCGTTTCAACCCGACCATCACCCCTAAGACCAGTGATTCCCCTCCAAGACCCAGCAACCAAGTTGAGGTCACCAATCTGCTCTACTGCATTCATTACTAAGTCTTGCCTGAGCCTCCACCCTCTGTTGATGTAGTCCCAAACAAACTGTAGGTTTGGCTTTGATGAGTCTTTATATGGAAGGCAAAAGACCATTTCTTTATTGGTTTTGTTTACCCAAGAAACACCAAACCGCTCTGCTTCGTTATTTACTTTTGATAACCGAGACCTAATAGTTGCCCCGATATCAATAACTCCACCACCCTCTTCAGGGTTTAGCATCCAGAACGTACCGTTTCCGTACCAAACTACCTGACCGTCTGGAGACGATTGAGAAAGGTTTGGCCCGGAACAACCAGCGATAGTGCTAATGGTTCCAAACGTCCACCCCTCTGTTCCCGGCTGAGCATAAGATCCTGCAATATAATGTGTGGCAGATTCTTTAAATACCAGCATTGCCTGCTTTCCATTGAAGCTTGTAGACAGTGCTCCTGTGATACCCCCAGTTTCAGGAAATACATCGCGCCAGTGGCTGTGTAGAAAGCTTTCTGGTATTGACCCAGTGGTTGTACCCTGCTCACTCCACCAGACCCTTGCTGGATATTGTTCTGTCCTCATGACAAACATCGAGCCACTAAAGAACTTCATAAAGAAGAAACCGATCGGCACGCTCCTTCTGTGATCCCATTCTGAACCAAGTTCAGAGTCTGGAATGTCGTCCATGTATTCAGTAGCAGAGTTGTTTGGAATCCTATGTAAGAAACGAAGCCTACCAACATCACCCGGAGGTAGTGATGCCAAGTTCATAGTTCTTATTAATACTCTAGCTACAGTCCCTACTGGTCCTTTTGGAACATCACAAATCCAAAAACGTCTCTTTAGAAACTGCAAACCAAACTTTGCAGCTAGTGATCCTGCTGGTGGAACCATAAAGTTTATGTTTACTCTATTACTTTTTTCAGAAGTTACTGAGTAAGCACCATCTTCGTTTTCATAAACTACAGCGTAGTAATATAAGCCAGACTCTATTCCACCATTTACTACTACATTCTTGTCATCGCTGTTATCGGTCGTTGATAGAGTGTAGTTTAGTGTTCCGATTCTACCAGAATCTGAAAACCCACCTGTGTTTTTGTTCTTTGCTCCGTCTTCAGTGGCGGGACCAAGAACATAAGGATTGGAAGGGCTTTGAGAGTATCCAAACTCCCTGATTCTAGTTCCATCCCAAACAAAAGCAGCACCACCGTCACAGAATGTAAAGTAGATTCTATTTCCAACAACCTCTGTTTGAGGTGGAAACATTACTTTTGTTTGAGGCTTTACGCTTCGTTTAAGGTTTGAGTTGTCATAGTAAAACTGTTCAACTAAACCATTTGATGAAGATACATCTGTTTCAATAGATCCGAATGGTATGCGACCGGTCCTGTTTGGTGGAAGAAAACGATACACCCCATTGCTTGTTAATATTAAAAGCTCTGGGCACTCTCCATCAAACTTCATGTATTGCATTGCCAAAACTTCACTAAGCTCTGGCGGCTGAAACTCAATCAGGAAGTCTTTGCCCTCAGTGTTCCATTGGTCTGGAACGAGGGGCATAATGGCAAACCTGCTATCAAGAGAACCGTCTGAGGTTCCATGAAAGTTAATGATTTCATGTGCTAGCTTCCCGTCAGATATAGGAAGCTCAGCCATAATCTTGGCAAAACCAACAGTCCTGCCCTTGTACTCAGGGAAAGCCATTACGATTTCTCCGTTACTGGATAATCTCCCGTCCTATAGTAGCTCATGCTGCTGATTCCGTTTCCGAACGCAGGGCGCTCATGGCCCGAGAACGTATACATTCGTTTAAGTTTCTGAAGCTCAAGAAGGTGTGCATCGTAATAGATACCTTTCCTTTTTACGTCTCCGTCTCTATCTCCGAGAAGATATGAGCACGCTAGCTCAATAATGCACCCGTAGCATTCTGGAGGAAGGTTAGGGCTGTCAGTATCGTTTTTGAGAACAGGGGGTCTGCGAATACAAGACATCAGAATCTGATCTTTTGCAGACGGCCTTTTGTCGAAACGAATATGGTAGTGCCCCATAAAGTCTCGTAGCTGATAAAGCTTTGATACTGGGTCCATTTGACCAACGTCAACTAGCTGAGTTGTAGAAGCGTCCGTAACCTTCCAAAGGTAGTAGATACCATCATCCTCTAGGATCTTTGAATGGATGCTTCCAGCGCCAAGCTTTACCTCAGCATCTGTTGCGTGCCTTGCCCTAAACACCCATTTCTCAATACCTGATCGTTTATACGAGTTGATGGTAGTATCTTGACCGTATCCATAGATATAATCAATATCAGGAAGATCTATGACTATACCGGGATTTCCCCACTTTGTTGATGCTTGCTTTGAGGCACCAGAAGGCGATGAAATATAAAACGGATATCCAACGTCTGGGTCTTCTACACCGCCATCTATCTGACGCATCTCCTCTGAGAATCGACCCCATACGTGGCAGACTTTGTAAGAAAATGTACCGGCTTGACCGTACTTTGTATTTTCAACATAAGTTGAACCGTTGTGATCAAAACCCCACTTATAGTTGCCATTAAATGATCGGTCAGTGACATCTACTTCTGGAGAGTAGTGTGGAGAAGGCTGCTGGTAGAAGTCTCCTCTGGCGTAGTATTGGATCTGTCCTACGCTTTGCCAGCCGTTACTAATCTTTACTCCGCTAAGTTCGCCGCCAACAGCAGATAAAGGAATCTCTCTTGGGTTTGACTCTGGATTTTTTATAATCCTTCGGATCGATTGAATATCTGCATCATATGGATATTCGTAAGTATAAATCTTTGCGTTCATCTGAGTAGATGTACTTACGATTTCTGTAGGAACAGGCTCAGTTACAACAATATACGGAATGTTTCCAAACTGACCGCCTAAGAATACTTCTGCAATCCTTCTTTGGTACCACTTGCCTTCATAGTTCCACTCAAGGTTTCTAGCAGACAATACTTTGCTAGATACCTCTGCATTACTAAATGTACCCGCCCCTTCGACCCCAATAAATACTTTTGGGTCAGACGAATCTCGCGTAACAGTTAAAGTCCGCTCTGGTTCAAGCTGAAGACGCTGCTCACACTTCAATAAAACTTCTGGAATCTCTCCCCAAAGAGTGCGAAGTGATTGATTGATAGTATTATTTATCCTATCTGTACCAGCTTTTCCTCTTTCTGGGTAGCCGGTCTTTACTCGGATAGCTTCTCGAATATCAGCTAAGTTCACAGTAACCTCTATAAAAAAGAATCCCCTAAGAGCATACCACTCTTAGGGGATCTTAGCAGGGTACAAAAAGTCTTACAGAAGGCCCTGAAGACGAATAGTGCAGGTTCCCGCACCAGCCACATCAGCCATAAAGACTCCGATAATGCAATGCTCTTTTCCAGAGATAGCAGTATCATTAACTTCACCAGCAGACTTAGTGATTACGGTGTCAAGGGTGCTAATGTCTACAGCAGCATCTGCCGTTGCAGTACATTGTCCAGCACACACAACCCATCCGTAGTGTCCATCTGGAATAGCGTTTTGCGTAATACCAGCAACCTTAACAGAAGGGTCAGCGTCACCAGACAAAACAACAGTCTCACTTGAGCCAGAAGTTCCCGAAGACGAGAATGAAACGGCCAAGTTTGCAGCGATGGAGGAACCCGTAGAGTTCTTTACCATACGATACATTTGCTTACCGAGTGTTGGGTGGATGTACTCTCGGACCTCACCAATAGCTCCAATAGCGCTGGTATACGTGTCCGAGGGCGTCGAAAGAAAAACCTTATCAGGTACAGGCATGACGAATCTCCGAAAGAAAACGCCCCCCGAAGGGGGCTAATATATGATTAGGAAGCAGCAACTTCAGCAGTAGCAATGCAACCGTTAGCCATCGGGTTCGTCACAGCAAGCTGGATTTCCATGATGATGTAGCCAACGTCAGCGTCTACGTTTGAGGTCTCAAGGTGGTCCGTGAACTTGGTGACTCGGAAGTCGTTGTTCGCGTTAACCCAGTACTGAACCGTGTTGGGGTTCAACAGGTATACAGGGTTTTGAATAGCAGTTGGCGATGCCGCACTGTTAGTAACTGCACCAGCAGTCATCCAGCGGTTTGCGTGGTACTGAACACCGTTCACGATATGAACAGTGGGGTTTGCACGACCAGAGGTAATATCGTCAACCGTATACATAAGTTGTGGACCAGAAGAAACACCAGTAGTGCGAACTTCATCACCCAGCAAAACATGATCAGCAATACCAAGGATACCCAAAGAAATACCTTCTTCATCATCGGCGTAAGTGTCAGCAGTGATCTTCAACTCTTCCGCAGCAGGAAGGAAAGTTGTACCAACAGTTCCAGTAGCAAACTGGTTGTACCAGTTATCAACGAAGTTCGTAGTATCATTTACACGGGTCTCGTTGAGATAGGTAAGTGCATCTGACGCTTGGTTTGCTGGTGTACGCCAGCAAAGAGCACCGTTAGCAAACCCAGAAGCAGTACCGGTAGTCTTAGCGCCATTCAGTGTAGCCAGACCAAGAAGGTTAGAAACGCTTCCAAGATAAATCTGACGGGTCACATCATTGCGAAGAGCCTGCATTGCAGCGTTGGATTCGTCTTGAACGAAACGCTTTACTTCTTCCTTGCTGCTCATACGATCACGATCAATGTGCGGAAGAATGACGGGCTTGATGTACTTCGCCCAGTCACCAGTCATTGCACTAAGCGTTTCACGCTTGGCTAATGGAACAGACAAGTTCGTTTCATTAATCTCGACAACATCCGAGTGACCGGACTTGACGCGAACAACGCGAACATTAGTTCCACCGGAACGCTTTACTTGCATCCGGCTTTGCAGAGCCTTCAAAAGAGGATCGCGGTTATAAAAGCTGACAACGGACTTCTTTACGACATCCGGTACCGTGAGTGTTGCGTACTCTAAAAGAGCCATGATTTAGTCTCCAAGTTTGATTTATCTGTCCAAGAGGTGGGCGTGTCGGTCTAAAACTTCTCCCCAATCAAGTTGGTCAACACTTCGGACTGGTGCGCTAGTGGCGATACGTCCATCTGCAATGACTGCTTGTTTGGGTGCATTTTTATTTTGTGCTGAGGTTGTTTCAGATTTCTTAGAAACAGTAACACTTTTTTCTGAAGATAGGGAGTTTTTGTCAACACCTGACCTCCATAATGAATAGTTATATGCATTATTCATTCTATCTAAAACAGTATTACCGTCGTGACGATCGAACAGTCGCTCAAGTTCTTTAGAGAATAACTGTCGAGCATTGTCTGGAACTTGATCATATTCTGGATGAGTAGCAGTAAAAGCCTGCCAAGCAGTATCGATCATATCTGTAGACATTGTTTCGATAAAGTCGTTCTGTTCGTCAATGCGTTCCTGCAAGGGTTTTACATCGTAACCAGAGTTTTCCATAGCCTCAATGAGGTCAGTAAACTCTTGTCGAGCGCTTTTAAATGCTTCTTTCTCAGCATCAAGCAATGACTTTTCTTGTTGAACTAAACCAAGAATAGGTTCAATCTGTGATCGAAGATCTTCTGACAGTGACGATAAATCAATATCATCAATACTATTGTATTCAATAGCCTCTTGTTCAGGAGTTGATTCTTGTTGTTGATTATCAGAATCTTGAGACAGAAGTTCTGGATTTTCTTCTAATGTATTTAATACATTCTCATCACTGATTTCATCTGTTCCCTGAACCTCTAGTTGTTCAGAGTCGTTAGATGATTGGTCCGGCTGGGGCAGGCTGTGCTGGGTTTCCTGCGGCTGCTCCGGTTCCTGCTCCGCCAAGTCCTGTGATTGGTACTGTTCCGTTTGCGATTCCATTTACAAACTCCATTAAGTCTGAATCGTTATTTAGATTATAGATTCCGGGTGACAAAAGGTCGGCAACACCTTGAAATACTTCAATAAGTTCTGGAGACATTTCATTTGTTGCTTTATCTAAAAAACCCGCCTCAACTAAAGCAGTCGAGGCACTTTGGATAATGTCGGGTGACAACATATCAAGAGGAACTTCTTCGTTCATGATTGGAGAAGAGGTCATTTCAGGAATCTCTTCTTCCATCATCATTGGGTCTTGTTCAGCCATTGGTTCATCCATAGGTGCAGCAGGAATAGTTTCTGGTCCACCAGTAGCAAGAAGATCACTAAGCTTTTGGCTTTCTTCCATTAGCATTGCTTCTAAATCTTCTAGTGGCATATTTGCAAGTTGATTAGCGTCTACCATTTTATTTCCTTAATCAGCAGATTGCGGTTTAGCTGTTGCTTTTTCAGAGATGTCGATCTTTCCGTCTCGGGCGTACTTTTCTGCCTTATCAGCCTTAGATCTCCACTGGTGATATTTTTGGTCTGACCAACCAGTTCCGTCTTGTATTTCTTTCTTAGTAATGTGATCAGCTAATCCAACATGGCTTCCTTTATTGTAAGCCTCACCCATTTCGTACATTTCTTGTTTACTTGATGCAACGTAGTCTTTGTACCGTTGAGAGTCATGACTCATCCGGCTCCAACCGTTTTCATCTTCTAGTTTCTTGATGTCCTTGTAGCTTTTTACTTCTTTACCAAAAGCAATGCTGTAGTCATCAAGTCCTTCAAAAACTGGACCAACATGGGTAAACTTTTGTACGCCACATTTGCTTGCGATTTTCCCGCAATGAGAACAATCTGTAGTATCTGTATTTGCATTAGAAGATAAGAATAGCTCTTCAAACTTAATGCCACAGCTACTGCATTCATACATAAACATTGGCATATTAGTAATCGCTACCCTCTAAATCTTCTGATTTAGACTTACCGTACATTTCTTCACAGATTTCAATAAGTTTATCTGCTTGACCAGCGTGAAGCTTTGATGCCTTATAAAGCTCTTGTGCCATTTGTTTCATAGCTTCATGGTGATCGTCTGGATATTTTTTAGAAGGCTCGTCGTCTGATTCTTTATCACCGTATGCATCGTATGAATCTTTAGAAAAGTGATCCATCCCGCTCATTTCTTCAGCCATTCCAGAGTCTTCTGCTAGCTTTTTAGCAAACTCTTCTGGGCTCATATCACCCATCATTCCGGCTGGTGCTTCAATAACAAGAATAGAAAGCGCTTCCTTGTCTCCAGAGTGAGCCTTCTTTGCCAACTTACCAAAATCCATTTTATACCTCTTAGTTTTCGGGCATACCCATCATTGGGTTTGCTCCCATAGCAGCAATATCTTCTATAGCGGATGCTGGGTCAACCTCTTCAGCCTGACCCATTGATTCTAATGGTGAGTCTTTTTTTACTAATGACGGCCTAAATCCAAACGCATCTACAATCTCTCTAGCAAGTTCGCTTTGATCAATCGCATCAGACATTGGGCCAGCAGAAGAAAGGAATGCAATAAGATCAACAAGGTGTCCTCTACGCGCAATCTTGTCTTCCATAAGTGGGCTAAACGGCAGAAGCCTAAACTTTGGAGACTTGTTTAAAATCTCATCTTCAAACACAGAAGTTTCCACATCGTTTTGAACCAACTTGGAAATCTTGTCCATGTTTATACCGGATACTTCTTTGTGAATGATTGCCCATTTTAAAGAATCCAAAGCTTTTCTAAACATGGTTGTAACTACACGAACAACTTTTCTAGAACGTATTGCAAGTCGTCCTTCAATCGCGGAGCGAATCATGTTTGCTTCTGCGGCTGTCCGAATGTTTCTAACCTGACCCTGCTGATAATCAGCCATGCCCGGAAGCCACCTAATAGAATCTACAGATTGACCAAGGTGCTGATTAAAGTCAAAGGTTGTAGGCATCTCAGGGCTTACAAAAATGTGCTGATCAATCGTTCCATCAGGAGGCCCCTGAACAAGGGTTGGCTCCCATGTTCGAGCATTCTTAAATCGTTCAAACTCGTCATCAGATCTAAAAAGCTTAGAGTCAATCATCATTCGTCGTGGAAGACGTGCGACTACTTCTCTACGTGCGCTAACTAGTTCATTGATATCTCGCTGAATAGGAGCAACCAGAGTAACATCTGAAATGCCCCGAATACGACCAATGCCGGGATGAAATACGAGAACTTCGTACGGTCTCCCATATGGGATCTCCGATTCCATAAGCACTTGTTTTGTGTCTGGGTGCATGTGGTAAAGCTTGTTGTGTTTAAAGTCCCAAAACTCTACCAGTGATACGTATTCTTTTAGCCCAGCTTCTCGAAGCTTAATCTCAGCCTCATCTTTCATTTGATTGTAAACAAGACTTCTTGGATATGTATCGCCCTTGATAGTCTTCTTTGGCCGGGAGTAAACTCCAGAATCGATTCTAGATTTCAAGTCTTCTACGTGAATAACGAATCGCTCGAAACACCACATTGCATCTTCAATGCGTTTTGCGTTTGGATCAAAATGAACTTCCCAAGGAAGCTTTGTTCTCCATATTGGACGACCAAGGTCAGAAGACCACATCACTTTAATGACGCTCATATCAAATATGAGAGCATGCAAGATTAGTTCTCGCAGACTTTCATCCAACGAGTCTTCTTCAGCAAAAAAGTTTAGTGCAGACGCAACACGCTTTCCGGCATAAGTAGGGTCTTGACTTCTGTTTGGTACTTTGTACGACTCTTCCCTTTGGTCAATCGCCTCAACTTGAGGCAAGTCCATCGCAAGAGACGACGCAATCGTGTCAATAATCGGGAATACTTCATTTTGGATTGCCGTGTAGTGTCGGGCTGAGTCTTGTGCAGTTCCTACAGAATATCCGTCACCCATCCAAAACTCACCACGATAGTAAGCAAGGTTTCGGATTAGTTCTTCGGCGCGGTTTTTTTGAAAGTTTTCTTCTGTCTGAGCAATAAGAGTAGCCAAACGAACTACTTCTTTTTCCTCTTTAGATGTTTGCTCTAACTCTGAATACGCATTCATCGGTGATTACCCCAAGGACTGTTTGCGCCTAATGTAGATGCTTTGTCTATTCTCTTCATCAGCCTTTTCCAGTTTTTATCAGCGATGGCTTTATCTGATAGCTTTCTATTTTCCCACTTAGCGCCTATTTCTATTCGCCAAGCCCACGCTGCACCAGCCATAGCGGCTGCTAAATCATAGTGACCGCCAGAACTATCTCTAGCAAGCTTGTCCCATTGTCCACGATAGTTAATGAGTTGTCTAATACATCTTGTCGAATGCAAGACCAAAGAAGAGTCATCAATGATTTCTTGTAGAAAGCTAATCGCCTGAGCCTTACTTTTTGCTGTTGAGTACCAGCCCGGTATTCGAGTACTGCTTCCCTTATAGTTCATGCTGGCTTTTCTGTGATAGATGTTGCGACATCCAGAAGCCAGAAGGTGAGAAAGAACAGCTTCTCCAACACCGTTTGCCTCAATATAGATTCGAGCATCGTTATATTTTTTAGACCACTTTATTAAGTTGTCTGACATTTTGAATGCTTCATTATGACCCAAGTATTCCGCAACTTGTTCACAGTTATCGATATCTATGATCTGAACACCAAACATGTCTCTTTGGGACCAAGATCCTGCTGGGTCACAAAATATTAGGTACCTGTTTTTTTCCTTTGGTGCAGAGTACTCAACGTATGGTTCTGACTCTGCATTTAATCCTGTGCCCTTATCAATCAGATTGAGCATATCCATAAGCTTCATTGTATTAAATATGGATTCGCCAGCCAAGACCCAGCAGTCAAGTTCGTTTACTGGATACTCTGCTCTAAACTTTTCTATATTGTTTCTGCATTTTTGAAGACCTTCTGTCTGCATCCAAAAAGCTTGTGCGGCTGTAATCTTGTTTTGGTCTGCATAGTCTCTAATCAAAGCATCTGGTTTCCATCCGGGTGGAGGCTCAACTGAGTACTCTTGAACAAAAGTCCATGGAACAAATACTTTCATCCATTTACTATGTGGATTTTCTGAGTCCATGCATAGCTCGTGAAGCTGATCTCCATGGTACCTTGGGGTTGATTCTGCAATAACAAATCCACCATTACTCGGAACAGCGTTTAATGCGGAAGTCCATGCTTCTGGTCCAGCAACCTCTGACCAAGCAGAGATCTCTGTTGCCATTAATACTTGAACAGTTTCACCACGAAGTGGTTCTTCATCTTTTACAGAAGCGACAACCATTTTGCTATCTAAGTTTGGAAACTCAAGGGTTCTTTTTAAGCCTGTAGTTTTCTTTGGCTTTAGTGCATCTGGCATATGTCGATGAAACCGAACAGCCATCTCAGACAAGTTTTGAGCCATCTGTTTTTTGTGTGCCAACAAACCAACTCGGCAACCTTTTCTAAACATTGCGTGTTGCGTTGCTACACAAGTAAAGAACGTACTGCTTCCTTCTTGTCTAGGCTTTACATGAACAAGCCACTTGTTTTCTTGGTAGCATTGACGAACAGCGGCAGACAATATTCTTTGATGGTCCCAAAGTTTAAAGGGAACTAAGGCACCACTTTTGGCTCTGATTTTATTTAAGTGGCAGTATTTTTCAGGATCCCAGAATCCTTCTTGGTTTGGTAAAATCAAACCACTCATTTAATGCCACCACTAAAAACATTAAACGGACCATTAGACGTAATCGTTTCAGATACATCTGTTTGTTGTGTAGCTGGGTTTTTCTTTTGCGAGTATCGGCTTTTATCAGAAAGAGTCTGTCGGGACACTGTTACAATAGACATGATGGCATCAACGTCTTTCTTTTCCAAAAGACCTGTTCGATAGTTTTTAAGGACATCTTCGCAAACATGAATAATCCCTTGATATGACTGAAGAGAAAATCGTGGGTCTGCTACAGGCTTTGAATCATCTGACATGTTTGATATCCTTTCGATGAGTTATTAGCGATTGTAACCCTGTGTTACCGGCTATATAACTATTTTAACAAATAGACATATTTTTATTTGTTCAACTCAAACGAGGTATCCATGCCCCCTGCAAAAAAAGCACCCGCTAAAAAACCTTCTACAGCAAAAAAGACTAAGACTGTTGTTGTAAAAGATGATCCAGTAAAAGATCTCGGCGCTTCTAATACTCCTGTACGTCGTCCCGGTCGCCCACCAAAGGCTGCTGCTCCGATCTTAAAAATGTATTCTATGACTGTTGTTACACCAAGTGATCGAATCGAACTCTCTTTTGAGAATCAACTTGAGTACAACAATGCTTATCAGCAGATTGCATTTAAGTGCGGGTCTGGTCGTTTTGCTATGGTTCAATGTAATGGGAAAGAGTATACTTTCTGCAATGTTGAATACATTGTGAGAGATATCTAATGCCACAAGAACTTCTTGGTCCCGGTGGAACTGGGATGCGCGCAAGCGGAATGGACTACTCAAAGCCTAGATCAGATATATCGAAGGCTCGTAAGTCTGCTAAAAAGCAAAAAACCAAGAAGAATATTCTTACTGGCGTAGCCATTGGCCTTTCAGCATTAGCTACAGCAGCTACAGCAGGCGCGGCAAGTCCGCTGCTTGCTGCCGCTATTGGTTCTGCTGGTGCTGTTGGGTCAGGGCTTGCGAATAGGGCCGCTGGTAAGGCTGCTCAAAAAGAAGCAACCGCACGGTCTTCTTTAACTATGCCACCTAACCCCACAGCCCAGAGGGACTACTGAGGAGCGTTTACGCTCCGAAGTAACTAAATGTTAATATGTCTAAATGTGGGAAGAACTTTGCTAAGAAGGTGGCGTCAAGGGTTAAGTCTGCTGGCGTAAAGGGTGTAAACCAGCCCAAGCGAACACCAAACCATCCTAAGAAGAGCCATATTGTTGTGGCTAAAAAAGGGTGTCAGTTAAAAACTATTCGTTTTGGTCAGCAGGGAGCAAAGACTGCTGGTAAACCAAAGTCTGGTGAATCGTCTAGAATGAAGGCGAAGCGTAAATCTTTTAAGGCTCGTCATCGCAAAAACATTTCTAAGGGCTTGATGAGCGCAGCTTACTGGGCAAACAAGGTGAAATGGTAATGTCTAAATCTAAAAGTAGAGTAAACGAAGCGGGCAACTATACAAAGCCCGGTATGCGTAAACGTATATTTCAGCGAATCAAGGCTTCTGGTAAAGGTGGCAGGCCCGGTAAATGGTCAGCCCGCAAAGCTCAAATGCTTGCAAAGCAATACAAAGCAAAGGGTGGAGGATATAAATGAACCTCAAGAAAACACAAGAAAGCTTAGTGAACTGGGGCAAAAAAAACTACCGCACTCGATCTGGTAAGCCTAGCACTCAAGGTAAAGATGCTACTGGAGAACCATATTTACCAGACAAGATGCACGCATCGGTTAGTCCCTCTAAGTATGCAGCAGCCACAAAAAAGAAACGAAAGAGTTTAGCTAAGGGCGAAGCATCTGCTCGTCATGGATTACTCAAAGGTAAATCAGCATGAAGTACAGTAAAGACAAGAAGAAGATGGCAAAGGGCCTTGCAGACAAAGCCCGCAAGGGTTCCTACTCAAAGCCTAAGAAGAAGGGCTACTAAGCTTAGTCGTTTTGTCTGCCACGCTGGTTTCTTTTTGCAGAGTCAATAATCTCATCAAGAGATTTTCCAGTTGCTTTTAATAGACTAGAGTCCAGCTTTGCCGCATCCATAGGAGCAATGTCGTCAGCATCTTGAATGGCTTTCATTACGTTGTTGCCTAGATACTCTCTATATTCTTGAAGCTCTTTAATGGCGTCGGTAAACACTCCTTTACTCTCTACTAAAGCTTTGTCTATTTCGTACCCGATTTGATTATAGTTAATAAAAAAGTCTTTGGCCTGTTCGCCAAAGTCCTCATTTAAGATCTGCTTTGCCATGCCTGTAGAAACAAATGGCAGTCCTGCTGCTGCCACACCGATTCCAGCGCCAACGTAGTCTCCACGAGAAGCATCAATGCCAGCCAAGCTGAGGTCTGATGCAACCTGCTGAGGACCAACCATAGACCCAACATTCAGGCCAAAGTAGCCAATATCCTTAATGGCTTCCATGTCTCCTTCTGAGGCTCGGCGTAGAAGGTCTTTTACTTGGTCTTGGGGGCTGGCGGACTCAATGCGCTCACGAAGCCGGTCTTCTTTTTCAAGAAGTCGGTCATCTATACCCTCTTTCCATGCTTTCATCTGCTCATCATTCATACCAGCAGGAGCGCGGAATCCCTTGTACTCTTGTCGCTTATTAAAATCACTCTCCTCTGGAGGAGGTGGTGGAAGTATTGGATCAAACGAACTGTATCGCTCACCTGATTTTTTTTTGGGCTCTTCTTTTAGCCCACGGGGAGTCATACCGGGAATAGGGGTGTAACCCTCTGTCTCAGACATATCGGCAGGACGAGGCGTATCAATATCTTTTACAGAGTCAGCAGCCGGACCCATAGCAAGTTCTTTAACCTCCTCGGGTAAGGCATCTAAACCAGCTTGTCCCTTCTTCAAAGCCTCTTGAAGTTTTTTGTATGCTTCTTCTGGTGTCATTTCTGAAGACTTATTTGGGTCAGCCATTGTATTTCCTTATGCGTAAGCAGAAAAATCTGCATCAGGTAGTTCTTTCTCTGCATGCTGCTTAGCTAGTTTTTTAATCTTAGGCGACAATGCATCCATAGCCTCTTGGCCTTTCTTCATTGCCGATTGAACCATTTCAAAGGCTTGAGCAGGTGTGATTGTATCAAACTGCATATCTTCAGTAGTGATGGCGATAGCGTCAGTAGTTCCCGGCATTTTTATTCTCTCCACTTAGTTCTAATAAAAGCATATCAGCAAAATCATTACCAGAGCCACTAGCCTCACTAAGAAGTTTAGCAACACGACCCTGCTCTTCAATACATGCATCGTACAGTAGTTTAATATTGTTTACGAGTACAGCAGGTACTTCCATACAAAATACCCGGCCAGCATGTACCCAGCGCTCATCAAAACTTTCTCGATACTCAATGTGCCGTGAGCGAGGATTCCACCTAAAAAAGAATCCTTCGATCTCAACTTCTGCTGTGCAGTAAAACTTGCACCCGTTGCAAAAGCGCTCTTCAAACAAACTGAGCAAACGCAATACTTCTTTTGCGCCCTCTTCATATTCCATCTGTCCTCCTAGTACTCTATTACTTGGTACTACTAAAGACAGTACTAATCTATTCTTCTCTAAGTAGAGAGTACTCATAAGTACTATACTTAGTTACTCTGAGTACCGAGCCCGACCACCACCCCTATGGTAATAAGGGGATCTAAATCAGGCAACATAAAAAGTTTGGCATTAGATTGGTCTGCTTAAAAAAGGTTCTGAAATGGGATATTTTTTGAGAGGTGTATATTTCATATAGTATTGCATAGCGCGGGGGGGGACGCGCCCCACCGGGGGCATATACGCGCACATGTCCGCGCACACCTGCACGCGAGCACGCGCATAATGCACTTAGGCGTATTGCAATGGCACACGATTGCTTCCCGCTACCATTGCAGAGATTATGGCTCTATTACGAGTAATAGCTCTTATTTCGCTCTGAATGGACGTTAACCCCATTCCACCCCCTATCCCTCGGGATAGACTCCAGAAAGCATTCTAAAGCACTCTATTGGCTTTTAATCGTAGATTAAGGTGCCTCTGTCAAAATCGATGCTGTTGCATGCATGACAGCCACATGATGCTCGCTATGACGGCTGCACTCGGCTGAATCGCGCGAGGCTCTGAGCTTGATTTTCAAAAATGTGCCCTAAAGGGCAAAAATATTTTCTTGACGGGTTGCTGGTTTGCCGTGTTACCCTGACGGCGTCGGTCGGGATGTTCCGAGTCGGCGAAACAACGGTCCCAAAGCGGACATACACTGGAGGCCCAAGTGGCTACACAAACACAAGCAGCGAAGCTCACCCCTAAAACCATCCACTGCGTAAAGACCGGATGGCCACTGATTACCCTTGTGGGTAATATTGCGAACATGATTGCACAGCTAAACAAGCTTATCGAAGATAAGATTGTTATTGCCGGGGTCAGTGCCGGTCGGCTCTTCCTCTCACCCGACTACGTAGCCCAGCATTGCAATGCGAATGGCTTGGCGAAGCCGAAGCAACTGTTCTGGGGTACCTACGGTAAAGCTGGGTGGCGGCAAGGCCCCGGTCAAGGCGTGGGTATACACAATGAAGCTGTGCTTCAGGAGGCTGGCTATCATGCTGACCCAGCTACGCTGACCAAGGGCAAGACCTCTACGAGGTCATATGGATTGCACTTTGCGAAGCCTGAGCCCAAGGCAAAGCCTGCACCAGTACAGCCAAAGGCGCCCATGTTTGGGCTTCCATCGCCGAAGGCGGTATCCAAAGCAGTTGACCCACTCCCGAAAGGGCCGGGTGCTGTATCTTCGCCATTGCAAGGTCAGTCGCTTAGCCTTCAGCCTACGGCTGAGGAGCTTAACTATGGCCGAGGCGCCTTCGGCAAGTTCCGTGGCCGTGCAACCATGCTGGGCTACAGTCTGGATGCTATCCAGAAGGCTTGGCACGATGCTAAAGCAGCGCCAAAGAAAGCGAAGCTTAGCGATAACCCGATTGAGCATGTAACGATTGCAAAGCATGCTCCAAAGCCTGCACCCATTGCAAAGCCTGCACCTGTAGCGAAGGCCGAGCCCAAGGCTACGGTCATCAAGGTGCCTGCATCTGCATTGCAAGCCTTGCTTGCATCGGTCGCTAACGTCGAGATTACAGGTTTCGACGCTGAAAGTAACACTTTCACCGTAACAGCGTAATGCTGGAGTTTATTGCACTCGCGATAAATGCGTTCTTCATTGCCGTCATAGTTTTTATGGCGGTAATGACCATCCTACTGGACCTGAGGTAACCACATGACACCATTACAAGCACATGCAATGCACCTTCAGACGCTCTTTGCAATGGCAAAGCTCGGACTCATAAACAAGGAACAAGCCATGGAAATGGCTCGATATTCACAAGAACTTGCAGACAAGGCGATTGCAAAGCAATCGAAGGAAGACGCTCAATGCAAATGACATTATTACCATACGTTAAATGCTCTCAACTCGGACATGTATCAGGGTGCAATAGCACCCTCGACCGTGCAATATCTGCTTACGTATCCAAGTACGCTGGCAGTATAGCTCACGAGATTATGGTCTCGAATGAACAGAGGTCATTGGAAGAAATAGCGGCTGACAATATAGACAACGAGACCTACCGCAGTATAGTCAATAACCTTACCGAAGGTAGCTACAGGGTGAGTTGCCATAGCGTATATACGCACCTCTACGACAACACGTATTGCGTTTCATTCATGCTTACGGTTGGCTCGGCACGCTCATCAGTTGACTACGACAGGTTCAATATAGCTGTGTTTATACCTACGGATATAAAGTACTCGTCTGGGTATATGTCTTGGGCTGCATCTCAAGTGGACCACGATACTGCACGGGCAACTTGGGCAATAGACAGGTGCATTGAAGGTGCCTACGACTACCTAATGGACTTTTATCAGGTTCCATTGTGCACAAAGGCTACGATATTGCCTGACATAAGCGAGCATATTGTGTCTGCTTTGAGTGCATCCAAGAGTATGAGAGAAGAAAACTGGCCAGCTTCGCCGGTATGCATTTAGCATGAATGCAAAGCACGGTCACGGGGCATGTACCCGTGGCCTCACTGTGCAATCAAGCACTCAACAAGTCCGCTATGCGGAGGATAAAACACCATGGATATTCTATCAATACTAAACCAGTCGCTTAATGCAGCCACGGACGAAGAGGCAGAGGAACGCATAAGCAAGCTTGTCGTAACTGACCATAACCTGTCGCCCGATATTGCAGCAGGCGGTCTCATTATTCGCAGGCGTTCAATGCTTACAGACATAGAGCGGGAGCGGTTTATCCCGAACCTGACTGTTGATATGCTTCGGCGATGGATGCAAGGCGAGTTGGCACAACGTGCAATGCAAGGCGTATCCGCTGAGGACCGCGAATATGTAATGACAGGCATTATCAACAGCGAGTTTCACGCAATGGAGGATGGCATATAATGGGACGCAAGCTCAGTAAAGTTACCGCATTGAAGTGCCCATATTGCGAGGTAGTAATACCCAAGTGGACCATACATGCAGGTAGGCCAACACCTGCATTCGTTATGCTGCATCATCATGTATGCGAAAAGCACGAGGATGAAACCGGTATAAAAGCATATCAATGGGACATTGCAATAACGGACGCAGAGGCATCAATGCGAAGGGGTACATACATTGACCCGGCAAGGGTTCCCCATAATCCATGGGACATTGCAATGGATGTAATGGATAGGCGCTCAAAGGTTCTCGATAGCATTGAGCTAACCCGGCTTGCATTACCCCGACTTTCAGAAGTTATGTAGTCTCAGACTACGTCTGGATAATAAAAAACCCCCGGAGGCTTGCGCCTCGCGGGGGTTTTCTTTTGTCTGCTTTACTCGCGCATATGTATCATTCGAGAATGCCTATACCGCAGGTGTCTGCTATCTGTCTGAGCTTAGCGTAGCTCACACTGGCGAGCATTACACTGGCGAGCATTGACCCTTCGCCGTTATCGCCTTCGCTGTCCTCGGACAGTAGGCCGCGCTCCTTTAATGCCTCCGCAAGAGTGGTATCACAGCGCAGTCTCACGCACTCCTTGAGTGTAAGCACCCTGTCTGCAAGCGAGTTTGGACCGTGTCTGGACGGGTATTTACCCCAGCATTTATCAGCCAGTTTATCCCAATGCTCAATGGATATGTTCTGTAAGTACTTATTATCGTTAAACAAATACCCGGCACATGCTGCCTTGAGGTATCGCCATTGCAATACTGTATGTATTACATATCTATACATTGGGTCTTCATACAATATCTCTTGAAACTTTTTTCTATGAACTAAAAATGTATCAACACATTCCATTATCTGTCCTGCTATTTGGACGGGGGATGGCCGTAAAAACGAACCATCCCCCGAGTGTTTTAAAGTAAGTCGCTAATGGATATAAAAAATCCAATGCAAAACAATATGATGAACGCAGTAGTATGGTCCATCGTTAGTTGAGATACCCAAGGGTACCAGCGATTGAGCCTGCATTACGTGCAAGTACAGGAACAAGAGCCCCAGCCTCACGTTCTAATACATCACGAGCACAGTCATCAACAAGGTTCTGGTGAGC
>TARA_R100000231_G_scaffold41134_1_pt1 | contig 29785 bp, 43 predicted proteins | sample TARA_R100000231 | Tara Oceans TARA_R100000231 (sample SAMEA2620565) | marine metagenome | biome: marine biome (ENVO:00000447); feature: surface water layer (ENVO:00002042); material: "saline water (ENVO:00002010), including plankton (ENVO:xxxxxxxx)" | depth 5 m | reverse complement strand
CGTTCCTACATTTCTCTGTTTATCTCTTTCAAAATCTTGTGCCATTTATTTTCTCCTTTACAATGCTATTGCCATAGCAGTAGCAAATCCCTTTGTAGCTAAAGCTGTTGCATCTATCGCAGCATCTTGCCAGGCAGAGCCGCTATAAACTCTAAGTTTGTTTGACGTTGTATTAAAATATAGATCACCAGCATTTAGAGCATCACCATCATTATCAACACTTGGATCACTAGACTTAGCGCCTAAATATGTATCATCAAAATTATCTGCACTTGTTGCAGCAGCTGCCGCACTTGCTGCCGCAGCAGTTGCGCTACTAGCTGCATTTGTAGCTTGTGTTGTAGCGGTTGCGGCTTGTGTCGTGGCAGTTGTTGCACTAGCAGCTGCATTAGTTGCGCTGGTTGATGCTTCACTTGCTTTTGTTGTAGCAGTACTTGCTGACGTTGAAGCGTTTGTTTCAGACGATGCAGCTGCTGTTTCAGAAGAAGCCGCAGCCGTTGCAGAACTCGCTGCTGCCGTTGCACTTGTACTTGCTGCTGTCGCTTGTGTGCTTGCAGTGGTTGCAGAAGTTGCTGCATTTGTCGCAGATGTACTTGCTTCACTAGCCTTTGTCGTTGCTGTGGTTGCACTTGTCGCTGCATTTGTTTCGCTTGTTCCAGCATTTGTAGCTGAGGTAGCAGCTTCACTTGCTTTTGTTGTAGCTGTTGTCGCACTAGCAGCTGCATTTGTAGCACTTGTTGTCGCACTAGCTGCATCAACAATAAGTGAATATTTTGCACTGTTAGCGTTAGTCGTTAATGGCTGTGATCCGCTAGATGTATGAGCTGCGGTTACAATAAAAATATTATTTGTACTTGTATCTTTTACAATATCTCTTACTGCATATGCAGTACTTGCCGCCCAATCACCTTTAAAAGTTCCAAGCTCTTGTGTAACTGCTAATTCACCGCTTGTATCAAAAGCTAATATTTTGCTTGCTCTATCAGTAGCTGAATTTGTAAATTCAGTACTTGTCATTGTGTTAGTTCTTGATAGTTTAATAGATCTATCAAGCTCTTCTTGCAGCTGTTGAGTTATAAACGTAACTCTATCTAATGCATTTTCATGACTTTCAGCTGGAAACGGATCATTCTCAACATAATCTGTTCCCTGGGTAAGAGTTAGATTTCTTCTTATTACAACAGTTTCACCACTAGCTGGTCTATTGTCTGAAGATGAATGATGAGCATCAGAACTGTTACCAGTATTAAATTTGAATAAAACATTTCCACCTGATGAATTACCAGCGTTTGTAACAATGTAGTGTGTATTAAGTGTTTTTACAGTTTCTGTACCAGTAGATGATCTTATAATTACAGTAAGATCAGCATCAGCAAATATCTTAAATCCATAGGCAAAACTATGGGTAGATCCATTACCTGAATAACTGTTCTTGGTAGTTGTACTAGATACTGTCATTTTTTTACCTTTAATCTAATAAGTTATTTTCAAAAAACACACGCTGTAATTCTTCGTTACCAGGCATTGCAAGCATTATTGGCAATGCAGCTTCATAAAAATTATCTTCAGCAGTTTTGATCATTTGTTTTTTTGCATCATCCTTCGCTCTTACATAAACTGGATGCACCATAAGAACTTTTAAATAATCTCTAAATTTATACATACCGCTGCCCCTTGAGCCTTGCACATTCAAACGCAGCATAACTTTGTTTTTAGCTATTTCTGTAAGTTGCCCTCTTCTAATATTATCCAGGGCAACACCATTAACTCTTGCTTTTTCATCTCTTAAAGGCGCACCTAATCTAACAAGTTCAGCAAAATAAGGTTCTATTTTCTCTTCGCCGTATTTCATTCTAAATGGCGTAATACTATTCCATAAAGCAAGCATTGGATTTACAGCAAAAGGAACACCACGCTCTTTTTTAAATCCAAGCATATCGTATCTATATGCATAGTTTTCTTCTACACCTTTTGCGTAAGGTATAGTCATAACTTGCTGGTTCCATCCGTATGCAACCGTGTCATAAAAAAACGTAGCCGCTGAATCACCATCTATATTTTTTTTAGTACCAACTAATGAGTATGGTTTTTCTTTAAATGGATTATCTGTTTTTTGACTATCTTCATAAAGTTTATCAACGTCAGCAATTGTATAATATAATTGTGGTATTGCTGGTTGTTTACTAGGTATTATAGTGCCTTGTCCTTCAACACCCTCTTCACTATCTGTTAATTTTTTTATGTTTCTGACAGCGCTGCTAAAAGGTAATGGAGCTATGCCAACCATACTTCCTAACGGACTATCAATAATTAATGATGGATCTGCATAATCAAAAGATCTTATGATAGACCCTAAACCCTGAAGGAACGGTAAGTCTCTGAAATAATCCACAGTTGCCACAGTAGCAGCTGAAACTAAATTTAGCCTATCTTCAGGATCATAAAACATTGTTTGATATTGAGCTGTACTTGCTGCAATACCTAAAAATGCACTCACTGGTTCTAAACCCTGGTAACTTACATAAACTAATTTACCATTCGGTAAACCAGTTTTTTCATTGTACATCGGCAACGGATCACCATCATCATCCGTTGGAAAACCTTCAGCTCTATATACTAAACTGTATGGCTGCCATCCTGGGGGCAACATTTTCTGCGCTGTTGCATCTCTTGGATATGATCCAGTTATCTGACCATTTACAGCGTACTCATGAAATATAGACATTGTCATTGCACCCAATGACATTTTACCCATAGCTCTTTGTTGCGCCCTTGCACCATTTTGCCCAAGTAAATTTTTTCTAATAGTACTGCTAGGATTTAACATAGAAGCAGCAATAACTAGTGGATGCCCTTCTCCTATCCTCAACATACTATTTGTTGGCGCCTTGGCAAAAGGCATCAACATTTTACCAAAAAAGTTTTTTCTAATACCTTTGGTAAATGATCCTAGTAATCCATCACCAAGATCATCTGTCATTGTTACATATCTAGCTGCATTATCTAGTTCGTCTGATTTATACTTTGGGTCTAACAAAGTCATCATAGCATCATCAACAGCGTCATCTATTGATTTACCTTTTGCTTTTGATGCTCTAGCAGTTCTTACAGCTTGTTCATATAACTCACCACGGCTTGAAATAACTCTCCAAAAATCATCAGCTGCTTGGAGAGCTGTACCTGGGTATCTAATTAACTTACCAATTTTATCAATAGCTTGACCAGCTGCACCTGATATATTTAATGTTTCAGAATCAATCGCCCTATAATTAGAGTTTTCAATTTTATTTAAAACATCAGCTGGAACGCCAGTTTCAAATGTTTTGCCCATAACAACATAGGCATCTCTTAATGATTTAGAATATCCATATACCCTGGCAAACAAATCTTCAAAATACACACCTTCAGGATTTACTTGCTTACCAACTAATCGTTGACCAGTTCTAACGCCAGTTCCTATACTAGCTGCCAACATATCTGCCATTAGATTGTACGTCATGAATAATGGCGTAGCTAACATATTTTTAAGATGAGTTGGCGCCCAACTTAGTAAACCATTTATATATACTTCTTGCCAAATATCACCAATCTTTTGATACCATGCACCAGCTACATATTTATTAGCATTTGCCTGACCACCAGTTTTAAGTGCGTCTAAATAACCTTTAGCCATATCTTGTGCTAATTTAGTGCCACCAGTTTCATCTAGTATAACTTGCGCTTGAACATCAGGAATATTAGTACCAGTTTTAATTCTAAATGATTGTAATGCCCTGGCTATTTCAGTTTGTGCGCCTTTTGCTTTCATTTGTATTCCAGCATGAATAGACATTTGGCGCCTGAATGCTACCAGGTCATTTGGACTTGCATCACCACTTTCAACCTTTTTAGCTAACTCTTCTAACCTTGCTGCTGATTTTTGTAACAAAACTCTTACAGCTGTCATTTCTTCAGCATTTAAGAGTTGTCCTGATTTTTTATTTAGTAGTTTTTTTGTTAGACCAATTTCATCAGCAAGTAATTCTGAAGCATTTGCAAGTGTTTTTTCGTTTGTTTGTATACCTCTTTTTTCTAATTCTTGTGGGTTTTTGTATATTTCACTAATTGAATTGATAGCTCTATTAACATCACTACCACTTTCAAAATTATTAAAATTGAAATCTAAACCAGTGTCACTTGTAATTAGATCTTTTTTTCTAATTTCTAAAAAGTCTAAGGCGTCACCCTCATTCGCAAGACCAGTTTGAAAATTTCTCATACCTTTTTTGGCAACTGTATTTACTTCTTCATCAGCTGCTTTTCTGGCAAGATCAATTAGATCATCTTCAGGTTCTATTGCTACTTTTGCCTGAAAGCCACCCTTGGCAAATCTTTCTTGACCTTCAGGTGTAAGTACTTTTTCAGATAAATCTTTCTGTACACCTTTGTAAGTTTCATCGTCTTTTAACAGACCTTCTACGGATGGTTCAGGAACTTTTTTTGTTGCGCCTGATCCTGACACACCAGTATCCATGCCGCCTTTTTGTCTGTTGAGTATTTCACCAAACAAACCAAATATTTCTTTTCCTAGTCCAGCAGTTTGAATGTTCTTGCTGACGTCAGGTCTTTTGTCGGCAAAATTAGTCATGCCAGTTGCGGACGCTTCTAGCGTTTGTTCTTCAGGTGTTGCCATGAGATCCTCAAAAAAAAAGGAGCGCCTAAAGCACTCCCACTATATATAGTCTTCTACCATATTTTAGGACATTTGTGAATTTTTTTCACTTGTCGGTTTGTTTGCAGATCCACTAACATACAACTCGGCAAATCCTTTGCCTGATTTTTTTGCTTCAATTTGTCTTCTAAGGTTTTTTACAATAAAAGAATTTTCATCTTTACCTTTTTGTAATTGCCTATCTAGTTGCTGTTCCAAAGTACTCATCGTATGATACTCCACCGTTGATCCATGTTGCAGATGGGTTCTTATAAACCACGGTCTGATATTGTACTACATCTGCAAAACTTATTCCATCTATTTTTCCTATTTCTTCTATAACATCTGCAAATAAGTCTTCTTTTTCTTCAAATATTTCTTTTGCCCTAGATGGATCAAATGCTTCATCAAACTCAGGTATGTACTGAAATCTAATACCAGTTAATCCAGCTGTTGGTTCATTACTTAAAGACATAATGTCAGGTCTATCTTTATACCTTGCGTCAGTAATAAATGTAAAACCATCAATTCCTCTAGCTCTAAGTGTGTTGGTAATTATCTGCGCAAAGTCTACATTTTGTCTGTTTTGAAAGTATATTTCTGCGCCAGGTCTAGCTCCTTCAGTTCCGTCAGCAACAACCTTTGATACAAAAACTGCATCCTGGTTAAATTTTTTGCCCATCTCAACAACTTTATCTGTCATAGCCTTGGGATTAAAATTTGTTCTTGTAACAACCTCAAAATTCAAAGATCTTTCCAATTCACCCATAAATTCGCCATATGTGTTATTAGCCTGGAAAGCCATAACAGTATTATCATTTTTAAGAGGTGCTGTAAGTTCTGCTGACAACTCAGCTTGTTGTATGTTTGTTGGAACATTGTCAGGTCTTTCTCTTGAAATACCTATTGTTGTTCTTTCAGGTGATCCTTCAAGAGTTTTTAATTCATCTGCTGCTTTTATTTTATCAGCTTCACTTGAAGCAGAACTATTAATAATTGATCTAAGCTCTTTTACTCTTTCAGGATTAGCTGACCCACCATACACACTTTCAAAGTCTAATGATCCACCCTCACCAGCTTTTGTTGTCCATCCGTTCTTAGTCCACTTTTCTTTTTCTAAAAACCATACAACTGCTTGAAGATCATCTGCGCCCATGTCACCAATATTTGGATTAAATGCTTTTATACCGCCCTCCGTATTCAATCTATTTGCAGCATCAGAAAATACCTCTTGACCAAAACCAAACTCAGATCCTATTTGTGGATTTTCAAAAGTACTTTTAGTTAGATGTTTACCAGCTACAGCTTTTTCTGCTGGTGGTGGTATTCTTGGTAATCCAGCAGCATCTCTAAGATATCTAGCCGCCCATACATCTATTGTAGCTTCATTACCAAAACCAATAAGATTACCAGTAAAGTTAATTGTTTTAGGAGCTTTGCCAGGTTTTATTTGCCTGAACATATCAAGTAAAGCTGTAGTGGCTGCTGGACTATTATTTCCAAATAATTTACCAGCTGCATTTCTTATAAGATCAAAATCAACATTTTCATCTTTTGCCATTGCAGTAAGTCTTGTTGAACTTAAATTACCATCTTCATCGGCAATCTTTTTATACATTTCAATTTGTTTGTCAAAATCACCACGGACAAAAGATCTTAGTACACCAACAGCATTTTCATAGTTTTGTTGTACGTTAGTCATTGCTGACGTTGCACCAATAATATCAGCAAATACATCAGATAAACCACCAAACTCTCTTCTTAGTCTAGATCTCATTGATCTATACCAATTAGCCTGGTTAATAATATCTATTGCAGCTTGATCACCACCCTTTGCTCTTTCAAGCACAGCGTTTACATCAGCAACCATTTTGTTTACAAGATTAGATTTATGAGTTGTAACAGCTGCTGCTTTTTTATCACCCTTTAATTTGTCAAAATTTCTAACATTGGGAATATGAAAAGCATATGCTGGTTGCTGCCATCTTATATCTATTGTACCTTTTTTATCAACTTTAAATGATGGGTTTTTACTATCAGCTGCAATATTTATTGGAAGCCATCCTTCACTTTCAGGGTATTCATTTTTTACTCTTAGAGCTTCGTCTCTAATAGTATTATACTCTTTTGTTGTTTTAGTATCTGCTTTTAACTTTGTTGTTTCTGCTCTTGATAGACGTTTGATTAAATCACCTATAACACCAGCTTCAGCTTCACTTGTTGCAGCCGAACCAGCTGCTACAGTGCCACCTTGTAAAACTCTTTTCCAAGGTATTTTTCTACCAATCCTAAATGCAGCTTCTAATAAACCACCTATGCCCATTCCCTCTAAAGATGACTTTGCAAGTTTAACAGCTTCAGGATCATCTTCGTATTTTGTAAACAAACCAACTAGCATTTCTCGCAATGCTTCCTGATCTTGTTGCTCAACGCCCTCAGGGTTTGACAATAACTGACCTACGAGCGTTTGATCGTTTGCATTAAAAGCAGTAGCATCAGCTATACCGCCCCACATTAATGACCTGGTAAAAGGATTTGCATTTGTAATTAATTTTACAAAAGAAGCAGCTGGTATTGCTGTTGTACCAAATTGAGATATAGCTTCTGTCAATGCGCCAGTAATTTGATTGTCATACGGTTTGGAAAGATACTCATTAAATTTTACATTTAAAGATTTTGGAATAAGTTGTTCTCCAAAATCTGTTATAGCCTTTATACCGCTTTGTAAAAAATCACTTCCCATAACTGGATTTTGTATATCAAAGCCAATTTTATTTAGACCAGCTGTTACAATATCAACTGGCGCACCAACAATTGTTGCCAGGTTCATTGGCGCTTCTGTCATACCTTTGACAGCACCTTTTACAGTAGCACGCCCTATTGTTCCTGGTATTGATTCAGTTTCATTTACAACTGGCTCTACTTTTTCTTTAGGGTTATTAACAACACCAATATTAAAAAAAGCAGCTGTGTCTGCTGCTTCATAATTATTTTCTATTTGGTCTAAATAACTTGTCATTGGATGCTATCAATCCTAAATTTTTTGTAAGTTAAAATTTCTCTTCTAAGATTTTGTACAAGCAAATCACTTGGTCTAAACAATGTTGGATTATTTTTCATATAATCTAATGTTGATTGGATTGGTTTGTTTTCATCAAAAACTATTTGATTTGGTAGCATTGAGTTCATGCTCGTTAAATAATCAACAGCTGTTTGTTTCATAGTTTTACGAAACTCAAGTTCTTTTTTACCATAAATTTCTTTTGCTTTTGCAATAGTGTTTGCATAAGTAATCGGTTTATTTTCTGCGTTTTGTGTAAGTTTCCATTCAAATAATTCATTTTGAGCATCATCAAACATAAGTTGTAAAGATTTACCAGCTGCACCGCTAGTATCTGCATTTTCATTATAACTTAATTTTGTTCTAAAATATTGTTTTGCGTCTCTAAATCCATCATTTATTTCACTTTGAACGCGAGTCATAAATTTTCCAAAATCACCATTATTAAGACCTGATGAATTATTTATTACAAGAGATGCTGTTAAAGTATTATTTCTATCAGCTGCGGTAAGTAATTGAATAACACTTCTATCAGACGCACCTGATTTTGTTTCAGCTTTTTGTATTCCTAACATAATTTCTGTTTTTTTAATTTTATCTATTGAATCATAGTATCCTCTTGATTTAAGTATTTGATGATTTTTCTTTGCGCTTTCAACTTGGTTTGGATCATTTAAATCAATATTGATAACCTTGGCATAAATACCATCGTTGATACCTTCTAATTCTTTTTCTTTATCTTCTTTTGCTTGTTCACGATCGTTGTCAAATTCTTCAGCTGCTTTTAGTATTCTGTCACGCAGTTTTGTTTTATCGCCTATAAGATTAATAGCATTATTTAAAATTACATTATCACTTTTGCCATCTACTATTTCCATAGCCACAGCCATAGCACTCGGTGACTTTTTCATTTCTTTCAAAACTAATCCATCAACAAGCATTTCAGCAGATTTATCAAAAGCTGTGGTGTATTCTTTTGAGCTGTAGCTACCACCAGTAAGAGCTTTAGTTAAAATACCTGGATTGTTTATATTAGTAGAAAAAACCTTTTGAAAGTTTTCATTAGCTGTTCCAAAGTTATCTGCATTTATGATTGCATTTACAGCTTCATCCGTGCTGCCAGATATATTTGCTTTGTTTACCTCAATAATTCTAGAATTGTTTTTTTTGACATAATCAATAATTGCAGAACTATAGACCTCTTGACCTATAGACATAAATCTTGATTGTGATTTTTTAGTACTCAAATAAGGTTTACCAGTTGTAGGATTTATTTTTATACCCATTGTGTATTGTTTGAGTATTTGTCGCATCTTTCCCCTGGCTTCATTTTCAGCCTGGATAGGATTTTCACTTTGCAATGCTCTTGATTTTTCCAACTCAAACTCTGCAACAATAGCTTTTTTTGCTGTATTGACTTCGGTATCAGTTTCTATCTCTAGTTTTCTCATACCTATCTCAGTAACAGTATCACCAATATCAGCTATAGTTCTAGCTACAGCTGTAGCTGCATTCGGATTTAGACTTGCTGTTAGACGCTGTCCGCCACCACCACGGATACCAAAACCAGTTTGTTGTTTATATGTAGGAACTTTCATTTAACGCATACCATAAGTTGTGGCAGCTCTTCCTAAAGCTGCTATCTTCATTGCTCTTGCTTGTTGCTTTGCTTCGTACAATGCAAGTTGTCCTCGAAGCCTTTCATTTACAGCATTTTCTCTGTAATCACTTGCTGTAGCAGCTGCCTGGCGTCTTTGATTTTCGTTATCTATTTCAAAGTTCAAAGCATTATTAAGTAAAACATCAAGAGCTGATCCAGTTATAGCTACATTGTTTTTACGCATTGCCATAGCTGACGCATCATTCAATCCTCTAAAATCATTCCTAAATTTTACAGCATTCCTGGATGCATCAAACAAAGCCATTTCTGCTTTTTGTTCTGCTACCTTTGCATTTCTATCAGCTATCTGTTTGTTATATCGCCCAGCTTTTTTTGTGCCGTCAGCAGCCATAAATGTTGCAGCTGTTGATACTCCAGTGCCAATAGCCATAAGTGTAGCAGCTTCTAATCCCATTATATCACCTTACTAAATAAAATATGATCTCTGCCATCAGGACTAAATTTCCTAACAACACCCTCTTTTTGCATTCCGAGAAAAGATATCCATCTATTTGCTCTATCCCAATCATGCCTGATATGAGCTTGTACACGATGTAAATTATTATCGCTCATCAATACATCTAAATATTTTTTTACGACCCTGGTAACCATTATAGGCTTATCATTTACTATATTAGTTCCAAGAAACCATGCTTCGCCAACACCATCCCATATTGGATATATACCACCTGAACAAATTATCTGACCATTTAGAATACCAGTAAACGCCATATTCTTTACGACCATTGGCTCAACAAATCTCGATACTTCAATTGGAGGTCTTATCTTTTCATCATTTACTGAACCACCTAATATTTCTTTTGCGTGGTCAGATTCAAAATCAACAATAATCATTTATCAAAAACAGATACCGTTGGGAATATAGCTAGTATTGTCATTGGTAATGGCTGGTCTTGCTGAATAACGATCGTTGCATCATCATCGTACCCACCTCTAAATTCTACGGTTTTATCTCCAGTAAATAATGGTGTTGCTGTATCCATTGCATCTCCTGAATCTCTAAATGGCACAACATCTAATTCACTGGTAGATGTACCAACCTTTAATCCTACTGATCTAAATAGTCTTACTGTAACTTCTGATATTCTTTTGACTTTGCCTTGAGAACTACCCAAAGCACTACCACCGTCAACTCTAAGTGTTTCTACCTTACTTGTAAAAGGCAAACCTATGTGTGCTTTTGTAACAGAACGCTGGAGCGTAACAGCGCCTGAACTTACAGTGACGTTTGGATGCACTGATCCATCTGCTAATACTGAAACAGTTTGACCTTCTAAATGGTCTAGACCTGATATAGTTGTTGCAGCGCTGCCTGAATATGTTAGTCCACTATCAACAAAGTATGCATCTGTAATATCAGATCCAAAATCAAATCCTGACATTCTTTCAACATATCTTTTTGTTGCTCCACCTATTGTCCTTTTTACAATTAAATAAACTTCATCTTCGTCTAGATCGCCAGGTATAACTGCCACTGATTCAACAACTGCATTGCCTGATCCGAATGCACCACCTATAATATGCCTATGCCATGCAACAACTTGCTCTTCTCTTCTATATGTCATGCATGATAGGACGCCGTCTGATCTAACCGTCCATGCAACGCTGTCAGGCTCTTGCTGATAAGCAAAAGCTGTAATACCGCCCTCTGTTATATGTTCAGCTAAAATAGTCATGTCAGGCGCTACATAGCTATCTGATTCATTACTGAATACTAATTCACGCAGTTTTCTTTTAGCACGCTGTAAAAACAATGTAGCATTACCAACTTGCATTGGCTGGATATCTGCTGATCCATATGTTGTTTGTTGTTTGATCTGCGTGTTGTTTGGCTTCAATGGTTCGTCAAAACCTGACGCTCTAACAATAAACTCACCACCGCTAGTGCCAACTATTAGCTGCCGTCCTGATGCCAAGTATCTAATTACATTTACCTCATTAGATCCTATGGTATAAACCAAACCGTCATCATCATTTGTACCACGCTCAAAGTTTTCAAAATCACCGCTTTGTGAAAAGAATATTGTTTGTGGTTGATTGCTTGTTCCAGCAAATACAAGTCGCTGCTCATAAAATGCCACAGCTGCTGGAAAACCAGTTGTTTCTGAAAACGCACCTAATGAAAAATTACTATCTGCAATAAGATCACCAGTAAGAGTAAAACTACTACCAGCACTTTCATTTGCCAGGTCAATGCCAGGTGCAAGCGTCAATACTGTATCAGTTACATCAACTATAAGTTTACCTGATGCATTATTGCTAGATGTACCACTTATGGTAATCTTCATACCATTTTCAAAACCCTGGGTTATAAAATTACCAGCGCTGTCTTCTATTCTATCATTATGCTCTAAACCAGTTGATGATGGATCACCTTCATGAAACGATAACGTACTAGCTGCATATGTAGGCATTAACTCTGATCTACCGTCCTCTAGCTCTTGTACGGTCGCTGTAACCGATGTAGCGCTACTAAAGTTAGTTATCTTAGCAAAACCTTTATGCAGCTTCACAAGGCGTCCTACGTCCGTAGAAACAAATGTACTTGCACTAGCAGTTATTGTTACACTGCCAGTTCTACCATTAGCTGTTAATGTAGTTGTTGTCAGATTTTGATCTAACATTGCCCCACGCTGTAGATCTACCTCAGTAACTGTCCATGCAGTATGGCTTGTCCTGGTAATCTTTCTAGGCGCATGACTTGGATGAGCTATGTACATAACGTCAGCTGTTTGAGCAAACTTAATCTGATCTAACTGCGCTGTGGTGTAAGGCGTTGTAAATTCTACTGGACTACCACTTGATACAACAATGCCGCCGTCTTTATAAACTCTAAAATATTGATTGCCAAATTCAAGTATATACGCTTGTTCAACATTAAACTGAAAAGGTATTAACCTGGTTTGTGCAGAGCTTGTTTTAACCTCTCTAATAAATTGTGTTCCTGGTCTTCTGCCTAAACCGCCATGTGGTTGTACTAAAAAATTTTCTATTAGTTGTGCTGCGTTATCATAACGTCCTAGATCAGTTCTACCAGTTAGCCTGGGTGTAATCTCACCTGACGTAAAATTTTGTTTTGCAGCTGTAATCTTTGCCATTACAACCTCGATGCAAGGAAGATATTACTTTCTGCTACTGTCAAACTAGATTCATTATTCATGGTTGCTGGTGTACCTTCATTAGCATCAACAAATCTAGCTTCAACAAGTTTAGCTTTGTACATTGTATTGAGTTGCACCATAAGATTTGCGCTATTGACCAGGGCATAACAGATATCTGCTGCAAGTTTAGCTGATATAGCTTCTATTAATAACTGATCATATTCATTTGGATCTTCAACTCTTGCCACATAAAGCATTTTTATTTCTGTTGAATTAGCTAAAATCTTACGTCCTTCAACTTTATAAACTAAATCTTGATCTTGGAGTTGTAGAACACGCAAACAAAATGGATCTGTTGGAAGGGTGAATTGATTAGAAAAATCAAAGTCAGGAGTTTCTGTGTCAGGAGCCAGTGTTACTCGTCTTAGAAGACAATTCCAGGGATGAGATCTAAATGTTGCATCTCTTACAAAATTATATCTTTGATTACAAATCCTGGCAGCTTTACTATCTTCAGTGAGATCTAGAATATTAGATGCACCAATTAAGTTCAAAGCTGAATTACATATATCAACAACACTAGCCATAATAAACCTTTTGAAAAAAAGGGGCAGCGTTAACTGCCCCCTAGTTAATTAATCTAATGCATAAAGCATAGTTAATTCGATTGTACCAGTTGCAGCTGCACCAGCTAGTGTAACTGTTACTGGGTAACCATCCTGATTAGCATCAATCTCAATACCTGATCCTAATGCTAATGTAGCCGCTACATCAGCTTTACCAGCTGAAGCAGACGAAGCTGCTGCCTTAAATTCATCGGCATCTAAAGCAACTGTTGTACCAGCAGCATTTACATATGCGCCGTGACCAACTGCTAAAGTTGTGCTTGAACCCAATGCATCATGAGCAAGAGAACCAGTGATGATTCTTGCGCCGTCAGGAAGGATAAACATTTCAATGACATCACCAGCTGAAAGTGATGATGCTTCATAAACGCCGTGAGCAATACGAACTCTGCCACCTAATTCGTTAGCTTTGTTCTTAACGGAAGGAACTGCTCTAGCGTTAGTTCTTTGAGTAGAATATACTGTAGCCATTTATCTCTCCCTTACTCTGAACACTTAATTTCTATTACTTTTTCTTCTTCCATGCGAGTAGCTCCCATAGTCATGCAGTAATAGACTTGTGTTGCGTATGATTTATCAGCTCTTACATCAATCCTTGCTTGAGGTTCTTTGCCAAGAGCCACCTTCATTCCATCTTGCGCCCAGGCAAATACTCGTCTATCAGAGCTACCATCAACTGGTAATCTGTTAGAAACGATAAATTCAAACCCAACGAAATTGCTTATCGTTCCAGTTGATAACGCTCTCACAGTATTAAAGTCGGCGCTAGTGACTGTTGTTGAGTTTAACAAATCACTGATTTGCTTTGGGGATACAACGATGTATCTTGCGATTGATGGATCAACAGAATTTTCATCTAGCTTCTGTTTTGCTTCAACTAACTTAGCGATTGTAAGACCGCCTGATCCTGAAGCAATTTGATTGCCTGATGGAAATGATGTTGTAGAAGATCCATCTTTTCCAGTTTTAGCATCACCAAACATTGCAGCAATGATAACGTCATCCATCTTTCTGCCCATAGCAGCTGCTGCTGCCCTGGCGTAAGTTGATGTAGGATCAATCAATAATCTGATTTTATCCTGGTCATCGATTAAAGTAGCATACTCATAATCTGACATTGTGACCATACGTCTTTCATGAGGTGTTTCAACCAAAGGTGTATCAGCATTCCTTGTAGTTTTTTCTACAGCTGCTGTTGATCCAACTTGGTCGAAGAAAGCCTTCTCACCATTAACAGTTTCAATATCTACGGTGTTTCGTAGAAGTGATCCCATTTGTTGTGAGAGAAGCTGAACATTCGATGAAAATTGATTCACGAATGCGGTAGTTATCTGATTAGCAGACATTTACATTCTCCATAAAAATTAAGATTTAAGTTTCTACGATTGGCTATCTGCTTGCGCAGACCATCTATTACTAAGGGTAATTACTCCACCTTACGCAAAGGTATGTGCTATGGGGCATATAGCTTATCCATAGATTAACCCATCACTGGGTATAAAAAAAACTTGTATTTATTTATAAATTCTGTATTCTTTTTTTTGGCTCATTAAAAAAATGTGCTTTTAAAAAAAGAGTAAGGCTTAGACAATGTCTAAGCCTTTTTTTATGCAGCATCACCAGTTAACATCCCATTGAGCTGTAAAGCACGCTGCACAACTCTATTATGATCAGGATGTTGTTTATCCCAGTACGGTGTACCAGGCGCCATAATGCTATTTAATTCTTGTTGTACTTCTTCTGTAGCCATACCAGGAACATTGTCTCTTCCTGAAAAACTATCTTCTCCAATTTTCTCAGCTATGAACTGACCTATGTTTGAAAACATTTCAATGAGCATTGGATTGTCACCAATCCTAGTGCCATCAGCTAATTTCATTTCTGTTATGGCATCCTCGTCACTACCAAAAAAACTTACAACTTCATTGCTGTAACCAATATTTTTTTCATATTGATCACCCCATTCATTTTGTAAATCTTTTTCTAGACCAACTCTTATCTGCTCTATTTGCTCTTCTGTTTTCTCACCCATTGTATCTATATATCCACCATATTCAGTTAAGATATTTTCAGCCTGGGTTTGTGTTAATCCGTTTTTATGTGCAAGCTCTCTAAAGAAAGTTACACCTTCATCACCTATAACCTCATTGCTTGATAGCTCATAGCCGTCAGCTGTATCAGGTCTACCTATCTTTGAATAGAAACTATCCATTTCTTCAGGTGTTGTGTATTTGCCTGGTATAGCAACTTTATCTGCGCCAACCATTTTTTGGGCATTGATAAGAGATTTAGCCATACCATTGATATCTTTATATGTAGATAAACTTGGATCATCTCTTATTGATTCATCAATGTGATCTCTAAAATTAAATTCTGTTGTTCCTTCAGACGCTGCTTGTCCAGTATCTACTGGGGCATCCGCTACCTGATTTTCTTCAGACATTTATAGCTCCTTCTTGTTCTATTGGTTTTTTATCTTCAATCATGTTGTTAATAAACACCACAACTGACCTTTGACCTTCACGGTATATTGTCTCATCACTATTTGGCACGAAGGTAGAAGACTTGTAACTAAACCTAGTTTCTAAATCTTCTAAGACCTTCTTACCTTCAGCGGAGGAGAACAATTCTTTAAATAAAACTCTTAGCTGTTCAGGACTACTCATCACCAGCTACCAAATTCAATACTGCTTCTTGTGCTTCAGGACTTACATCATCAGCTGCTCTAAGACCTGGCGCACCTTCACCAGCTGCTTTTGCAAGCATAGCTGTCCTCTGATCAGCTGCCATTTGAGCTTGCATTTGTTGCTTCTGTTCGCGGATTGCAGCCACCTCTTCTGCCCCTCTAACCACACTGGCTGGTACTCCAGTAGTTTTGATTATGTGCTTAGCTAATCCATCAACATCCAAGAAATCAACCACATTAGGATCAACTTGCATTAGAGGTGCAAGAAACTGAAATAACTCAAGTGATGCCTGAATATCACCCTGACGCTGTGCTTTTGCTAGTGGTGATACATATTCTATATCTATTTCATTACCAGCCATAGTTTCAGGAGCTGGAGCAAAACCTTTTTTCTTTGATATTAAATTAAATATTCTATCAATAAGCGGTCTTAGTAATTCTGATTGCAGCCTACCAGTAAGCGGTGCAAGTATTCTCATTTTCTCTGTAGATTTTTGAATCACTTCTGTTGCTGTCATTCCTGGTCTATTACCAGTAACTAACTGATCTACATAAAACGCAGCTCTAATTGCTGTTCGTCTTTGTTCTAACTGGTTTTCACCTAAAGGATTATTAGCGCCAATATTCAGTGGCTCAATTCTATCCCTAGTGCCTGATCGGTAAAAATTCAAACCGCCTGGAACGGTACGAACTGGAAGTATAAAACCATCATCAGGTACTAGAAGGGGAGGATGGATTTGCAATTGAGCCGCCTGAATAACTGCTTTGGACATTTCATTCAGCATTTTTATGTCAGCCAAAGCTGTCATAGCTGGTGATCGTCCATAACCATTTTCATATGATGCCTTGCGAAATCTAGGAACCATATACGGAAACTCATCAAATCCACTTTCAGATATAATCTTTTTATCACCAGGATCTAAATATATAGATGCCACTGGTTTATTCTTTGCATCAATCTTAACAGTGTCTCTTTCGTATCTTGGCATCACTACATGAAGCAGCTCAACCATATCATACGGATCATCCTGGGATTTTTTCAAAAGTCTTTGTGTTATATTCTCTTCACCAAACTGCGCCACAGCTGCCCTGGCTGGCATTTTGAACTCACGAAATACTGTATCAACTCTTCCAAACTCATCTTCAGATACATAACATTCTGATATGTGCCTGGTTGAAAATCTTAATGTACCTTCTTTGTCAGTATCAACAAACATTACAGCTGTGCCAAAAGTAACCAGGTCAAAATATAATTCATTAATAGCTTCATGAAAATTTGATCTACCGATCTCAACATACATTGTATCCGTTGCAGCTTCTAACCATTCCTTTGATGTATCGTCAGTTTCAAACTCATCGTCAGTATAACGAAGACTAAACCAGGGCGTGCCTGAATTAGTCAACATTCCATGCATACTTGACGCCATAAGTTCAGCTGCGAACTGGGCAGTACCATCAAATATACGCTCGGTGTTTTTATCACCATGCGTTCTTTTTTTGGTAATGTTACCCTTGTTCGGCGCAACAAAGTCACCGATTTCTTGCCAGTGACTTTCCCAGTTACTTCTGTATGTCTTCAGGCTGCCAAACCTTTTCATCAATACGGCAGCTCTTTGATCAATCTCAGCCATTAATAGTTCCTTTTATTTTGTCCTAACAAACTTGGCTTTTCTGTTGGCGCTTCTTCAAGCAATCCCTGACCACCAGTTACCCTGGCTGCCATTTGCCCCCTCTTCCTAGCTTGCGCAGTTTTTACCCTCTGCTGCTCTTTTGATCCTTGAGGTGTAATTGTAGGCTCAATCGGCGGCGGTGGAGGTGGCGGTGGCGGCGGTGGTGGTGCTTTAGGTCTTAAAAATCCCATATCATACTCCTACTTGTTGAAAAGGGTTGTAATCCATTTCGGCATGAATTTGCGGCGGTCTACTACTCTTAACCGCTTCTTTGATACCGACCGCCGTGTAGCGTAGCGCGTCAGCGAAGTGCGAAGACCAATCGTGTACTGGTGTAGTACGGAAACTACGCGCTCTTTCATTATACCCACGGTGATACTGACGGAGCGCCACCAAGCCTTGCTTGCACTTTTCAGCATCGAACCAACTCCTGGGTATCAGCATCTGCGCTGCGTGTAATCCATCTTCTAAGGGTAGCTTTGGTACAACCCTGAAATTTAATCCTAAATCCCATGCTATCTCCCTTCTAGATTTACCTGATCCAAGTTCACGCACCTCAATATCATGCGGTGCAAAGTGATCTCCATATAAATAATTCTTCTTAGATAAAACACTTACATAATGGGGCAATCCCTCACCCCTATTCTCATAACAATCTATAAAATGAATAGCTCTACCAACTGATTGTACAAACCAAATAGCTGTACTATCACCAACACCTAAATCCCAAAACGTATCCACCTTTACGGTTGGATCATGAGGAACCTTCGATATGCGCCCCTCTTCCATAGCTGCTTCAAGCTCTTTACCAAAAATGGCACCTGGTACATTGGCAACCCATGAACATTCATATTCCTGGGCATACTGATCACTCGTCATAGCTTCTTTAGCACTACGCAACTCAGTAGCATTCAATATAGCTGTATCACTAGCCTTATGTACCGCCGTATACCAATCATCATTATTAGTCGCTTGTTCATACATTTCAAAAAATGCATTCTGACCTTTTGGCGTTCCTACAAAATAACAAAAACCTTCACGATCAGATAGCGCTGGTCTAATAACTTCAGGAAATACCTTTTCAGGCATATCCGCTACCTCATCCATAAAACATCCATCTAAATAAATTCCACGCAAACTATCAGGATTTTCTGCTCCGAGAAGGCTAATACGTCCACCATTAGGCAAATCACAACGTAATTCTGTCTCATGAAACTTAATACCTGGTATACCACCAGCAAACTGCTTCAAATAATCCCAGGCAACTGCCTTTGCTTGTCTATATGTCGGTGCTAAATACGCATATCTAGGCGCCTTCTTAGGACATAATACAGCTGCCCTCAATAAATGATTGATAGCCATAACTGTTTTACCCATCCTACGATGACATACAATAACGCCCCAGCGATACTGCTCCAGGTTTTGATGTAATTTAGCCTGAAGATTTCTAGGTTTATAGGGTATAGTTATCTGCATGAGTGTAAGACACTCTCCAATCTGTATTTACGTATATAGAGTCTGCGCCGCACCTTTGGGTATATAGGGTGTTGCTGTAGGAAAATCGTACTTTTTTTGTCTACATAATGTCTACAGTAGATCATCCTACAATAAATATTTGTTTACCACCTTGGGTTACAGCTTTCCAGGGCATCGAACTAATAAGTCGTTCAGCCAGGCATCGGATCTCGCGCGCGTAGATCAGACAAGCAGAAGATGTTTTATATATAGCTATCCTACTTTAACTTCACCGTTATCCCAGCTCAATGTAATACTATTCTCAGCTGCCACACTAGGTTCATCCTTCTTATCTCTAAGACCATATGGCTGTATCCTGGCTAACGTCCATTTAAGTGTATCAATCTCTAAACGTCTTCTTTGTACCTCTGCATTTAAAAACCTTGTATCAATACTTTCAGGCAAAGGTTGTACAGCTAGATCATTGATATGATCAGAAAAGTATTCTGCTTGCATCACTCTACCTTTACGATAGATATCCCACAGCTGCTCATCATCCTGGACAGCTCTTGTAATAGATCTATAGCTAGGCATACCTTTAGTCTTACAAATGCTTACCAGGCTTTCACCGTTGGCTAACCGATTGGCTATGTTTTGCATTATTATCTTGTTGACTACTTTTGCCATAACTATCCTTACAAACTGGACAATATCCATTAGTTATTGCAACTTTATGGATATAACATATTTCTAATTTTGGATTGTCTTGTTGTGACATACAACTACATCTAGTGCTATTTTAACTTAAATATACCTAATTTTGATACATTCGTCATTTTTTATTTAACTTATAATACAATTTAATCAATGCATCCTGATATCTACGCTTCACAATTCTTGGATCATTTAGCCGTAATATCCTGGCTAACTTAGACCATTGAACACCTCTATCACGATACGCAGCTGAATGAGCAACTGCCCAAACTAACTTTCTATCTTTTTCTTCCATCAACGATAGATAATCAGCAATCTTATCATATCTATCTATCTCAGCATTTGTAGCTGACAATCTCATCTCGGACTTACCATCCCATCCATAACTATTCCATTCTTTTACATAATCAACCCAAAATGCCATCTTAGTTCTTCTAACAACAGAAGGTAGTTTTCTATCTGTTTCAGCTGCTTCTAGGAACTGATCATGTAATGCTGTTATGTTGGGCAAGTGTCTTTTCCATCTCTATTATAAAATCATATTTCTCATAAAACGATGCTTCCTGGAGATTTCTCAGCAGCTGCATATAATTTTGTTCTGAATATCTAGGACGTATTTTGCGCAGTATTCTATCTAAACGAAACTGCATATCATCAGTACGTCTACGCTCTATAGCATTACGATAATTTATATTAAAATTTTTGGTGGTTTTACTGACAATAGATTTGACGGCGTTCTGCCTGGCTTCATGATCAACAGTAAAGTTTGCAGTAAAGTTTACTGTAGACTTTACTTTATTTTCTTTACTTAAATTATTTACTAGGAGTTTGTCTATACTTTTAGCTAGGGTGTGACGTAAACTTTGCTGTATAGACTGTCTACTAACGATTTTATCTTTTGAATTTTTTTCGTCAATCATTTTTTTTCTTCTAATGCACCAGCTATAAATTTATAATTCCCACCGTCTACCGCGTGATCCCTTTTGTATCCCCCTACATCCCACCGAGTACCTTTTAATTCATCTAAAATTCTTGCGCCTTCAGCTGGTGTTACATCCTCTTTTAGCTTTCTTGCCAGGACTAAACTGATTCGTGCAGCAAAATTTATAAACACCTCTTCATAATTTCCATAGTTCTTGCCACGCTGTTCAAGTATGCTCGCAGCTTCTTTTGCTAGTTGTTGTGGTTTAATCAATGCCTAACTCCTTTAAATCTATAAAATCATCACCATTTAGCTCTTCAAACTCATCATACCTTGTTCTTGGCTCTTGGCGCCTTGCTGGTAACACTTTCTTTTTTTTAGGTCTAATCGTACCACTGGTAACCTGATTGACACCTCTACGGAGCTTATTGACGTTTATTTTTTCCTGAACTCTTGCTTCCAGCGTATAAAATGAATATTTGCAGCTCGTACACACTCTTCTGCGCCTAACCTGGTTATCTTCATAAGCTCGACTATCTTTTACCTGGGTAGATTTTTTACACATAGGACAATTCATGCCCCAAGCTCCTTGGCAAGTTTCTCGATCATCTGCATTTGTGTGTTGTCTTTTAACTCAATCAAGTTTGATAAAAATAATTTCATCTTTGAAAAGTTATCTATTACAGCTACAGCTGCACCAGCTTCTATCAGCTGTTCATGCATCTTCTTTTGCTGCGCTGATGTTCTACCACCTGGTCTTTTTAGCTCTAAGAATATACTGCACGGCACACCATCCCAAAAGTAACGCTGCGGTACAAATATGCATAGATCAGGAAACCCAGCCTTCATACCCATAGCTTTCATTTTGACATGGTAGTTTACATGACGCCTACCTTCATTTGGTGAATGATGATATATAGCGCCCCTGGGTAATGCAGCATCTAACCAATCCACAACCATTTTATGAAATTGGTATTCTTTCATGCTAATCTACACGATAAAAATCATTAGGCGTTACAGCTCCGTCAGTTACTGTCATGATTGCAGCCATGTATTTTGCGCTTGGTATCATCCTATCTTTGTGTGTTTTAGGAAGACAAAAACGCCTGGCAATCGTTGCATGATTAGCACCTATCATTGCAGCTAACTTGGCATAGCTCATTTTATTTTGATCTTTAAATTCTCGTAATGTCATGCCCTGGATTATATATAATTGACAGTATCGGTCAATACTGTTAATTATTTAATTTGCAATATGACAGAATGTGACATATCATTTATTTCAACAATGAGGTACAAGAATGAACAATAGAATTTCAAATTATCGAAATATGCTCTTGGGAGATCATTATCGTTATATGACATCTAATTTGAAAAAGTACATACAGCTATCAGGCATGAGCCATGCTGAAGTTGCAGCTGCTAAAGGTATTGCGCCTGAAAGCCTTAGTAGGCATATATCAGGTAGATCACAATTCAGTATCCAAGATGCCATTGAATACGCTGAAATATTACAAATAGACCCAACTGCTATCCTATTTGATCCATGTAAAGTCAAAGTGTTTGGCAATATAATAAACGGATTTAGTGTCAATATGGTTAATGCCAGTGAAAAAGAAAAATTTGTTTATACATCTAATATCCGATTCGCTAGTCATGTTGGTGCATTTACTAATCAAAGATCTGAATTTAATACTTATTTTGATGGTACTATTACTTGGGCAGATATGCGCCCAATACAATCAGAAACAATACCCCAGGACGCTTTGAGTAGGTGCTGTATATATAAATGCGCAAACACAAAAACTATAACTCAAGCCGTTTTGCACAAGCAACAAAGCGGTAAATTCACCATAGAACCTCTTGAACATGGACACTCTATAATGACAGATGTTGATGTTGTATGGGCGTGTCCAGTTTTAGGAAGAGCTGAACGACCTGATTTGTTAGGTTTAGAAATAAAATAAATATATAATTGACAAGTACTGTCAATTTCTATTTAATCCCATCTAGTAGATAACAGATGGGGTTAATTATATGGAGTTCCCAACACTGCCCAACTGGGCAACACAAAAAAACTACTTATGGCATTCTAATCCTGAAAGTAGACCAGTATGTAGAACATACTTTGATAAATGTATTATAAGACCAAAGCTAGATATAGCTTGGTCTATAGTCAAAGGCGAAAAGGACGGTGATAAAGATCACGCCTTAGAACAAATCAAAAAATATACTAATGACGCAGCTAAAATGACAGCTGGTAAAGTTGTGCAATCATTAGTTGAAGATTACAGAATCAATAACAAAGCAGATACGATAGAAGATTGTATTGGTGCTGGTAAAGAAATGTTTGCCGAATACAAACCTAAGACCTGGGATGATGGCAAGGACGAAGCGCAACTAGAAATATGTAGAGATACTTTTGCTGATGTATTTAAGAATGCTTTGCAAGGTATCGATGAAGCGCAAAACAAATTAAGAATAAATAAACTAGAAGGTGAACGTAATTATATGTTTGCTGTTCCAGGTCTAGCATTAGAGTATAACGGCAAGCCTGATTTTAACGGACAAATAGAACTTAAAACTACCTGGGCAACATACAGTAAACTAATAAGTTCAGGAAGGCGTTCAGCTAGTCTACCTTCGCAACCTAGCTGGTCGCATCTATGCCAAGTTGCTGGATACTGGGCATTCAAGAATGAGCCGCAATCAATTGTATATGCTAACGAAAAAGGTTTTAGAGTTTTTACTGAAGAGAACTGCGAAAAACTAGCGCCTGAAGCATTAAAAAATATTTGGAATCATATTGTAGCTAAATGTCGTATCCGTGAAAACCAGCTCAAATCAGCTGATACAGTAAATGATTTGATACAGCTAGTCGAACCTGACTTTAGCCATATGTACGCTTGGGATATTCATCCTGACGTTTTATCAGAAGCAAAACTATTATGGGGATTTATACAATGAATAAGTATTTAAAAATGCATATTGCAAAAGCAACACCCAAACAAAATTTAAATTTATTTAGGTACACTGTTTTACAGTTTCTTGGTTTTTTTATGTTCACTGTATTCATGATTTTCCTACTGGTGATATTATGATTCAAACAAATATGTTTGATAAATTAGAGGTTCCTAGAAATGTCCGTGAAGCACGCTTTCTAGAGTTTCATAAACAATATCCTATAGTCTATAGATTATGGGATAGGTTTACCAGGGAATGCATACATAATGGCATGAAAAAGATTGGCGCAGCTTTAATTATGGAACGTATACGCTGGGAAACAAGTGTTGTCATACAAGACAGCACGCAAAACGAAAAAAAATTAAAAATAAATGATCATCACAAAGCATATTATTCACGGCTTTGGATGAAAAATAATCCTGAATATAAAGGTATATTTGAAACTAGAGGAGTAGAAGGCAGTGAAGATTGAAGATATAATTAGTGAAATTAAAAGTATCGAGAAAGTCGATATAAAAGGCAAAGCATACACAACTGTTGCAACAAGGGTAGAAATTTTTAGAAAATTTTTTGGTTTTGATTACTCAATAAACACAGAATTATTAGTTGATGATGGCAAAAGAATTTTAATGAAAGCAACCATAAGTAATAAAGAAGGTAATGTTGTAGGCGTTGGTCATGCTGAAGAGATAAGAGGGTCAGGATATTTTCCAATGAATGATAAAAGAAATATAAACACAACATCAGCACTAGAGAATTGTGAAACCAGTTGTATTGGTCGTGCGCTTTCCTCTCTTTCGTTACATGGTGGTGAATACGCAAGTATTAATGAAATAGAAATAGCAGAAGGAAAGAAAAAAAAGTTGGATAAAAAACCTACTACTAAATATCAAGAAGATAGACTTGCAGCTGCTGAAAAATATGTAGAGGAACAGATGCAAGCTATCCAAACTATGAACCCAAATGCACTTATAGTTTGGACACAACAAGAATCAGATAACTTAAAATCGTTAGCTGATTTTAGTAAAAATCTACATACAAAATTGTTTAATGCTTATAAGGAAAGGAAACAAAATGGCATCAGCACCTAATATGAAAAATAGTAAACTTAGACTAAATGGATCTATAAATGCTACTGATCAAATATCAGTTGGATTTTGGTTTAACATTGACGATCCTGATCTAGTTGACCAGCTAGAAAAGTATTACGCTATAGCTAATAAATCACCGTCAATACAGCTGCAAAGAAAAGAGATAGATACATACACAACAATGGGTAGTGCTAATCTATTTTTACCTGATGAGCGTAAGACTATGTTGCAAAGCAACTCAACATTAATAGGAGATGATGATGGCTTCCCTGGAAGGTAGAACTTTATTAAGACCTAAAGAAGTAGCCATTAGATTGTTTGGTGATTTTGGTGATACTAATCGTAAAAGAATTTATCGCTGGATACACAACAAAAAAATAAAATCTATAAAAGATAATAGAGTGTACTTTATACCTAAATCTGAAATACACCGTATTGAATCAGAAATGGAAATGGCGGATTAGTTTCCGCCATACATTGCTGAAGCAGCTGCTTGTCTTGCCTTTGCTTGTTTTCTTTCATTCTTAACAAAGTGACCATACTGCTTGTAAGTAAAGTTAGAGTTTGAATGCCCCATAAGAGCTGCTACTTCCGCCCAATCTTCACCCAGGCTAGATAACTGTACTGATGCATAAAAGTGTCTCATATCGCCCCATAGGATAGGTTTTACACCAGCTCTTTCACAAACTCTTTTAATTAGTTTGATCAATATCTTTTGTACTTTTGGTGTACCGTTAGAGCTTGCAAACACAATGTCACCAGGTGCGCTAAACTTTGATGCAATCTTTAGCTCTTTAAGTTTCTTCATAGTAGCTGCATCAATAGGTATTTCTCTTCTACCTCTTTTAGTTTTAGTGTCACCAATAATCATTGTGCCATGCTTCACTGCACCCTCGATACGAATTGTATGATTATTAAAATCAATGTTGCCCCACTTCAATGCACGCAGCTCACCTTGTCTCATACCGCTTGCAAGAGCTGTAAGAACCATACACTGATCATAAAGAGTTTCAGCTGGTAATCCGTCATTAACAATCTTTTGAATTGTCTCAGGCTGTATTCTTGGCGCCCTATCTCCAAGCTCTGATGACATACCTAATGAAACTTTATCAAGAGGGTTTATTGTAATCCAACCTTTAAGATCACAATAATTTAAAAACATTTTTAATACTTTAATTCTTTTCTCAGCTGTAGCTTTTGATTTACCTTCGTCAGTAATACCTTTAACAAAAGCTGTAACTAATTCAGATTTGTTTTCTCTTTTAATAATATCAAAACTTTGATCTAAAAATTTCTTACCATCAATTTTAATATCCAAACAATAACCTAACGATTTTTTTATCTCTTTGAAAAATGAAACAGACAATTCTTTATTATCTATCCTAGTTGATTGGTAATGATAAAACTTATCTACTGCCTGGGATACTTTTACTACGTCAACTTTTTCTGCAATAGCACCAGTAATAAATTTAGCTTTGAGTAATTCAGCTTCTTTTAAAGCAGCTGCTTTTGATGAAAAGTTACCATAATAATGTGAGTAACCCACACGCCTTGCATCAATAACCCAATGCTTTCTTTCTTCCCAATATCTTACTTTTAGATCCTTCATTCACCGCTCCTTTGTTAACCGCTTATGTAATAAATATAACAGTAGATGACATATTTTCAAGATATAGACAGAAAAAAATGTCTACAAAATGTCTACATGGACTATTTATAAAAGTTATGAGAAAGGTGTTTTGGGGGATAAGCCATTGATATTGCTAGGAATATAATGGCGAGAGTGACGAGACTCGAACTCGCGACCTCCGGCGTGACAGTTCGTAAAAAACCTATGCGTGGGGTGTAAAGAGGTAGGTATTCAGGGAAATACGGCTACAGAGTTCCCACCGATTCCCTCGAAAAAGTGTCTACAAAATGTCTACAATTAAGATTTATATTTACCCATGATAGATTTCTTTTTTTTACCATCTTTTTTCATAGGCTTTTTCTTTTTATCCATTTTCTTACCGTATGATGATTTACCGTACATTATTTTTTTCCTTTCATTTTTTTCATTAATGACATTGCTTTTGATTGAGCTGCTTTTGATAAATCCTTTGCATGAAATACTTGTTTGGATGCTGCACTATGTGAAGCGCCAGTATGTATCTGACCATCCATCTTATGTGTCTTACCCATATAAGGTTTACCATCTTTAAAAAAGTGTGTGCCTTCAGCCATTATCAACTCCATTTAGTTCTGTCTGCCCAGTAAGCAGCAGACATTTTTCCCTTGGCTATATTCTTTGCGTGTCTAGCCTTGAAACTTTTACGTTTGTTTTTCATTCTTTCGCTTTCGCCTTTCTTTGGCGCACCAGCTGTATCAGCTCCTTGCTGACCAAATCGTATTGTCTTTATTTTTTCACCTACCTTGGCAACAACAACATGACTTTTTGTTGGATGATTAGGTGTACGCTTTGGTTTATTAAAACCACTGACCTTCATTCTTTTGAGAATGCTGCTCATGAAGATCTAACGGAACCCATCTTTGATGCTTTGTTTGCAAACTTAGAACCACCTATTTTTGTCATTGTACCGTATACATAACTATCAGCAGCTTTGCCCTTCAAACCTTTTGCTTTGGCTTTTGCCATCAAAGATTTTTCTAATTTTTCTTTCATCATGCCTGGCATTATATCCTCCTAAATTGTCTAGTTTTTTTCATGATTGATTCAGGTTGTTTTGAAAACTGTTTACCAGCTTTCTTTGACTTTCTTTTAGCAGCTGTAGTTGCAGCATACTCAGCTGGTGTGAGAGCCTTTATTGCTTTTTCAGGTAAATAACGCTCACCAGTAACGCTTGATTTTTTGCCTGACTTAGTGCGCCATTTTTGTTCGCCCCAGCTCTTCAGGCTTCTTTGTGACTTGGCTAGGCTCATGATCTGTAACCACCACCTCTTGCCTTGTATGTTTTAGCTAGTAGTTGTGCTTTCCTGGCTGACCATTTACCAGCAGCTGTTCCATGAGTAGCTCGACCTAATATAGATTTATATAATCTTTTTCTCATTTCAGGTTTGGTATAATTACCAGCTTTATTAACCGCCATGTAACAATCCTTTTCTATAGCCTTCTGATCTATTGTATGTCAGTGTTTCTTTTCTACCATCAGGAACATATGAACAATGTATCCAGCCGCTGTTACCGCCCTGGAAACATTCTAATATTAATTGATCAAATGGTAGGTTTTCTTCTATCCATGTAGCTAACTTATAATTACTAACACCAGCTACCTCAAAATCTGCAGCTTCACCTTTTGCGTGTTGGCTGGTTGCCTTTGATCCAATAGCTTCACATAGTTCAGGTGATCGATATCCACTTGAAACTATAAATGATCCAAACTCATTTCGTATTGGCTGTAATATATTTTCACACAATGCTGTAAGATTAAAAATGTGATCAGCTGTTGGTGTATTTGGTATACCTTTTCTTTCAGCTGTCTGACTTTTTGTAAGTTCAGCTAGAGAAAAGTTTTTTGATAACATCATTTTCTATTCCTGAATTTATCTACACCCTTCAATCCAAGTCCAGCTAGAATTGTGAAATACAAAACATTCTGATACCAATCAGGCAGCTCGTTTAATCTATCAAATCCTTGTTTGACTATATCTTCCATACCAGGAATAAAAACCAGGATCACTGGTATTAAGACAATGACGGTAATTATTTCGTCTTTCCAAGAACCCTGGGTACTCTGCGCCATAATAAGTTCCCACTTACTACTATGGGTTGCAGCTGTCTTCATTACTTCAGCTTCAGCTTCTGCCTTTGCTTTTGCTACGGCGCCTTTTGCTTTTGTCTGCTCTATCTTTGATTCCATAAAGCTAGATGCAAGGGATGCAAGCGGTGTTAAAAATTGTAACATAATTATTTTCTCTCCATCCAAGCAGTTGTACCCATATATGTACCAACTATACCAGCGCCTGAAATGTAAAATAAATTAGATATGTCTGACATAGCTTCCAGGCGATCTAATGGAATAAAGAAACAAGCAACTGTAAATACACCCATACCAATCAAAGTGTATCTTGCCATTCTAAGTTGCGCTAAATTTTTTCTTAGTTTTGTTTCTGTCTCTCTTATTTCTTTAGCAGCGGATATCTCCTCATCGCTGATTTCACCGTCCTGATTGAGATCCCAACCACTATACTTAGATTTTTTTTGAAATTTTTTCTGCATCAATAAACCTTTATTTTACTTGTATCTACGTTTGGAACTACTTTACATAAACATTCATAAATAACTTCTTTACCGTTTGCAGTATCGTAAGTTTGCTGACTTAAATATTTTGAATAGTACAAGCAATCATTTACGTTACGAAAATGTAAAGTTGCACTAAGGCTGCCTGATAGATAGCAAGCCAACATAAAACTTGTCATATAATACCTTTTTTCTTAGCAATAACTGCCAGGACGGTTACAACACCAGCACATAAAGCAGTTATCATTATTGCTAAAATTGTTTTTAAAATTATGTCTTGGATTTTTTCTTTTTGTTTTTGTCTATCTATTGCTGCTTGTTTTCTTCTTTTACGAGCGTCAGAGCAGTGCTGTAAATAGTCCGTATAAAGATTTGCTCTTCCATATAGCTGCATGAACTCAGCAAGCATTTGTTGCTTACGTCTAATTTCTTCTAATGCCATAAACTCTTCTAAGTCATTATCTTCCTTACCAAGAAAATTAGTCCATATACTATTTTTTCTTTTATGGAGGTCTTGTCTTAACTGATCTTCAGCATTTACAAATTTTTGAATAGCTGCTCCAGCTGCACTTATCTCCCTACCATTTTCAACAGTTTTTTTAATAACAGCATAAGCAGCATTGGCTGCTGCCAACATCTCAAGCATGACATGATTTACCTATTAATTAGTTTTTAAGGATTATTGATATTAGTAATACGATCGTTGTACCAGCAGAGCCTATGAGGACAGCTTCCAGGCGCTTTACACGATTGAGTAATTCTATAAATCTTTCCTGGCTAAGTGCTGCTAGAGTATCAAGTTCAGCCTTAACAGATTGCACACTAGGTTTAGCCATCAATCTGCATCCTCTATCTTGTTGCCTTCAGCTACCCATTCTTGGATTGCT
>TARA_R100000231_G_scaffold119766_1_pt1 | contig 29852 bp, 40 predicted proteins | sample TARA_R100000231 | Tara Oceans TARA_R100000231 (sample SAMEA2620565) | marine metagenome | biome: marine biome (ENVO:00000447); feature: surface water layer (ENVO:00002042); material: "saline water (ENVO:00002010), including plankton (ENVO:xxxxxxxx)" | depth 5 m | reverse complement strand
GTTGAGGGGTGATTTAACATTGCAGGTTTCATCAACACTGAGTTAATTTCTTCATGGTATTTTTTAAGGTCACGCAATTTAGGTATTCTACCTTTCACATCAACAAATTGCATGTATAGAATATTTGTATGTAACATCTGACAAGTCTCTGTCGGCATCTTTACTACATGTTTATCTATCATTTCTTTTGCTGATTTATGAGGACATTTTGATAGTGCAAAAATATTCATTCTTCCATCTCCAACTTTCTTTTTTCTAATATAACTATAATATCAAGTAATTGTTGCCTAGCACTTTCATAATCGTCTTTATCTAAATGCATTAGAGCCGCATATGTCATACCAACCATGCCCCTAATTAAATCATCAACTGAATTTCTCAAACTTTCACATTGTTCAGTAATTACACTTTGAACTTCTTCTAGTAATCTATTTCTTTCTTCATCATTCATAATCTCATCTCCATCTATAGAACGATGCCCCGCCCTTCATGCAGAGGTCTATTAGGCCAGCCCAATAGTTTTGAGTGCATTCAAGATTATCTATTCTCAAACAATAGTTTTGAACCCATCTACTTCGCTTTCATTACTCAGACCGTTATCCAGTTTAACCCTTTTAACTCATACCTTTTGGTTACTCGCTCTATAGATAGTGGTGGGACTCATTCAAATCTTATTCTTCCATTGATATTAGAAGTAATACAAGATAACCGATTAGGTCTAATATTACATCTGTATCACTTTCTATAGATTCATCTCCTTGAAGTAATCTATTTAATTTATCATCTATTCTAACACGAATCAATTCCTCTGCTGAACCATTAGCAAATATGCCAAGGGGATTCATTGCGGAATCTCCGTATTGCTTATTCTTTGATAGTAGTAACTTCTCTATCATTTTGATTGTGTCTTTTATTTTCTTTTGTGTATCCATATCATCACCTGTTTATGCTAGTAGTTTCACATTAAAAAACTCATATGAAAAAAATCTGGAATTTTCCTGCTTCTTTCATTATTGTAGTATATTTTCGCATTATGCAGTCTTTGTAAAAAATGCAAAGATGACACTGCGAGCCATTTTGTAGAATATTGTAATATTGTAGATATTGTAACACTTCCCATAGAGAAAGAAAGTAAGTAAAAGAAAGAGAGTATAATATATATTATATTATTACAATATTTACAATATTACAATAATACTTACTTTCTCTTTTGCGTCCCTCGGTTTTTCCCCATTTTTGATTTTGTAGTTCACTACAATAATTGCAAAATAAAGAAAAATCCATATTATCAAATCAAATATTATGTATTAATTATCTAATACCTATACATTATATTATACTGTATATGTCAATTGAATGTAACCCAAATAAATCCATACAAAAATGGGTGGTAAAATTGACTACCTTGTGATACTGCGTTGATATACTAAGGTTAGGTATTAGTCGCATTGAAGAAGTCAATCTCCATGCGAGATAATCTAAGAATGAATATTGAATCATTCTCAGTATTGGGATTCTTGGAAACTATTTAAACTGGCATATTTGCAAGTCGAGCATCAAAAACTTAACTTTAAGAAAAATAATTTCAAGTTTAAGTCTCTACCAACCATATGGTCATAACTTTGAGAAGAATGACCCCGAAGGGTGAATGTTTAGTTTTCGGCTTTTTGGCATATCTGCCGAGGCTCCCTTGCCTGTGGTAAACATACAAAACCACTCCCCAGTATCTCAAATTCACTCCTCCTCATCAAAAGGAGTCCATGCAGAGTGAAAACTCTCAAAAAATGAATTAAAAATATCTATATTCATTATTTGCCAAATTTGCATACCTTGGTGATGCTCCTCAATTTCAATGTTCATAGGTGTCCCAATTTCTTCATGATAGGTTGAATATATATCTCCATAATATACAGGTAGTAAACTATCAATAAATTCATTAATTCCGTCTTCATCATCATATTGCTTCTTGTATTCTTTAACCATGTCTTCCCAATCAATCATGATAGTAAGGTTTAATCATTTTTCATAAGGTAACATAATCCTCAAAGTTTTGTTACCATATGGTATGTTGCTTTGTAAACATACCTCACAAGAAATGCCCGAAGGCAAATCCTGTGAGGTGCAAGCCAAGAACGATTAGGCTCAGACTTCAGCCTCCTCAACTGCTGGAACAGTAAGGTTTGGTGAACCATCCTTACTTAGTGTTCCATCCCACTGAATCAATTCAGCGTTTTTGTCGGTGTAGTTCTTGTAGTATCCTGTAAGCCTTGTTTTCAAGTTTGCAACTTGAGCCTTTGCATAGGACTCCGCATTTTCGTAAGGAGTGTATCCAGCGATACCTCTTGCACGAAGCACTTGAGCATACATTGGGTGGCTAGCAAAAAGCGCACTTTGGCCAGTTGCATATTCCGCACATAGTATCTCCATAGAGTCCTGCACTGCTTGGGGGAGTGAACTTCTCTTGCCGATAATAATCGGTGAGTTATCCACAGTTGCGAACATATTGGTAATGTTGTTCCAATATCGCTTACGGTATTCGGGTTTTTCTGTTCCTTGTTTTAGGTTCCACATCAAAGGTGCTTCCATGTCTCCAACATCGTTATTCTTGATGTGGGATTCAATCAAAGCAACCCGTGAGTTCCACTTGTCATCATCCATTGTATAGTCTGCCATTCTTTTCATCTCCTGTTAATCAATCTGATTCAATCGTTCTTGACTTGCAATAGTAGAGAATGTTGAATCTATTTGTAGGGTTCTGTGCAAAGCCGAACCATATGGTAATGAAAAATGTAGGATAATTTAGTGAAAAATGTCAATTTACTTGAGAATATGCGGAAAACAGAAAACAATGTCAATATTCTAGCATATCGCTACTCATCTGAGATTATTTTCAAGTCGCACCTTCATATACCCTCGACTAAAGTTTTTTCATCGAACCATATGGTATCGAACTTTGAGGAAAGATACCTTATGTCAAAATTGTAGTGCTATCTATTGATGAACAGGACACAGTTACGGAACAAATACCTAACAAGAGAAGAAATTGACCTATTGAAAGCCATTGCAGATTGCAAAGGTAAAGATTGGTTGAAGAACAAGGAGGAATATTGATGGAATATACAGATGAACAAGTAGAACGAATTTTTGAATTAATGCAAATAGTGATTGACAATGCCACAGGGGGTTTTGCTGATTATGCAAAGACCTATGCTAATGCGTCATTAGAAGCATATCACATGTATGGTGATGAGGGATTGGAACAACAAATCCCATATGTTCTCGCTAACCTACAAAGTTGGAGAGGAGAACTTGCAAAACGCACCAAAGCAGAATTGAAGACATTTAACAGGTTTACACGCTAATGTCCCAACGGAAGGTTTTCAACAAAATGCTCCCCCCCACCTTCAGCCTCTTAAGCGGGGGGAGCGACTTTTAGCATGGTTGTTCAGCCTCAAAGTTAAACAACCATATGGTAAGGGCTTTGTATTCTTACCTTGAAATACATTAGCCAAATCCTACTATCACGACCAATCGAAAATATACTGTCCTCGTAGGCAGTTGATTTGGTTGGTAATAGAAGTAGAGAATCGAAACCTAAGTGCGATATTTGTTTATCACCATGAACGGCTCATCTTGCCTTATTCTTCCTAGGAGGTTAAGGATGCAACAGGAACAGACCAAGTAATGTGCTGAGAAAATCCCTCCGACTTGTAGACACATAAGTTCTCAGCCTCCGATACTAGTCAAGGAGGCAATACTTCGGCTTAAATTCAAGGAGTGATATAGATGAAATGGTTTAACAAAAAGAATACAATTGAAGAACATATAGCGAACCAAGAACAACGCTTCGTCATAGAAGTTGGTCATAATCGAAACAATGAATTGATTATCAAGAAACTTCGTGTGAGTGGTGATGAACTAGAAAAGTGCATTGCCGACTTACAGATAGCCCTCCAAGATTTCAAGATACTCCAACATGAGTAGGGGTTGATTGAATGAAAGGTATCGGCAGTAGGTCCCCACCATCTAGAGATAAGGGAAACCCCCTTAATCAGAATAGGCCGTTCTGAGTCTCAGCATCTTAGCAGATGTGATGGTGGGGACTGAAATTCGATTTGGGGTATTGATACAAAGCCCAATACCATATGGTAGTGAAAAATGTGTTCGGAAAGGACACCAAAGGGTTATGGGAAATTATAATCTGAAATCAGTAGTCTAACTTGCTAGAGATTTGAGATTAATTAACGCTTCCGAAGAAATCCTGTCTTTTTTCTTCAGGAATACCCACATATTTCAAAACCATATGGTAATGCTAGAACTCCTTCGCTAACTTTGAGGAATAGCAGAAGGAGTGGGCGTTACCCCACTCCAACCGCCTCACAACTCCCCTTCAAACGCTGAACAGGCTTTTCTAAATCTGTCAGGCTTGAAATTTGGGTTGTAATAAGCAAAAAGCGAACAGAGGTTATCCACTATCTGTTTCTTGCTCATGGTTTTGTCCCATGTCATTACCTCGTCTGCTACGGCTTGCATATGTCTTCTTTGAAACATCATTCTTCCTCCTTATTCATTGCCTTCAATACTTTCAAAACATTACTTGCGATTTCCCAATCTTTCCATAATTGTTGTTCAATTTCTTCTACTTGTTTATATGTCATTGTCATTAATTCACTCGCTTTCATCTTCAATCCACTCCTCGTATATCCATTCTTCACTTTCTATCCTAATTACTAATTTCATTAATCCATCTCCTCGATACATTCCTCACAAGCGAAAGAACCTTCCCAAAGGTATCCCCCATCCATGTCAATGTGTATTTCTTTTCCGCAACATGCACAATCATCCGAATAACTAGTAGTTACCATCAATAGTAGTAAACACTAATTCGTTATGAGGTTCGTGTCATCTCAAAGTTGCCTCACCATATGGTAGTGCTTTGTAAACTACCCCGAAGGGCGAGGATTATCCTCTATTGGTTCACACCCAAAGGATACACAATATCCTATTGAGCGTTTGCAGTTGAAACATCTAATTATCCCTGCTTGTGTCATTCTATCCCTCTTATCTTGTCTTTGTATTCTTGATACATTCTATCTTCATGGTCTGCTTTAATCCTTTCATGGTCTACCCATTCATAATGTTGTTTTGCTAAATCTTCAATGATTTCTGCTATCCAACCTTGCTTATCTTCATAGACAAACTCTTGAAGAAGGTTCATTAATTCTTCTTTGTCAAGATGATATGTGAGCATATCCCATGTAGAATTATAACCACACCATTCCGCTACTTCATCACTCATACTAAATCCTCCAATCGTTCTTCTTTCATTCTACCTATTATTTCTAATGACTCTTGTTCTCTTGTAAAGAAGTCATCTTTAGCACTTAGATATAATAGTGCTTTACTAATAACCTGCCATGCCTTTTTCAATTCTTTTTGGTTATCTAATCTCATAGTAAGATTAACGATGTGGCTTGCTATATCCTCTGCATTCATGATAGTAGGTTTGCGGATTACCTATCAAGGTTGTTTGCAAAGCCTACAACCATATGGCTTTGTGAAAAAATTTTTTATTTGATAGTCGTTAAACGATAAGCCTTACACCATTAAAATTTAATGAATAAACAATATCTTCATTAGTTAAACGACAGTAGGCTTGCATCAGTAGGCGTTTCCAATGGATGATGATGATGTTTTTGAGGCCGTAAGGGAAATCAATAAATTAATGCACGAAGCAAAGGTAAAAACGGATATTGCCAATAAAGCGTTAAAGGACGCTGAAGGATTGCTAAAAGAATTGTTAGATGCAACAAGGAAAAAGACTACACAGACTTCCTTAGATGATTTTGCTACTAAATCGAGTAGCGATAACGGATTGAATGTGCCTGTCGCTAAACGCCAAACTGTTGCTCATAAAAGAATAAGCGAACTGTTATCGTTAGACGATATAAGTAAAATGTTATTGGAGGATTAAAGGCATTTGGCTGGAAATAGACGATAAGCCCCAAAAAATTTTTGCTAGTCCCACACAAATTACAGGTCATTTTTTGAAAAAGTTAGGTGAGAAATATGCTACCCAAATGGATGGTTATTCTTAAACAAGATATTTCTTATGAGTGGCTAATGGAGATAGATGGTAGGCCAATTTTACTTGCAGACTTAGGAGATGAGAAGGTCTTATTCTACAAAAGAACAGGTAGTGGTGGAGAAGGAAAAGAAGGTGATGCTCAAGCAGGTAGTTTTGCTCCTTTCTTTGGTTTTACTTATTGGAATAGTTCCGTTTATTGGTTTATCAAAGGAGAACCCGATAGATATGGTGGATATAAAAAAGAAGCCCAATGGTTAGATAAAAATGTAAAAGAAATCCCTCCATTAAATGCGGGATATACATTGTTTGAGGCTAATAAAATATTCAAAAGTAAGGGAGCAACACTTGGTAGACCAAAAGCAAACACGATGGGATATAGACCGTTCTTCGATGAATCAGAAATGAAATTTATGGCAGTTGTAGGTGAGCCAATAGGAATAAAAGAAGTATTGAAAGAAGCCGAACTTGATTACAATTATTTCAAAAAAACAAACCAATATCCTAACCTAACAGAATCATATGAGGAATTAAAACAATATATGGAAACCGCAAAAGTTCCTAAATTGAAATATAGTAGAGATATTCTACAAGAACAAAAGAAACAATACCTAGAATCTTGGATAAATAAAGCGAATGAAAATCGTAAAAAAGCGTTTGAACTCTATGATGAATTCAAAAAAGAATGGAAAGAAGATGATTGGGAATTGCCCGAAGTAAACAAAAATTTCTATGAGTATAAGGAACTGACTTTGAGTGAAATAAATAATAGAAAGGATATTAGATAAAAAATCAGAGGCATCTTTAAATTGGATATATTACTAGGTAAATTATCGCTAGTAATGGGGTTTTAAGATGAAGGATATTGAGATTTATGAAGTAGGACCTAGAGATGGCTTGCAAAACAGTAAATTTAGTTTAGATACCAGTGAAAAAGTCAAGATGATAAACGAATTATATCGTGGTGGACTAGAAGATATTGAAGTTGCATCATTTGTTCATCCAAAAATGGTCCCTCATATGTCAGATGCGGAAGATGTATTTAGTCAAACTAAGGATTTGGCGAATTTTGCGGCTTTGGTGCCTAATCAAAGGGGTTATGATAGGGCAAAAGCGGTTGGAGTATCGAGATTTAATGTATATTTTTCTCCTTCGGATGAATTTAACATGAGAAATCTTGGAAGGACCTTAAATGAGGCATTTCCAGAGATAAAAAACATGTTAGAGGAGGAAAAAAGAGAAAATGTTCGTGCATATATCTCTTGTGCGTTTGGTTGTCCCCTTACAGGCAACATTTCTGAGTATGATTTGTTAAAATCCTTTGAAATGGCAAGTGAAATTGCTAGTGAGATAGTCCTCTGTGACACAATTGGTTCGGCTTTTCCTACAAAGTTGCTTCAAACACTTGAAATGACTAGAAAATTTGATTCGGATGTAACTTTACACTTACATGAGAGAAAAAATGGAGAAACTGATATTTTTGCTAATGTTGATGCGGCTTTAGATTGGGGAATAACGAAGTTTGATGCGAGTATTGCTGGTCTTGGTGGATGCCCTTTTATTCCTCAAAGTGGAAGAAATATTTCAACTAATCAGTTGGTGCATTATTTGGATAATAGGGGATATGAAACTGGTGTAAATCTAGAGGAATTATCCTTTGTTACTGAGTGGATGAGGAATATGAACAATAGATTAGAGTTATCGGTTTAAAATAACAAAGGAAATAAACGGGGATTATCTACGGTTGAAAAAGCGGGTTTGTTCATGGCTATCATTCAAACAGAATTTATTCAACAATATCCACAATATCGTAAAGATGTAGAAGATATGATGAGATTTGGAAATATGTTACAGGCGGAAGCCGAAAGAAGGGTGGCTAGGAGGAATAATCTAAGGCTACCATCAGTGGGGCAAGCCCACGGTAGATGGGTTAAGATGCTTAAACTAGCAGGAGCCGTTACTACTACTACCGCAGGTCTTGAACCTAGACCTCTTTATGGAAAAAAGAAAAAGAAAAAGGAGGAAGATGAAGAATGAATTGGGCTAGTTTGCTATTAAAGGCCCCACCTGTTAAGAAAAAGAGAATGGTTCAAGTTAAGAATGCTCTAATTGACCAAGAATTAGGTCAAGAGATTGGGACCATTCAAAGACAATATACAAAATGGAAAAGTGATTGTCAAGGATTATCATTGGCCGATATTGGAGTTACTGGTAATGGACACAGAGATGGAGCAGGTAGCGATACACTGTTACTGCATGTGCAAGACCATATTTCCAGTAGAGTAGTAAGACCTAACCAAACCGCTAGAAGGGGAGGAGATAGGGTCGTTAAACTATTAGATTCTTTAATTCTAGATGAGCAGTCAATATTGGAAGAAGATGATGAAAAAGATATTCTTCGATTGATTAAGAATTTACAAGAAATGTCGGGAGGAGATGAAGACCCAAGAAATATTCCGTTTACTCAACCACAAGATGTTGCGCCAGTAAAAGGTAAAATGGCTGATATTGGAGAACAAATTGTTTATGGTCATTATCGAACTCCGATTTATGTTAGGTCTAGAGAAAAGGTTCATGGTAGTGAAAATGAACAAAGCGCAGTTTCTTCTAGTTGGTATAGTAACGATAAGAATGAAGCAAAACCTCCATTTTGGCAAGCAATATTCGCAGGGGCCGATGGGATTAGCGGAGGAGGAAAAGGAGATACTATTGAAAAAGGACTCTTGGCTATCCTTCAAGATTTCCAAAAGGCTATGGAAGGGGCATTCATCAAAGAGATTATCATTAATGATAAAGGAGATTTTGCCAATAAGGTAGAAGCATTATCTAAACTACCTCAGTTGTTGAGAGAGATTAGAAAGATTTTGGGCGACAGAAATTCATATCGTGGTGGTGGTCATCAATTGATGTATGGTGGGACTAGAGGTATTACTGCTAGATTGAATAATTTTACATTCAAGGGCCAACAAAAACAAACTCAAAGATATTTGACTTCAATTGCTCCATATCTAAAAGATATTAGTGGAATGGATGATGTAAAGGAGTTTAAGATTAAATTTACTGATGCTACGGTTAATCGTCTAATTAACAGATTTGTTCGTCAAGACTTTATTGTTCCTCCTCATTTGGGGGCTAACGGTAAACCACTATTACTTTCATCAGCAGGTGGTGGAAGAAAGGTTACGGGTTTTCCTTGGTCGTCAGCGTATGAACAGGCAGTGGCTAATTCAAAAATTAAGAAAAGTTGGTCAGATGGTTTGTGGGGCCAAAAAATAGTAAAAAAGGAACCAGTTAGAATTCATTTTCTAAGTGATAAGAAACTAATGGCTTGGGTAAGTGATGAATATAGTAGTGGGAGAGGCCCATATACAATAGAATCTATTTATGCCCAATTAAAGAGAGATGGAACTTTTGAAGATAGAATGGAATTTATTGATGATAAAAGAATTAGGTGATTAAATGGCTAAAACAAGAAAGCACTGTAAACTCTGTCAGCATCCCGATAGGGACCAATTAGAGGAAAGGCTTTCTTCAAAACAAGTTACGCCCGATGAACTAGATGAAGAAATGGGATGGACTAGTGGAGTTTCTGCTAGACATTTGAGAAATCACATGGATACTGATTATACTGACCAATCAAATCCTAAATGTGCATTATGTGTTAGTCCCGAAAGAAAAGTTCTAGAGATGGCTATCCATGAAGGAGAGATTTCACCTTCAACAGTTGCGGCTGATTTAGGGATTAGTCGTCAGCAAGTCATGAAACACATGAATAAACACTTGAAACCACTTGTTCAACAATCTGCGGCAATGGAAATCATGAAAAGAGATTTGAATGAAATTGATTTGTTGTCAGTAAACATTCATCGTCTAGAAGAAAAGATTGAGTTATTGTTTGCTGAAGATGACCTTAATCCAAAATACATTGATAGTTTAACGAAACTTGCAAAAGAGATTCGTGAATCATTGAAGTATATGTTGGAGTTCAAAGGACAACTGGTTCACAAGAGACAAGATACGATTATTGTTCATCAGATGCAAGTAGTCCAAGAGGTGTTGGCTCAACAACATCCTCAAGTTTGGTTAGATATTAAGAAACAAATGCAGGAGAAATTACAATGAGTTGGGGAGATATTTTAAAGAACTTGAGTCCAAGTTCCTTTTTACTACCATTAAAAGGACAGGCTCTTACATCAACACCTACTTCTAAAGAAGGGCTAGCCAAAGTGAAAGCAGTTCTTTCTCCTGTAATGAGAGAAATTGAAGATATTATAAAAGTAACAGAAGAAGAAGAATTAGAAGGTGCAGAATATATGCTAACTTATCATTGTGTTCAAGCAGTTATGGAATTTTTACAAGAGTATCAAGAAACTGATGCTTTAGATAAATACAGACAGGAGGAATTGCAATGAGTTGGCAAGATATACTAAAATATTATGATTATGAAGAACACTTTGAGGAAAAAGACATAATTAGAATTCAAGAACATAATACCTATTTAGAATATTATGTAAGACAACCGTATGAACATGGTTTTGCTTACTTATCTAGGGATTATAATAATGATAATCAAGAGTTAGTATCAGGAGAAATACCTATGCCTGAAAAATTAAAAAAGTGGTTTGATGGATTAAAAGACCCTTCCGAAATGTCAATGGATGAAATGGAAAGAGCAGAAAAGATGGGATTAGAAGTTTCAAGACTGTAGCCAAAAGGTGATTAAAAGAAAATACAAGAGGAATTACAATGAGTCAAGCACCCGCATGGATATTATCTCTTAGGAAATCTAAGAAGGTTATAATTCATGAAGGTGTAACTTATGCTTCATCAGAAACGATTGAGAAAGCAGTAAATAAGTTTAAACAAGGAAAAAGAAAATTACCACATCATCCCGATTTTAAAAGAGCAAATCAGATAGACAATGAGTGGGCTGAAATATTTGAGAGTGATATTGCTACTGAAGAATTTATAGAGCAAATTAAAAATTTACCTTTCGTTACAGAGGGAATGATAGCAACTATTGACCGATTACGATTTTATCAACAGGATAATTTTCAAGGATGGGAAAAAATAGATGCTATTGATGATTTAACTCTAAGACCTAAACCCGATAGAATCTCTGGAACCAAAATTACGAATAGAGTTACAAAGGTCGTTAATGAATTGTTACCATTCTTAGAAGGTAAAAAGAAAACAGGTAAACAATCGGGGGCTACTGCATCAGGATTAGCCCGTATTAATGTAGAAATGCGGGATGTTACCAAGGAGAAAATTGATTCAGTTCTACAAGAAAATTTTGATACTTGGAATGAAGACCAACAAAAAAGATATTTGAATAATCTTGATAGATTACTATTCAAAGATACTAATAAAATTACTAAATTGAAACCATATTTTACTCAAAAGTATGGTAGAAAAATGATACCGTTACTAAATCAATGGGGATGGAACAGAGACTTGAGAGTAACTGTTACTGATGCTAAAGAGGATTTGTCAAGTTTAGGCTTTAAGAGGAAAGGACAATATCAAATCATTGAATCATTCACTGGTGATAGAAAAGAACTTGTAAAAGAAGTAGTTGAGTTATCGGGTAAAAGACCTAAATTTAGAGCAAAACCCGTTTATCAGTTATTTGGCCAATTAGATTTAGTTGAATATTCAAAAGAGGACACCAAAGGTATGATTTTTACAAAATATGAGGTAGTAGAACCTTTCACTTCAGAAAAGGCTCAATATTTTTTAGAAAAGGTCATGGTTGATAGCGAGTTCAAAAAACTCTCTACAAAAAAATTAGATGCAATTAGACAAAGAAGCGATTTCATTCATAGGAGTCTGTTAAAAATATTAGATGGTAAATATGAATCTGCTTTAGAAGATGGAACTATGGCTGATAATTTTATTCTAAATATGCAAACAATGAAGTTTGCTAATGAAAAATACCGTTTGAATTATTACGCTAGAACAGTTTTTGATGCATCTGTTAAAGGTAAAACAGAAAGTGAATTTTATTCATCTGCATTAGAAAATCGAATGAGAGATGACACTAATCCTGATTTTGATAAATACAAAAAGGAAATTATTAGCCAGTTAAAGGGTAGGGGTTCTTTGAAGGATTCTTACGATAAAGAAAAAAATAGATTACAATCTAATTTGAAATTTCTTGAAAAATCTATTAGTCCCTCTCAAAAAGAATTTATTGATAATTTACTAGGAGAAGATTCTGAGGAGTTCTTACAGGATATTCCCGACAAGGAATCAGAACGCTCTACTAATCAAAAAGAAATTTTAGATATTATACAAGACCTTAGAGATAAAGAATTAGGTATAAGAGAAAAAGAATTAGATTATGGTGATAAGAAAATTACAGTATTTGTTGTTGCTATCAAATCTGTTTTTGAAAAGATTACAAAACTACTGTATTTAGCAAGTATCGAACCCGAAGGAACGGAACTTAAATTTGCTTCAGATGATTTGAAAGATGACAATCAAGAAGAAATAGAAGAATTTGATAGAGTGTTACAGGTATATGGAAAAATATTTGAAATAGAATTTGACGAATCTAAGTTCTCAGAAGGTCATGAACAAGATATTGCCGAAATAACCTACAAAGGATTAGCATCGGGACATGGTTTAGATGAAGTTCTATCGGGTAATGTTGTTAAAGACCAAATAGATGATTTAGATAATTTATACAATGTCATTATTGGTGCAGGTAGAATATATTTTTCTAGTGAACAACAGAAATTAGATTCTTTGGCTAAAAAGATACAACCCAGTGAAGATTTAAATTTCCAAGAATCACCCTTCGCTGAAGACATTAAAGAATTAGCAAAGATTATCAAAGAGATGATACCTAAACTAAGACAAGCGATTACTGAAGATATTAAGAGCAAAATAGAAGAAATTGTTTCTGAGTCGCTAACATACCAAAAAAGGAGAGCAAAAACTTCAAAGAGAAATTTCCTCAAAACTTTAGAAAACCAAGGAATAATACGGGCGGTGGAAAATGATGGTTGATAAAATAACAATGAACATGATTAGTGATGAAATAAAACAGATGGCTAGACAAGCCGCAGAAGATAATACTTATTCTCAGATAAGAAATGAATTGAAAGATAAACTCAAAGAACAATTCCCATCTTCTAAATCCTCCGCTATTTCCAATGCCGTTAGGATGCTAAGAGGCATAAGTGCTATGCCTGAAGGTCAAGAGATGAGAGAATCAGAAACTCAAGAAGAAATATCTGAATCAAAAAAGTTTAACACTCAATTAAGGGCATCATTTAGGTATCAAGCAAGACCTTTGACTTATTCTAAATTAGAAGAAGGCCCAATAAATGTTGAATCACTAAGGTTCCAAAGAGCATCTGCGCCTAGCGATATAGGACAAATACTAACTCAATTAGGCGAATTTGCTAAGAAAACAAATGATGAGACAGTAATCAATAATGTAAACAAATTGATTCAATATCATCGTAGAACTGAACAGGCTGAAACAAAACAACCGACCAAGAAAACTAGAATTGATGTTGCTTGGGCGGAAGACATTGGGGATTTACAATTAGGTAAATTATCTTCTAGAGAAAGAGTTTATGATTATTGGAAAGGCATTGATGCTAAACATAAGGATGTAGTAAAAGCCGCAGAAGATTTTTATGAATTACTTGTTAGTTTAAAATTCATAATGAAAGAAACTATGGAAGGCGAGGAACGAAAAAAATATCTAAAACCTTTTATTGATGCATCTAATAATTTTATTGCGGATTACAAAGCAGGTATTCCTAATTACATTTTGAAACTGCCACCGTTTGAATTACCAGTGGATAATGCATTCAATAACGCTCTATATATTATGGATGCTTTTAATGATTTAAGAGGAGCAATACCACAAAAGGGAGAATCCGAAGCAGATATGGGTATGCAAACAAGAGTAAGTGATGATGAAGTTTCAGAAGGTGCGGCAGGAGCAACGGGTAGAGAAGCATTAGAAGAAGACTATATGACAGATGTTGGGGCAAAAACAACTTACGATGCTTCATTGCCCGATATGTCGGGAAGGGCAAAAGAACCACAAGTTGTTACAAGTAAGAATCTAATGAATGTAGACCCTATCTTTTGGTATAAATTCAGTGATGATTTCTCAAAGATAAGAATCCCTAAAAGACAACTGAATCAAATCAAAGGTATCATCAATGGTGTTAGAGAAAGGACACTTCAACCAATAGAAGAAGGCGGAGAAGTTAGAGTTATACCTTCTACCATAGGTCTAAAATACAGATTTATGGGTAAAAGACAAGGTGAAGAATTTATTTTGGATAGACAGGCATTGAATGAATTTGATGATTGGTTCAATAAGTTTGAGGCTAATATTGATGATATTCAAGATAACAAGATTTTCCATCTTCCTCTTTCTAAATTTGTTGAGAAATATCAAAAGATGGGGGAAACCAATTATGATAAGATTACAGATGACACTACTAGATTCCTAGATAATATTGCTAAAATAGCCGAAGCATACAAAACAAGCCTATCTACTTATCAGCCAAAAAGGGGAGCAGGTGCCGACAAAGAAGAAGTTGGTTCAGCGATTGAGACTGTTTGGGCGGGAGAAAAAGGAAAAGAAAGAGACATTCCTGCAATGGTGGATAAGCCTTGGAATGATTTACTAAAGGCCATTAACGAATATTATCTTGTTCCACTACAAGGAAGAAACTTTGTGCAAGCAAAGGAGAAACCAACTTGGGCCACAGGTAATTCAGCAATGGTTCTTTCAATTAAAAATGCCAAAGAAAATGCTATTGGTGCAATGTTAGATAGAATGGTTACTGATTCTATTCATTTAGTATCCCCTAAGAATCTAAAAGATATAACTGCCTTCATCAGAGAGGCTAGAAGAACGGGTGCTAGGTCATTTACCAAAGAGATATTTAGAACAGGTAAAAAAGCAGTTACGGCATTAAATAGGCTATTTGGTAAAGATTACAATTCTAAAAATAAGGAATCAATCGGTTTTATCATTTATGATATGGCTAGAAAATTAAATGTTGAAAATGTTGGAGATTTATCTACGCCTTATTGGTCTAATTTGAGAGAACTTCATGATAGATACAAAGAGTCAGATAAAGACAAATATCCAATTACTATGCTAAGGTATGCTCTTAACACTCCTGAGTTTAAGGCATGGATTGGAATAAAAGACAATCCAGATTTTGAAACGAAAACGGTAAGATATACCGACCCTGCTTTAGTAGATGCAGTAAGAGAATTAGACCAAGAGTTTGATACCTTTCACAAGATGGATAAAATAAATGCTTCTTTACTAGAGGCTCATGATACTATTAGAAAGATGAAGGATAAGCCAATTACTTATGCTAGATTATCATTAGACTCTATCGAACATATGGATTTAGTAATCAATAAAATCCATACTGAGCAAAGAACAGATATTACTGCTACTGAAATTGATAGGATAGTAAAGGCCGTAGCATCCTATCAATCTATTTCTAGAGATTATGGAATAAATGAAGATACGGTTTATACGATTAAAGCATTATTTAGGTGATTAAAATGAGTTGGAGAAATATAATAAAGAAAGATAAAGAGTTCAAACCACATATGATGTTTGACCCAAAAACAGGTAAGGGCTTTATGGCCAATGAGATGGCTGACCATTTAAGAATGAAAGAAATGGGCTATCTTCATGAGCATGAAATGAAAGGTCGTAAAAAAGGTGAATAATATGACATGGGAAGAAATACTAAAAAAGAAAAGAAAGTCTACTGTAAACCAAGCAGGTAACTATACGAAACCTAAACTTCGTAGAAGGTTATTCAATGAAATAAAAAGAGGAACAAAAGGCGGTGCGGCAGGTCAATGGTCTGCTAGAAAAGCACAAATGCTTGCTCAAAGATATAAGAAAGCAGGTGGCGGCTATCGTGACTAGATGGTGGAATGTTCTAAAAGCCAAAACGAAAAGGCAACAGGACTTATCCACTTGGACTGATGAGGAGTGGGGTAGCCAAGAACAACATCGAGCGAAAGCAAAGGGAAAAACTCCTAAATCTAAAACTAAAGGAAGATATATGCCTAAAGCAACTTATCAAAGGACTCCTAAATCTCGATTGGATTATCAAGATAGGAAGAAAAAGAAAGGTCGAAAGAAAGGCATTCAACATGTAAAGACTGGAAAGAAGTTTAGTCAAAAGTGATTATTATGCCAATAACAAAAAGAAAGGATGGTTACTACTGGGGTTCCAGAGGTCCTTTCAAGACTAAGAAAAAAGCACAACAAGTCGCTCAAGCGGCTTATGCTAGTGGTTATGTAAAGAAGGGTTGGCAAGATATTCTAAAAAAGGAACCAAGAAAAGGAACAGGAAAAAAACCAAAGGATTCTACTAGAAGATTATACACTGATGAAAATCCAAAAGATACTGTTCCTGTTAAATTTAGAACAAGAAAAGATGTGCAAGAAACCTTTTCAAGTGCTTCCTTTAAATCAAAATCTCATAAGAGACAATCTCAAATAATTAATTTAGTGGAACAACGAGCGAGAGTTGCGGCAGACAGGGCTAAAGACCCCGAAGCGAAGAAAAGACTGAAAGCGGCACATGCTTATGCGTTATCTAGAAAGGAAGCCAGTAAGAGGAAAACACAGAGGATGAAAACATGAGTTGGCAAATTATCCTAAAAGAAATGGCTTGTCCTAGAGCAACGCAGGATTTAGAGTTAAACACTAAAAATAGAGACAGTGCGGTTAAAGCCGAACATATTCAATATGGTCCCCTTAACTTAAGTGATGAAGATTATTGGAAAAGGTATGCTGATAGATGGAATACCACTCCTGAAGTAGCAAAGAAATCTAATTGTAGTAATTGTGTAGCATTCGACATTTCTCCTAGAATGGAAAAATGTATGCCCCTAGAATTAGATGATGATGGTCGTTTAGGTTATTGTTGGATGCATCATTTCAAATGTCATTCAGCGAGAACTTGTTATACTTGGGCTAAGGGTGGCCCAATAACAGACGATAAAAGGTCGAAGGAAAACCAACAAAGAGGTGAACAATAATGACATGGCAAGATATATTGAAAATACATTGTGGAACGCATGAAAAGACAGATGATGAAGAAAAGACACTAACTGGTAATCAAAAAAGAATTGATGCTGATGGTGACGGAAAAATAAGCGGAAAGGATTTCAAGATGCTTAGAGATGAAAAGAAAGCAGTAAAGAGTGATTCTGACATTGAAAAGGAAATCCTTGCTGAAATCAAAAAAGAAGGAGGTGCATTAGGTATGAAGAACCTAAAAGCAATTTGCCCTCCTAAAGATTTGAAAAGAGTCTTAGATGCTATGAAAAGAAAGAAAGTAATTTTCATGCACAGTGATGGAGATATTTATACTCATAAACCAAGAAAGTGATTTGCATGAGTTGGGAAGAAGTCCTAAAGAAAGATAAGAAGGATATGCGTGTAGGTCGTGTATATCCTAGTGATAGGGCTGGCAAGAAAATTATGATGCTAACGCATGAGGGTAAAAAGATTCATGCGGGTGCTAAGGGATATGGTAATTACAAACGCAAGGGTAAAAATCGTGGAGGTGGCACACATAAGAATCCTAAAAGGAGAGCCAACTTTAGAGCAAGACACAATTGCGACCAATGCAAAGGGAGAATTACTACACCTAAATGTTTAGCCTGTAAGAAACTATGGTGATGTAATTGGCTATTCAAGTAATGACAAATGAACAGGCGGTTCAAAAATTATTTTTTGATGCTTGGTCTGAATCATTTGAAGAATTATTTGAGAAGAAACCAAGTCCTAGTGATATATTTCCAACAAGGGCAAATAGGAATACTACCTTCTTTAGATTGTTTGGGGCAGGTAATACTGACTTTCATGTAAATATTCGTTCAAGTAAAACTGGTGAAGGTGATAAGCCAGTAGCAGTTCAAGCGGTTACGGATTACGGAGATTTTTATGCAGGTGGCGGAGCAAGGTCAATCGCTAATCCATCCTTATTTTCTAGAGATGTTGCCCCAACAAGAGAAGTAGACGGAATAAAGGTGAATCGTGGATGGTCAGAGATTTATCAAGAGGTCATAGGAAAATATACGGATAAACCTATGATTCTTAGTATAGCAAATAAGAGTCTAATACCACAATGGAGAGGTTTAGGATTTGTCCCTTACGATGAAGAAAAAGCAAATCTTCCCGAACCTGTTAAGCAGAAATTAAAATCGGCTAAGTATCCTATTTATTATAGAGATAGTGGGGAGATGAAAAAATCGTTTGCCTATATTTGGGCTAAGTATGTGCATAAGTGTGATTTGTGATGTTAGATGATTTGGACTTTAGTAAGCAAATGGATTTGGAGTTATCCAAAACTTCCTTTCCATATTTCTTCACTGAAGTTTTAGGTTTTGAATTTACTTCTTTTCATCAAGAATGGCTAGACCTTATGCAAGGAACTGATAGAACAGTTATCATTTGTAGTAGGGACCACGGTAAATCTGTATTTATGCATTCATGGGCCGTATGGCAATTATGTTTTCAACCTCCTCCCTATCAAATGCTTTACATTTCATCTAACCATAAACAGACAATGGTTCACATGAGAGAAATAGATAAGATATTCAATAATCCCACTATTGCTCATTTTAGACCGTCAAGAGGATGGGCGGTAGGAAATATTACTCTTACCAATGGTAATTCAATTCTTGAGCGTTCAGTTGGTTCTCAGATTCGTGGTTTACATCCTCAAGAAATTATTATTGATGACCCATTAAAGGAATTCAGTTTGACTGCTATCAAAAAAGTAACTGATTGGTTCTTTGGAGATATGATTCCTACACTTCATCATACTGCTACATTGAGAATGATTGGCACTCCATTTACCTACACTGACATTTTTGCCTTGTTAGCAAGTGATGAATATTCAGAAGTTTATACAGTTAGAAATTATCCTTGCCTCAATCAAAACAATGAACCATTATGGCCTAGCCGTTGGGATTACGATTCACTAATGCAAAGAAAGAAGGAAGTAGGTTCACTAAAATTTACAAGAGAATATCTTTGTATTCCAATTTCAACTGGAACTGCTCTCTTTGGCCAAGAGCATATCGAAGCATGTAAAAAGTTAGGAAAGGATTCTATTCTTAGATTAAGACATAGAAAGGATTCGGGCTATACCTACTATGTAGGAGTAGACCCTGCTATTTCTACCGATGGAGATTTCAATGTAATTATTGTTTTAGAAGTTGATGAAAATAGAAACAAATCAATCATTTATGTTGATAGACAAAAGAATGTTGAATTTAGAGATAATATCAATAAAATAAAAATGATAGGTAAATTGTTTGACCCCGATGCTATTTACTTTGAAACAAATACCTTTGCTAAATCATTTACTCAAGAACTAAGGAATGAAACAGATTTGAACATCAAAGATGTTACTATGACCCGTAGAAAGAAAGAAGAAATTATCTTGAACCTACAAATGAACATTGAAAATACGAAGATTATTTTCCCTAGAGGAAATGATGAATCAAGAAAGGTGACGGATAATATTATTGAAGAATTATCTATGTTTAGTATTACTGATAAAGGCAAATTTGAAGGTGTAGGCGCACACGATGATTTGGTCATGGGACTTGCTCTTGCTAATTCTGCGACTCATGATATGCTTGAATCATTCGTATTATTGGATGACATGGAAATATTTGATAACGAGCAACCACAGGCGCAATTTATGGGAGGTGGAATGTTTGGGCTTAATTTCTAAAAGTGAAGAAGGAGATAAACTCCGAGAAAAGGCAAGACAACATGAGGAGTTAGCCGAATTAGAAGACCGTAAACAATCTATCAAAGAACAAATGGAAGCGCAAAAATGGGTATCCACTCTCCCAATTATGAGTGATTATGATGCGGCTATGAGCGTATCAAAGAAATATAATCTTAATATTACTGAGGCTAAAGCAAAGTTAGATGTTTTTCCAAAACAATACATGATTGAAAATAAGACTATTCCTGATATTGTTAAGCAGTTAAAGAAACATAGAAGAACTTTGAAAGGTGAAGAAAAAATAAGTTTCACAAAAGGTATTGATAATTTAATTGTTCAATATGGTAATCATCTAAGTAATTGTATTAAATCTATTTACTGGTTATCTCCATATGAAATACCACTAAGAAATATGAGATATACTGAAAACGACTTAAAGAAACTTCATTCAATTAAAGATGTAGATACTAGGAGAGAAGTTATAGATGTTCTTTGTAAATACTGGGAAGCCGATTTACATAGAGGAAATACTTATGATTCTGAATATTCGTCTTTGACGAAAACAATGACTAATGCAAAGAAAGAGTTTAGGAAAATAGTCACTGAGATTCCAAGTCAAGTTATCAAGTATAATATTTCTAAACAATTGGATGATAATATCCTAAAACAAGTCTGTGATAATCCGAGTATTTCTTCTAGATTAATTTATGATAAGTTGCCTACTAAATTACATCGTAGGGCTTCTCCTCAAATTATTGCTAAGAGAGCGCAAAAGTTAGGAATAACAAATATTGATGGTGAATTGTATAAATTACCTAATGCTATTATCAAAGACCTTCATGCCTATACTGCGGCATTTATTGATTCGGATGGATATATTACAATGGATAGAAATTATAATCCTAGAATTGGAATTATTGCTACTGGTAATAGAGGTAAAGCATTCGTTACTGAACTTCACAAGGAATTAGGTTGTGGTAAACTACATCTAGACCAAAAATCTCCACAAGCAACTAGAGCCGTTCAAAGATTAAATTTTTATTCACAAGATGATATTACTAAATTGTTGAGTAAGTGTCGCCCTTATTTTAGAATGAAAGGTGAGAATGCTGATATTCTAACTGAATTAATTAGAATCAAAAAGAATCATAAAAAGGAACCGTGGGCTAAAGAAAGAATGGCTGAATTGTTCAAGTTGATGAAATGGGCTAATCATGCAGACCATGTAAATTATGATTTCACAAAAGACAATATTGATGTAGAGAATATTGCGAAGTATAAGGAGAATAATAAAATGAGTGTTATGGATGAATTAGAAAATATTGTTAAATCAGATGTAGATGATGCAATAGATGAACTAGAAGGTATAGTAGAATCTTATCAATTAAGTGATGATGAATGGGATAGCCTTGATGATGCCAGTGATTATTTATTTGAACATCAAGGGCCACAAGGGAGTGAGGAAGAATGACGGAGGAAAGAAGAAGATTTTCTATTACTAATTTCTTTAGAAGAACAACTCCTGTTCCCAAAGATAGAGAAGTTTACCAGATGGGAATACAAGAGAGGCATCATCCATTACAGATGACTGGTCCTATTATCTATCATATTGCTGATAGTTCAGTTATTCTTAGAACCTGTATTACTCAATTGAAGAATGAAATCTTCAGAAGGGGTTATCAGTGGACCCCTAGATTTGCGGTAAAATGTAATGCTTGTGGTAAGGAACATGAAGAAACAACAATGCAATGTGCAGATTGTGAATCTACCGATTTAAGAAAACCTGACGCAAAACAAAAAATGTATGCTGATAAATTCATGGGAAGTAGTTATGCTAACCAATCTGAACAGATGTTTATTGATGTTCTAAAAGAATTAGAAGATGACCTTAATATTATGGATGATGCATATCTAGTATTGGTCAAAGAATATTTCATTGATGGAAATGGCAATATTAGAGCGCATAGAATCAAAGAAATGTATCGTGGCGACCCAGTTACTATGGCTATTGTTTGTGACGATGATGGTAACAAAGGTTCCTCATCCTTTACCTGTTTGCATCATAGACATGTAGTTGCAGATAATCCTCATGAGAAATGTGGTGAATGTGGTGGAGACTTGTATCCTGTTCATTATGTAAATAGAGGACATGGAGATGTTCAGAATTTTATCAAGGGAGAAGTTTTACACTTTAGTAAATACAAACCAAGTAGACTTTATGGAACAAGTCCTATCATTACAATGTTTAATCATCTAACGACTTTGATTGCTATGGAGAATTATATCAATCAAGCATATACGAAGGCTAGAATGCCTAGAGGTCTATTAGCAGTTCAAACAAGAAATATAGATTCAATGAAAACTTTTTGGAGAGGAGTAAAAGAAAAGATGGAACAGGATGCTCACTTTATTCCAGTTATGGGAATAGAGGCTGAGAATGGTAGAGGTTCTGTTGAGTGGGTTAAATTCATGGATAGTCTAAAGGAAATGGATTACATTTCTGTTAAGGAAGATTTGAGAGACAGAGTTGCTGCTTTCTATGGTGTAAGTAAAATTTTCATGGCTGATAATTCTACTAGTGGTGGATTAAACAATGAGGGTATGCAAATACTTGTTACGAATAGAGCAGTAGAAATGGCTCAAAATGTTTGGAATAAATATGTATTCCCATTTGTAGTTAGGCAATTTGGTATTACTGATTGGGATATTATTCTACCACCATCTGAAGAAGAAGATGAAATCGCTAAAATGAGAAAGAGAGAGATTGAAGTTAATATTGCTGGTCAAATTAAAAATTTAGGATTTGAGGTTGATATGGATGAAAATGGCAAATTCATTTATTCCAAACCCGAACCTAAACCCGAAGGAGAAGGTGGAGAAGAAACTGAGGATGAAAAGTTTGAGTCTGACCCTTATGCGGGAACTGATATTGACCAATCACAATTAGGTCAAATGATGGAGGCTGGCACTAAACCTACAATGGAACAAGCAGGACAACCTGCTAAAGTGAAAGGCGCAACTCCTAAACCTAGGATGAGCGTAGGCCCTCCTAATCGGGCGACAGGTTTACCCAAAGAAGCGGCTAATAATAATGTAGATAGAAGAACAGAAAGGAGAGTTGGTTAATATGGTAACAAGAGAAGAAACAAATAAAATGAGAAAAGAACTTGTTAGGGCCGAAAGGATTCTAGCACAGAAAGAAAAAGCAAGAGAGTCAAGACCTATTTTAACTCCTATGCAACTAAAGAAGGAAAAGGATAGGCCCGAACCTAAAACTGCTGATGTTCCTAATGTTATTCATAATCCTAAAAGAAAGAAACTAAAGAAAGAAAACATTCCATTCTTTTGAGGCGATAACATGGGAACACTTCTAAAAGCAAAACTTTTGAAAACTAATGACCCGTTCATTATGTTAAAGTGTTATTTAGAAGATATTCTAAAACAAGATGGTGCTACTTGGAAAGAACTTCTTGAAAGTATGCAAAGGACTAATCAGCCTAAAATGTCTAATCAGTTATTTACTGCTATTCAAAACCTATTAGATAGTGAAACTGATATGAATAAACTAGGTTCGCCAAAGAGTTTGATGTTAGGATTTGCCGATGGTAAACAAAGTGATGACCCTTATCTTAGAAGTGTAAGAGAGACAAATGTTCGGGCTTTAATCAACGCTATCAAAGGTAGTGAAATCGAGCCTACAATTATGAAACCAATTATGACTGGACTCCAAGATTTACTTACAGACATTATGGCTTCTCAGAAAACACCTAGACAAAAGACTACTCAACCAAGAGGAACTACTACCTTTTCTAGAGTCCAAGAGGATAAACAACTCAAGGAAGGTATTGGTCTTTTGACTAGATTAAAAGAATCACTTGAAGATGCTAAGTTAGACTTTGATGGGGATTATATTCACGATGATAACTTTGAAATAAATTTATCAAGGGTAATGAAAGACAAATACGATATTGCACAACTTAGAAGATTAGCAGGAACTCAATATGCTGAGAAAACTGCTGAAATGCAACAGTCTGATATTAAGAGATTAAGAGAAAAAGTTTACAATCTTCTCAATGAACCTACTGAATTCAACCATCATACAAAAGGTAGAATCAAGGAACCTTTTATTGATGCTTTACTTTATGCATATTCACAAAACACTGGTGTTACTTTAGCCGACCTTAAACAACAAAAAGAAATCCTAAATGCTAGAAATCAAATTTGGGATATGGTTAATGCATATGGAAGGGATGTATTGATGAGTTTAGCAACAGATGAAGATGCTGCTATGAGAAGGGCTATTGAGGCAAGAGAAGCGGAAAGACCTACAAGACAAGAAGAAGGTCCAACCTTTGAAGAAAGAGAAGCCGAGGCTGAAAGAGTGGATGAGATGATGGCTGATTTGAGAGCAGGAAGAACTGTTAGGAGATGATAAGATGACATGGGAAGATGTATTAAAATTAGATACTATTGAAAAGGGCATAATGGATGTGTTTAGAACTATGCGATTACCTAAAGAATCTAGAAACGCTCTGAAGATTTTCAAAAAGGGTATGGCTCAAGGCATGAGAGACATTAGACAAGGTGGTAATTTTATAATATTGGCAGACCCATCTAAAAGCACTATTTATGATAATAAGGTATTAGTTTTAGGTAAAGATTTATTGGGAGAAAATGACCCAAACCAAGTCATGCAATCTGTAAAACAACTACTAGAAAAGGATGTTTCAATTAAGGTCACAGACTCTACTTCACAAACGGGTCCTAGTATAACAATAGAAGATGCTTCTGATTTTATGTATTAATAGGTGAATAATATGACATGGGAAGATATGCTGATTAAAGAGGAAAGTAAAATCCTCAATGCTCTTGATTCTAAAAAGAAGAAACAACTCAAAAAGACACTTCAAGCGGCTGAACCCACAGAATATTTCGGTCAAGATTTTACCAAGTTAGGAGAACTCATTGACATGATGAGTGAATTAGATTTGGTCAAAGATGATTCTAAAATGAAAAAGAAAGTAAAGTCAATTAGCGAACAGAATATTGATATGGTCGCTACTGCGAGCAAACTTCGTAAGCAATACGAACAGTTGTATCGCCAAGTAAGAAAAGTTGTATATCCAAAAAGTGCTAGAAGTTTAAGGGATGATGAATAATGACAGAAGAAAATAATGAAATGGTAGACTTGCTAAAAGAGTTAGTAAGTAGAATAAAGAAAATAGAAAACACGGTTTACAGTAACGACAATATCCTAATGAAGTCGGGTATTGTCACTGTTGATTCTCCAACTCCCGCAATCAGACCTCATAGTGATGTTCCTGATTCGGATACAATTGCTAAGATGAGTTGGGATGAGATTAACGATTTAGTAGATAGACTAGGAGGAGAATGAAATGAGTAAATATACACAAGAATACATGGATGAATTGCTGAAATTTGTTGTTGGTGAAGAAGTCAAACTAAAAAGAACAAAAGGCGAAAAGGTAGTAACCAAAGAACTTGGAGTTGGTCATCTTGCTGAAGAAGCAAAAGGACAAGATGTAAAGGCTGGCGAAAGAGTTTATGCTAGTGCTAACAAAAAGAAATAGGTGATTATGTGTGCCTGTCTCAGTTATCAAAGATGACCCTCTAACTGTTAGAGTAATTCAATTCTTTGAAAAAATGAGAATGTCTTACTTATCTGCTCTTTCTGATAAGAAAAGATATGGTAGTAAATGGGCGAGTGAAGTTAAAACTCTTAGAGAACAATGGGATGACATTGATGAATTTAGCAAAGAGATTAAACAGATAATCAATGAAAAAGAATTATTTTCTGATGAAGCCGAAGATGTAGAAAGTGATAGTGCTAGAAAGATATATTCTCAAGTTAAGGAATTAAGATATTCATCGGGTATAGTAAAGGACCCGTTCTCTGTAAAATATGGAGAAGATGTATTAGATGAGTTGTTGGAAAACGAATCTTTGTTTGCTAAGTTTATACACTGGGCTATGAGAAACCATGACAAATCCCTTAGTGATGAAGCATGGGAAAAAAACGATTTGAAACCCGATGATATTACAGAAGGATTCAAGGGATTAAATCTTGCTGAAAAAGATATTTTAGATTTTATTGTTGAGCATTATGGTGATGATAAAGATACAAAAAGAATCAAAGGTAAATATCTAGGTGCTAGAAAATTATTAGAGGAAGTATTTGTTAATCATCACAGTCGTAAAAATTGGGATAAGACTGTTAGTTTGGAAAAGGCTATGAAAGCCGAAGAACATTTTTTGGTTCCTAACAAACCAATGTATCGAATATTTGAGATTGATGATTTAGAACAATTAAGAGGATTCACTGGAAAGTGGGTAGTCCAAGAAAAATACGATGGGATGCGAATTCAGATTCATAAGATAGATAACCAAGTTAAGATATTCTCGTTTAATGGCAAAGACATTACAAAGAAATGTCCCGAACAAGTTAAGGTAATGAAAGCCAAACATTTCGGAGATTGTATTTTAGATGCTGAACTTTTACTATTCAAGGGTAAAGAAGCATTACATCGAGCAGAGGTAGTTGCTAGAATCTTCAAAGACAAAGAATCAGATACGGAATTGAGAGCGCATGTATTCGACATAATGAGACATGAAAGTGAAGAATTACATGAGAAAGAACTCATAGAAAGAATGACTATTTTATTCAATAATTATTCTACCCATTCTCATGAGAAGTTAGCGTTCCCTTCTAAGAAAGATACTCGCTATGCTGATTCTGTGAAAGAAGTCGAAGAATACTCAAAAGAAATTATGAAAATTCCTACTGCTGAAGGAGTAGTGATAAAAGATGTAACTTCTACTTACTTTATAGGAACTAAGAAAAATCCTAAATGGGTTAAGTGGAAAAAGTTTGTAGATTTGGATATGATGGTTTTAGATAAGAAAACCACTAAATCAAATATGTTTACCTATACTCTAGGGGCAGGTCCATTAACAGATAAGGATACTTACTCTAATACTAAGACAATTAATGATAGAGAATATCTTAATGTTGGTAAAGCATTGAACACAAAAATAGATGTTGAAGTTGGAACTATTATTCGTGTTAAGATAGATGAAGTAAAGAAAAATGATGAAGGCTATACTTTATTTTCCGCTAAAGTTATAGAAATACCCGAAGTCGAACTTCCCGAAAAACTGATTACATTAGACCTATTATCTCAAGATACTAAGAAATCACTCAACTATGATATAGAAGCATTAGAGAAGGGATTTCGCATAAGTGATACTATTCACGGTAATGCTACTGCCATTATCAAATCAGATTTAGATGGATTTACATTTTATGGATTTGAAGAAAATAATCTGATGGCTAAGAATGCTTTACTAGATATTGATGTTTGGAAGACAGAAATAGAAGAATTGATAAAAAGAGAAAAGGGAGCATTCAGAGTATCAATTAGGAATTATCTTTTAGAGAACGGTGAATCTCCATTTTCTAAAATAGAAGATTTTGTCAATGAAAAACAGAAGAAACCTTACAATAATATCTTTGATAGTAAACCTAAAGCATTAATGAATTATCTAAAAAATCTAGAAGATATTGGTTATGATAAAGAAAAGAATTTATTTTTTGCTGAACCCGATATTCTAGAAAAGGATGTTCTAAAATCTAAATACAAAACTCCCGATAAATATCGCAATGGTGATTTCAAAATTTATTATAAAGACGATGGTAATCTTTCTATCTTATTCAAATTATCAGACGAAACTATTGGTTGGGACATAGCAATAGAAAATGAAGATGATATTTTTACTCTATTTGGTAAATCGGGTAAATACCCTGCACAAGTTGTAAGGAAAATAGAAGTTGGTAAACTCATAGATTCTGGTAAAGTAGAATTAGGAGTTCAGAGACATGGTTATCATGAATACATATTAACTGGAAATAAATTTGATACTAAGTTTCATGTTAGAGTTATACCAGTAGAAGGAAAGGATAGGTGGCTCGCTTGGACTGGTATAGAACAAAAACCCGTAGACCCCGAAACAGACGATGGCCTTTGGGACATTAGAGAAGATAAGGATTTTAAATTAAAAATTTAGGAAAAGGTAATATAGAAATTGTAAAAAAAGAATAGTTATGGGTTCTTTAGTTGCCAGTCCTTCTATTAATGCAATTAGAAATGACCCGTTTACTATTCTTAAATCCAATAATTTAGTCATTGGAGGATATGCTTCTATTGAAATGGTAGATAAGCAGAACGACCTTATTACCCTTGATGCTCTACAAGAAGCAGTAGAGAAATACATGAAGATTACCAAGTTTAGAAATGTAATGACTAATCATTCTAATGTTCAAGTTGGAGAGGTTATTCCTAGTTATAGAGATAAAACAGGTAAACTATACAAGACCGAAGTAGATGATGTTGGATTCTTTGTTGTCATTAAGATGAGAGAAGACATAGAAAAAGCAAAAGAGGTTGGTAGAGAAATTAGAGATGGTTCTCTACGCTCATTTAGTATTGGGGGTCAAGCCTTAGAAAAGAGAAAGAAGACCCACAAAGAATACGGAGAATATAATGAAATCTCCAAATTAGAACTCCATGAAGTAACGATTTGTGAAAAGGGAATTAACCCCGAAGCCAAATTTGACATACTAAAAATGGAAAAAGGTGATAAAATGGATGCAATAAGCAAAGCACTAGAAGAACTGAACAAGACATTGGATGAAGCAAATGCCGCATACAATAATGAAAGCGTAGTAAAGATGCAATACCTAGAAGTATTGACTAGCGGAAAGAATTACACAAAGAAAGAGGTAATAGATGCTATGAAAGACGATATGGAAAATACCACTGGCGAAGTGTCAATGGGTCCGTATGAACAGGCATTAGGTAGAGGTATAATTGAAAGGGCTGAACTACAAAGAATGGTAGATAGGTTTAATCGTGATAGAATGAATCAAATGAACAAATCTACGGAAAACACTATAAAGAACATAGAGAAAAATGACAAAATATCCGAGGGAACAGAAATGGTCGCTAAAGAAGAAGAAGAAAAGACTTACATGGATAAGGAAGAAGATGAGAAAGGTATGCATGAAAAAGGAATGCACCCCGAAGAAAAAGGAATGGGTGGAGAATACATGGATACTGGTGACAAGAAAGATGACATGGAAATGGCTGATGACATGGAACAGAAGTCAAGACCAGATTTGGCTACTGGTCAAGTAGAAGCAGGTAACGCAGGTGAATATGTAGATGACCCTCATCCTCAATTGGATGGTAAATACATGGCTAAGTTTGAAGACCAATCTACTCTTGACCTATCTCCCGAAAACTTGGAGAAGGCTTACGCTGAATTTAAAGCAGAACAACTTGAGAAGATGGCTTTTGAGAAAGTAAAGTCTGGATTCCAAGCAAGATTTGATGCTGAAATGGTTGCTAAGACTGAGGAAATCGAGAAAGCAAACTATGATGCTAAAGCAGAAGTCGCTGAACTAAGAAAGCAATTTACTGACCTTCTTACTAACCTAAAGGCAGAAGAAGAAACTGTAATTCGTAAGCAAGAAGAAGCAGTTGCAGAACTAAACATTCCTAATGGTGATGAAATCGCAAAGATGGATTGGAGTGACATTAACGCTCTAGTTGAAAGATTGGAGGGACAACTCTAAACCCATTAGAGAAATAACAAGGAGATGAAGAAGATGACAAAATATATTAACACAATTCAAGATTTGGAAAGAGCAACCTATGGTAACATGGGTGGAAACAACCTATTGAAGTCGGCTGGTATTGTTGGTTCTATCAACAGTGGTTTTACTGGTTCGTCTGATACTGCACTAACTCTTAACGGAAGTGCAGGTTCAAACCTAACCGCACTTTACAATATGGTTTACGGCCAAAAAGTTTGGTCAATGATTAACCAAGAAATTAATCCACTATCTATTCTACCTAAGAGGCCATATACCTCTAGCGGTTGGAGAGTTATGATTAACAGACCTC
>TARA_R100000231_G_scaffold71371_2_pt1 | contig 35342 bp, 19 predicted proteins | sample TARA_R100000231 | Tara Oceans TARA_R100000231 (sample SAMEA2620565) | marine metagenome | biome: marine biome (ENVO:00000447); feature: surface water layer (ENVO:00002042); material: "saline water (ENVO:00002010), including plankton (ENVO:xxxxxxxx)" | depth 5 m | reverse complement strand
CGGCAGGTCGTGACGCCGCAGGCCTGAGCCAGAAGCTTCTGCGTGACCTTGCCACCGATGGCGGAACCGATAGCATCGCGGCGGGCCTTGTCACTATAGACGAACATGATAGCTTCGTCGCGGCTCATGCCACCGTCGATCTTAGCCTTGAGAGCGACCGTGAGACCGTCAACCGGACGGTACTCCGATGCCGGAGCGGTCGTGATGACTTCCGGAGCGGGAGCCTCGGGAGCCGGAGCGGGAGCCTCCGGAGCGGGAGCGGGAGCGGCGACCTTAGCCATGAGCTTCTCAAGGCGGGTGACCTTGTAGGCCTTGCCCTTGATCTTAGCATTCTGGAGCCGACGAGCCAGCTCACCATGGGCCTTGACGTTACCGCCCTGAGCAGCGGTCACAAGGTCGGCACCAGAGAAAGAACGGTAATCAATCTTAGCGTTAGTCATATTTGATCTCCAAATGACTGTTTCGATTATAGTACGTTTCAGAGTTGAAGCGCACTGTAGGATATCGCAAGGCGAAAAAACCCGGCGATACCCTACAGTACGCTCCAGTGATTCGGTATCGTACACTGGAGCGGGAATCGTCACTGTTACAGGGAACGTTCGAATCTGGAGATCGGTCATATGAGCGGCTATCGTATGCCTTGCTCGACGTAGCTCCTCCTCTAAAACGCACTTCTGCCTACAGTAAAGATTCGGTAATCGGACAGTATATCGCTGGGGCGACGGATCGCCCTTCCTGATGTACACCCCGCGCCGTTACCGGGCAGTGGCCCGTCATCGGTGACGTTCGGTTTCGATAGTCACTCGCTCCAGCCGATAGCCATGAGATAGGCATAACTAGAGCATCCATATAGCTGGGTTGTCCTCAGTAGGGCCGCTTCTCGCCCACTACCCTTCTCGCGCCGCTATGGCTCGGGCAGGCCCGTAACAGGCCAGTATACTAGGTTTTTCGGTCAATCCGTCAGGTCCGGTTTCCCGAGCCGTCAGGGGATATCGCAGGGCGAAAAAAGCAGGTCAGCAGGTCCGTGCGCCGCGCTGGAGCGCACCTTGTAGTTCCGTGATGCGGACCCACGTTTCGATTCCGTTCCACTCTACCTTGACCTTGCGGTCACGGGCGACCTTGTGAAGCTTGCGATTCTCGCGGTCTAGACTTGACTTGGATGCGCTCAGGGTCGCGCCTTTACTTATGATTGCCATTTGTTGTCTCCGTTTCGGTGTTTCGTTTCGACACTGGATATCGGGGAGCGAAAAAAATGCCCCTCCCTGCGATTGAGACTCATTCGCAACTGAGGAGATTCTGGCTATGGTAGAGCCTTGGGGGGTGACGGGGGGTTACGGAGGAACGGAGTGACGACGGGGCTATCTGTGTATTTGCGACCCCTAGTCGATTTTAACTTCTTGGTATACTCTTAACGATTGAATACTGTTTATCATCTAATTTTTGTAATCTAGATGATATATCTCTAATTCTTCGATCATGTGCCTCAAGCATTTTTTCATGTAAACTAATTTTAGAATATAGTCTAAGCATAAAACCCATGATTGCTAAAACAACAGGTCCAGCGATACTTATTAAAATAGTAATTAGATGTTCCATTTGATTCTCCCCATAGCAAATTGTGATAAAACTCCGAAACCCCCCGCAATCCTTAGTCCATACCAACGATATCAACAGCAATAATCTATAGTTAATATACTATATTAACTATACTATACAGATATCTATAGATACACCTTAGGTATCTCCCTCTTTTATACCCAATTATTTATTAGTGTTATCACTTCTTTTGCTTTTTCTGAAGTACATCTGCAAGCCTCTCAGAAGCCCTAGAAGGCCCGCTGCCGAGTTCTGTGGATTTAGGAGTCCCCTTGGGCCTCTGAGGTCTCTGAGGCCTCTCGAAGGATTCTCCTGACTCTCTTTGCATTTCTGCTACAGATTGTCTTATCCTATCTATCTGGGCGGGTTTTTCTGTTTTATTATATAAATCTATGTTTTCTAGCCTTTGTTCAGACATACGTCTTTGTTCTAGAAGTCCTATACCATCTGTAGGAGCAGAGAAGTCATAGTTTTGTTTTCTATACCTTCCCCTCTTTCTTTGGTAGGGTTGAGCGTCTCTTTGGATAGAATCTAGGAATTCTTTAAGAGAAGATCCTTCGTCTATCGCCTCAAGCTCTTCAAAGATTCTTACTGGAATACCAAGGGGCGATTTATTAACAGGACCATCTAAAAGTGCCAGTTTAGCATATTCAGCGGATATTTCTGCAAACTCTTTTTCAGAACGACCCGTAATAAGCTCTGCGGTTGTTTTAGAAGCTCTTGCTACTTTGTCTACATACTTTGGAAGTGCGCTTAAACCGGGCGCACCAAAGGGGTTAAAAGTATCTGTGGGGTCTACACCAAGAGCGGTTTGGATAGAATTGATTACTAATCCAAGGAATCCATTGAAACGACCAAGAAGGGGAACACCAGCAGCAGCTTTGCTAATATACCTGATTGGTTCCTTTTCAACTTCCTTCATAATATCTTCCGCATCTCTCCCTGCTAACCACTCTCGGAATGTACGGTTAACAAGATCAGCTACAGCGTATATTGTCAAGGTTCCGACTAGATACTTAAGGGTGGTTCTTCCACCAAAGTTTGCAATTGTTCCGTACTGGTATGACTGAACCCAGCTAAACAACTTGTTTAACAAACGACCAACAGTAGTCCTACCTACAGTTCCTGTTTGAATAGATAGGCCCATAGGTTCAGAAACATCTCTAAGAGTAACCAGTTGCTCAGACATGTAAATAAATCTATCTACTGCATCTTCAAGAACATCAGGATCTACGTCTGTTTTAGATTTGTTTGTCCTAGCTTGTACATACAGATCTCTAAGTTTAGCAAAATCAATTCTTCCATTTTTAGCCTCAATGGCTTTCAGAGCAGAATTAAGAGAATCAATCATTTCTCTATTAAGAAGACCATACTGCATAAAAGGAACAACGTCTTGATAATTAAGTCCTTCTTTTCTAGCCAAGTCCTTAAGGAACTTAATTAGTTCTTTTTGTGCTTTTCTATCTGTAGAAGCCTTTTGTTCTAGATTTTTAATCTTATTAGCATTTTCTGGCTCTTCCATCTTGTCTAGTAGTTTAATTAATCTACCGCTCTCAAGATGTTTTTGAATCATTCTTGTGTATTTGGTAATTGCCATCATTCGGTTGGCATTAGTTACTTGATGTAGTGATCCTACTTGGTTTGCAAAATAAGCAAATCTGCCAGCCAGTTCTTGAGGTATTCTAGAATTTGAATCTAGAACAGATTTAGGCAATCCTGCTCCTTCGGGACCAAACCAGTTTTGAACAGAAGAAAGCGAAGTTTCTACTGTTTGATCCATTTCCGACAAGAATCTGACAGTCATGTTTCTGTTTAGAATATCAAAAGCAAATATTGTATCTGCTACTTCCATTCTATCAGCAGCCCTATCATACCTTAAATCACCGAAAACATTTCTTAAAAGAGTTATGGTATTGCTTATAATCTTTGCTGGATTAGCGGAAAGTATTCCAGAGTTAGCTGTAATTGCTAATGTTTCTGTTCCCGCAGCAATTCCGTACCCCCAAGCAGTTGATCCTTGAACAAGGTTACTAGCTACGGTATACAGTTGAGTATTTGTGGGATTATACTTATCATCAATTCTAGAAAGTTTTCCAGAATACATGCTATACATTTCTTCTATTTTATCCATTCCAGCATTAAGAGACGAAGTAAGCATTTCTTCTAGTTCAGGAGAATGTCTTGCTTTTGAAATCTCTTCCAATCCCAACTGCCTAGATTGTCGTAAAAACTCATACATTCTAATGCCCTTGGTTCCAAGCATTCGATCTAGCTCCTGTTGAGCAAGAAGTTCAAACAAACGTCCATGTAAGAAATCTATAGTACTTAGAGCAGAGTTAGTTTGTAATATCTCTTTTAGTTCAGGAAACTCCATAACTTCTTCGGGAGTAATGTTTTGAATACGGACTCCAACACTTCTTCCCTCTGGATCACCGAGTCCTAAAATAGGCTTATAGTTTTTTGCAGAAATAACACTATTACTGTATATTCCTTGCCCAAGTTTCCAACTTAATAATTCTGACATCTCTGCCATGATAATATCTTGATTTTTTGTTGACTTAAGAAAATCAATCATATTAGGAGTATAATTAGAAGCATCTCCATCAACGGCCTTCATGTATTTAGCTCTATCAGAAACAGATAGCTCTTCTAGCTTTTTAGGCATTTTAACAATAACGTAATCATCGCCATCTTTAATCAAGAACCAATCTCTGCCAATTCTGCCATGAAGTCTTTCATTTGCCTTTAGACTATCTAATGGATTTGTTCTGGTTCTAATTTTTTCATTCATAGCAATTGTTTCTGCATCAAAGTTAGTATCGATAACTCTTTCAAGAGAAGATCTTAGGTTTGATACAGGATTGCCGGTTCTATCTGTTCCCTGTCCAAATAAAGACGAAGGAGCATCGCCTTCTTTAATATCAACAGGAAGCCACCCTAAAGCGTAAGCAATACTCTTATGGATAGTTTCTCTATTTTTAATTGTGTTCCTTCTTGCTTTTGTCATCATTTCAATAGCATCTGAATGACTTGCTACCTTGTTAGGATCTAAAGTAATTGGCACATAAGTCTCTGGATCAAGGGGAGCTTTCTTAGATCCAGAAATAAAGTCTTTCCATCCTGTTTCTTCTTGTAGCTCAAATACCTTTTTAAACATAAGAGTAAGTGTTTTGTTATATTTTACAGACGCTTCAAATATTTCTTCAACAGCATCATTTATCTTATTCGCAGGAACTCCTGATTCTGTGAGAAGTTCTTTGATTTCGTTTTTATCAATAGCTTTCTTAGAGGCTCTTGAATTAAAGATATAAGACATAATTGAATTATATGAATTATATCTGTTAGATATTCTTAGAAGCCTAGCGTTTTCAGTCATTAAAATGCCAATAAATCTATCAGCTTTACTCTTAGAAGCCATCCAAGTTCTAATTGGTCTCTTACCCGCTCCCACAATATGTCCTGTGTGGAACCGAGTATCGTCTACAAAACGACTTAGCTTTTGCATAAGAGGAATATAAGAATACATAGTATCCTTTAATCCTGTACCATATTGTGCGAAAAGCATGACATTTCTCATGGTGTTTCTCCACCAATTTTGAGAATCAATATCAGAGGCACCAAATACAGTTCCTATCCATCCTTGCTCTCTAACAACTCTGTGATTGTTTCCGTCTTTTTTGTTAAACCATCTTCTAACAGCACCTTTGGCTTTTCCGTCAAACTTACCTGCTTGCTCTTCGGCCCTCTTCATTTTCTCTGCTTCTGATTCAAACTTACGTCCGCCAGTTAATGCATCGTATTCTTCTGGTTGAAGAGGTTCTTGGAATCTAGGCTTCTTATTGTCTTTATTAAACTTCTTGTTTGTTTTCTTTGCTGCTAGTTCGTAGATTTGCTTATCGGTTTTAACACTTAATAGATCTGCTATAGTTTTTGTTTCCATAGCTTCTATCTTTTGTCGTTGTTTGTCGTTCTTAAGTCTAATAGAATCAACTTGTTTCCAGAAATAAACAACAGCTTCATCTCCATGATTTGCTGAGTTCTTTTTCATAATTTCTGAAGCCTGTAGTAGATATCCTCCTACAAGCTTAGAAACAGCTTGGAAACTATGCATAGATCTTGGGAACAAGGAAATTAACTTACTAACGAGTTGGATATCAGCACCTAAGCTGTTTAAAAATTCATTATCAGATAAAATAAAAGCATCTACTTGATCTTGAACAGACATATCGTCGGTATCGTGAGCATGGGCTTCTCCCTCTTCTACTTCGGGACCATCTGCTGCATCTCGGCCATTATCAACAACCTGCTCATCTTCATCATCAATAGGCTTGGTATTTCCTTCTTCATCAGGAACAGCAGCATCTTCATCTACCTTAACTCCGTCAGTTTCTACTTTCCCTGTAGCGGAGTGAGTTTCATTTACGGTATTTCTTCTTGATACCTCAGCAGGCAAAACAATTGTAGCGTCTTCGCCATCGATATGAATTACAGCATCAATGCCATGCTGATCATTTAAATAACTCATAATAAAATCATACTCATCTTGCAAGGTCTTAACAAAGCCAAGCTTTCGTAGTGTATCAAGTCCATTTTTAATAGTAACCTTGAGGATGAAAGTATCGATTCCCTCTACTAGTAATAAATCATCAGGAATTTGATCAATAAGGTCTTCTGCTTTTGTTATAGGCTTTGTTGCAACAACAGGATTCTTTAGAATAACCTCTGATGTTTTAATTACAGTTTCTTTGTTTTGGTCTGCTTCTTTTCGAACAGCTTCTGCTTTAGGCTTACTAGTAGTAGCGACTGTAGCTTTCTTGGTTGGTTTCTTGCTTGTAGAAGCCTCATGAACTGTAAAGGTTGTAGGCTCTCCCGTTCTAATTGTTTTAATAGATCTAGTATTAATAACGGTTGTTTTAGAATCATTAGAGCTTACAGTAGTTTCTTTTGCTTTTTCTTCTCGTTGTTTATTAATCTTAGAAACACCAGTAGAAGCCTTGCTCTCTTCTAAGTCTGCTTTTGTTTGGCTTTCGTTTATGTCAATTTTCTCAACAGATGTTTGAAGACCGTCTTGTCTCATTTGAGCTTCTGCTTTTTCTAAATCGTATGGCTTAGATTCTGGAACAAGCTCCGCAACTGTTTCTCCATCAATATCAATTGTACCCTCTTCTACAAACTTTTGTTTACCTGATTCTCTAATTGAATCAATAGTACCTAATTTATCTCCTTGAGTTTTCTTTAATGTTTTATACTGAGGGAATTTCTTTTTAAATGCTCTATTCAAAGCAGTTGGGGTAGCTGCGATTCTGTCTTTTAATTCACTAACAATTTTTGTTTGCTCAACTAGAGATGCAGCATCTTCTTCAGATAGAACCTGTCCCTTTGCCTTTAACTTAGATCTTTTCTTTTGAATACGTTCTTTTTCTTTTTTAGCTCTGTTGTATATTTTTTCATTAATTACAAAATCCCACTCTTGTAGTAGAAGGAATTTTTCTTCGTCTGTTAACCTACCAGCTTTATGCATAGAATCAATTCTGTTCTTAGCAGCGGTAGAAACCTCAAGACCTCTCATTGTTCCAGACTCAACGTCTGTCATTCTCATTGACATTGAACCCATTGCTTCTGCCGCCTCTCTAACACCAGCAGATTCAAATTCTAAAGATCTGTATTTAGTTTCGCCGCCCTCTGTAAATTGTCCTTTTTCTTCTCTAAATCTAGATCTAGCTAAAGATGCTCCTTTTCCTGCTAAGAAAGAAAGAAGCTGCTTTGGACCTTCTGTTTTATCTGATTTAGCGGTAATCTTTCCATCCATTACCTGAGCAATAATCTCACCGGCAGCGTCTTCTGCATCTTGTAGATTTTTTACTACGCCATTAATTGATTTAATTAATGCATCATATACACTTGGATTTCCCTTGCTATCAGTATGACTTACAAACGAAACAACATCAACATTTCCTGAATCATCAACAACAAGGCTTTCTGGCAGCTTCTTTGATTTAGACTGAGTACTGACTGTTCGTCTCATTGTAGATTTATCTGCTGCTTCTCCAATTTGATTTGTTACCGCTTCGGCTGTATTAGTAATGTTATTAGATACAGCTTCTACAGCGGCTTCTGGGGTAATGTTATCAAGGTTCTCAATAGTATTTAATGTTTTTTCTGTAACCAGTTCTTTTACTGCGCTTAGAATAGTCTTAGTTTTTGTTTGAAGTTTATTATCAATAACAACTAAACTTCCATTTAATACCATTTCTTCTAACTTAGAAGCGGGAAGAGAAGCAATGTCTTCGTGTCCTTCTGCAAGTCTAAGAGAAGACTTAGGATCAAAGAGAACTTTTTCTTTGTTCCTGAGTTTATTGAATTTTTCAATTCTTGCAGCAGCTTCAGGATCCATTGCAGGAGGAACAATATTATCTCTGTTTTCTGGAGCAACAGCTTTTCTAATTACTTTTTCAGTTCTACTATAACTACCATCATTTGAAATAGCGGATTTAACTTGTGTAGACTCAAATACAATATATTCTCGTCCCTCTTCAATAATTAATCCATCATATCCTTGTTCTTTTAGAATATCTTGAACAGTCTTAGCAACTTTTTTTGCTTTTTCTATTCTCGATTCAGGAATATTTCCTTCTAATAACTCAAGAGTTAAAAGGTATTCTGATTCAGTAAAACTCATTTCTGGTTTATTTGGATCAAAAAATTGGCTTATTTCTTCATAAAAAGCCTCATTTGATTTTAATATAAATGGTCGTTGCATACTAAGATATACAGGAATTACTCTTCCATACTTTCTTGCTCCACTACCAGCGTAAGTATTGGCCTCGTTTGCTTGACTAGTAAAATAAATTCCCTTTCCATAAAATCCAACATCAGTTGTATTTATGTTTGTATCGAAGTAACTAAAGTCTTCTTTAGCGGTAGTTCCGTGAAATAGTAACATTGGCGTTCCATCTAAATGAGATGCTTTGGATTTTTGGAACCACTCTTTAAAGTTTTCGTTTTGTCTTAAATCGACATCTCTTCCTTTTTCAATTCTTGCCAATCTATCTCTTAAATGTAGATATTGTCTAGCGGTCTCAATAGCACTTGCAGGAACATCTGACATAATTCCTTGGTTAATAGCTCCTTCTCCGCCTTTTTTATAGTTTAATAGTGTGGGATACTTCATTCTCTCCTGTAAGAAAAGAGCATTGGATAGTGTACCGTCTATAAAATCACCATAGTCGAGCATATCGGTTAGGGGGTGTCCTCTAAGTTCTGATCCTAAATCAATAGAATTTTCAAAAGCTATTTGTAGACCTTTTGCTACACCTCGTCTTTCAAAGTTAACTTCTCGAAGAACATCCATATTAGCTTCTAATGAGTTTCCTTTTTGTGTTCTCGATGCTACAATAATCTCAGAATCTATTCTAAGAGGATCTATTACAGATCTAATCTGTGCAGCCTGTGAAATTAAATCTGAAAGTTTAGTTGGCTTTCCATTTTTATCTACATATAAAACATACTCAAACATTTCAAAGGGATCAAGATACCTTACGGTTAGATAAGTAGCAAGATCTTTTCCAGATTGAGTTCCTTGATCTAATTCATTAATATAAGATGTAATAGTATTTTGAAAAGTTTCTACATCTGTTTTGTTATCTAAAAATAGTTTCTTTTGAGAACCCGGCCCACTACTTAGAAAATCATTTATATAGAATATAAACTTAGTAAAAACATCCCCTGTGGTATTTTCTAGTTGACGAAGTTTCTCCCTTTGTTTTATAGTAGGAGTTCCATCAGAATCTTCTCTAAAAATCTTTACTCTTTCTTCTGCTCCTCTGCTGTGAGATTCAATATCATCTCTAATAGCTTTTGATAAAGGATAGTCTGTTAATGCTCTTTTAAGTTTATTCTTAATAACAGTACCGCTTAGAGATTGATAAGTATCTAATTCTAGAGAAGCTAAATAATCTTCTTCGATGCTCTCTCTAAGCTTTTCCATAATCTCCATTTGTCTTTCTTGTCTTGCGTTAAGATCTCTATAACCACCATCAAGTTCTTCTTGGGTTGATCTAATAACGTCAAGTACATTTTGGACAAGTGTTCTTGCTTTTTCTACAACAAAGGAGTAGATACTATCAATTAATTCTAGTATTCTATATTGAGAACCCGCATCTAATCCCATTGTTATGTTATGGGCTTCATCAAAGACTCCAGCCCGATCATATCTATCAGTAAGTACTATCCTAGTGAGTTCAGCAAAAAACTCATATGGATCGCTCATAGCGTGTGCAACTTGTCGCTCATCGGCTCCTAATGCTCTAAGTATGTTTTTAAATACTTCGACTTCATCAGGAGTCATATTATTATATTCATCAAGAATTTTTTTCTGTAAATGAATAGGAAGATCTTCATGAAAAACGTGCCCAGCAATTTCATGCAAGAATACACCAACTTGTTCAACACTTGATGCTTTTTTAATCTCATTAAGGTTTAAAATTAATTCTACAGATCCGTCTTCGCCTCTGGATTCTACTTCCGCAAAAGTACCTAACAAATCTTCTTGTAGTTCTTGAGAGCTTCTAGAAAGACCAGATGTTTCGTCTGCTGGTCTTGTTACAATAAGATCTCCAGTTTCTTCTCGATACCTAATATTTCTAAGATATCTTGGATTTTGATTTGCTAATATTGATCGTAAAACTAAAGCAGCATCTGGTTTCAATACACCCATACCAACCAAAGTATTAAAAAGCTCTAATACTTTTGCATGTTCAGGACTAAGGCCAGCAAAGAATTTATCGTCTTGCATAGCTCTACTAGCTTTCTTTCTTTCTGCCTTAGACATCCTGCTTTTTCTTTTTGAGGCTTTATTATTTTTAACTTTAGCATCTATTCTTGCTTTTTCTTCAGTATTTAAAGGAGCGTATGCTTTTCGTGCGCCTTGTCTCTTATCTGTTGTTTTAACGGATTCAGTAGAAGGTACTTCTCTTTCTTTCATTCCTAATCTACGTCTAAACATATTTTCTTGTGCTACTAGTTTATTAAGAAATGCTCTATCTTCTTCAGATAATTCTTTTCCACTTTTCTTAACTTTGTTTTCAATAGCTTTAATTACACGACCTAAAGATTCTGCAAGTTTTTTCATTTTAGCAGCGTCTTTTGTTCTCATGACTTCTCTAAATTGAATACCAGCTTCCATTTCAGCATCCATCATAGCAAAACGTCCGGTTTCAGGATCTTGTCTTGCTACGGCACTTTCTGTCATGCGGTCTAGTTTAACTTCTTTTTGATCTGGAGAAACTCTTGTTTTTGTTTCAGCATCAACTCTTGGATCATCTTCGGTTTTAGTATTCCTAACCCTTTCTCTAGCCTCTGCATTATTAGCTGCTCGGTTAGCATTCATTTCTTCAAAAAGAGGTCTATTAGAAACAAACCTAGATCCAACTCCTAGTCCAGCTTCATCAGTGATAGCAAGGGCAGAAGTAATTTGTTGGTTTGATTTATTATTTGATTTTTTCATTGCTTTTGCGATAGCTGGAATACTTCCCAATGCTCCACCTAAAACAAATCCTAAAGACGTTGCTAGGGCAAATCTAGCGTAGTCAAATTCTTTTTCTCTTTCGGTGGTAGCACCTAAAATTCTGGCCTCTTCAATCATTGCTTTTTGTGATAAGATATCTGACAATCCGCCTTGAAGTGCGCCCGCTGTTCCTAGTTTAAGGAATGAGTCAGCAATTTGTTTGAACCCGGCTTTCTCTACTCTAAAGCCAGCAGCCGCATATCGAGCAAAAGCACTTCCTTTTCCTGCATTGTGAAATAACTTAGCTACTCTTGTTCCTAATGATTTTCTAAATGTTTCTCTTGCTGAGTTTCTAAGAGCTTGTTTTCCTACTCCCTTTAGTGTTTGTGTTACTAGACCCTTACCTACGCCTTTAATAAGCCCAGCCAATCCTCCAAGTCCTAAAGTAGCGGCCATATCTGGGTCGTTATAAATCATAGAAGGAAGAGAATAAATCATCATTCCTGTTTGACCTACTGCACTATTTTCATAATACGACTCAAGTGTGCTTTCTAAAGACGATCTAGTAACTGCTCTTCCTACTAAATAGTCTGCTGTTCTTTTGTTTTTAGCTTTTGTTAGCTCTTCAATATTAAAACCATTTCGATTTAAGACACTTAATAACCTTGCATTGTCTCCATAATTATCTTCAAAATATTTAATTGAATCAAAAGATCCGTCAATTTTTGATATATAATTAGGATCCGTTTCAGCATAGTTTAAAGAATCTTGAATATCTCTGTAAGGAGATCCTCCGTTAACAAAATTACCAATAGCTCCGGCGTTATCAAAAAGTTGTTTAAACTTAGAATAAATATCCCCTAAGTATAGAGTATTAAATCTTCCCTCCATATCTTTATCTACGGGTCTTTCTGTTCCTGTAGAGGGAATATTAGCATAAGGATCTCCAATCTCACCATCTACAAGAATTCCTCGTCTTAAAGCATATCCTGCTGTATCGTTTCCAACCCAACCAGACCATCCATCTAAAGCTCCTTGAAGCAAGAAATTGCTAGATGCTTCCATAAAACCTAGAATGTCTCCCATCCACTCAAAACCGTATTGTGCTGCTTCGCCATAACCAAGACCTTTTGCTACATTAGACATTGTTTGTCCATATAAATCAAGACGTTTGGGCTGTCGTTGATAACTAGCTTCATCTTTTAAAGCCTCAGGACTTACATCTGGCATCATTTCATTGGGAATAAGATTTGTACCAAAAATTGAATCATAAATTCCTGTAGCTCCTAGATAGCTTAAATTAAAGTTTCTTTCTTTTTCTTTTCTAAAGAAATAATCGATTTCGTGTTCTTTATGCCTATCGAAATCATGATTTAAAAAATATCGTCTAGGAATATCTTGGTTTGTAAAAGGCATTAATTATCTCCATCAAATTCTGGTCTTGTTTCTCTGGTGGGTCTCATTAGTCTTTGTTTACGTTGATTTGTACCGGGAATCAGTCGTTCGTTCTTTAGATATCTAATCATAAATAAAGCAAGGTCTACTTGGGTTTGTCTATCTAAACGGTTCCATGCGGCTCCGCCAATAAATGCATTTTCTTCTTTCCAATCTTTAAGAGCAATTTGAGTTTCCATAGATCCATATCTTGATCCTTTTTGACCGGAACTTAATCTATAACTATATTCGGCACTTCTTTTCATTTCTGCTATAGTCATTTCGGGAAGATTTTCCATATAGATATTTAAAAGCGTTTCTGCATTTTCTGTAGAACTTATAGTATCTATTCCCGTATTCATAAAAGTAGTTACTTCGTTTATACCAGAAAGAAGTGCAGGGTTTTCTTCAATAATAGCTCTATTTCTTAATTCATTTTCTTCGCCCTCGTACATAATTCCTCCATATGCTTTTTTAACTGCATCTTGAAGAAGAATAAATTGATGTTCGTCAGATAATTCAGAAACATTATCTACGATGCTCTGTGCTTGGGCATAATAATAAGGTTTTTCTTTTGATCTTTGATATTCTAATTTTTGCTCTGGAGTTATATCTTCTGATGATTCTTCGGTTGCAAAACCATAGTACATAGTTGCTGATAAAACACCTTCTAACAAATCATTATAATTAGCTTCTCCTTTATTTCTATTATATACCCCACTATATGTAAGTTTAAAAATTTCATCGTTTTTAACAATATTCATAACATCTTTCTTAGGGAGATTAAATCCATATTTTTTTCTAATCTCTTCAACAGCAAAACCAACACGAGTCATTACAAACTCTCTTGCTTCCTTAAGAGCATTTTTTGAGATAACTCCATTTTCAGCAATTAATTGATTTTGTTCTTCTACGGAAAGAGATGACGTATCAGTTTCTACTATTTTTCTATCTAAATTAGTAAGAACAATAAAACCATCTTCGTCAGATTCGCTTAAAATAAAATTAGAATCTTCTAAAGAATCTGGTAATTGTAAAACAGAAGAAATTCTAAGAGGAGCTTCTCCCAAAAGAGTTTTTACTATTCTTTCTTGTTTTTTATCATCCTGAGTTCTTTCTTTAGGATAATCCATAGTTATATTTCTATTTGGTAGATCATCAACAAATATTGGATCGGCCATTTCTCCAATCTCATCGGAAGCTTGTTGACCCATAAAAAATCCCCATCCGCTTTGACGAAGACCAGTACCTTGTTTTTGATTCTCAATATGAGTAGCTATAGTGTCTGGGGTTGTTGTTTGTTTCGTCCCCTCCCTTGCTACTGACGAAAAATCAGCCTCAAAAACTACATCACTTCCATTTACAGACGTAAAATATGGGTTAATATCTATTACCTTTCCGCCTATTTCAACAGTGCTTGCATTAAAAGCATATCCTCCTCTATCAGGACTAGCTTGAGATCTTGTTTTAATAGCTGTTCTATCAGCCATTTTGTAGTTTAGTCTTGCTGTTGAGTAGTTTTCTATTAAGTACTTGTAGTTTTCTTTAATATCATCAAGAGTATCAAACGATCTGTCTTCTATCTCTAATTGATTAAATATTTCTTCTTGAACTTCTGGAGACATGAAGACCATTGTTTGATAAATAGCACCGGGATCTAATCCTCTTCCAACGCCTCTTTGTACTTCTTTTGCTTTGGTTAAAACTTCTTCAGACCACTCTGGTTCTCGCATTAAAATATTATTATCAATATCTAAGTTAATGTTTGATAAAGCTGGTTTAATAAATTGATCAATAGCTGTATCTGAACTTGTCATATAATCTTTTGGAGGGTAAAGTGCGGCGTTAATAATTAAGTTTGGATCTCCTGACGTTGCTTCATACATAGCGCGATCCCAAGAATTTCCCATAGATACATCAACTAGCCTTCCATTCTCATCTGTAATAGGAACAATGTGTGCATTTTCTATTAATCTTTGTTTTAAAGGCTCTTTAATTTTATCATCAAGACTACTCTTTTCGATGACGCTTAAAGTAGCCATTAAAGACATGAATTCAATATTTTGATTAGGAATAAATGTGTTTTCATCTATTGTTACAGGAACTGAAGAAAAGCTTTGCTGTATAGATTGTCCTTTTCCTGTTATAAACATTTCACTAGGAAGACCCTTAGAACCATAAGTAACAATTTCAGTTTCTCTAAATATTCCATTTAAAATATCTACGACACCCTGCCTGTTTTGGTAGGCACCTTCTTCGCCCATTTTTCTTCGTGCTGTAATATCTTCCAAAGTTCTTTGGTGTGCTTCATCGTCAATTTTACGCGCTTGTTGTAAAGCTAAGTTAACATCAACGCCGCCCTCTTCTGATTTGTAATATTCATACATTGTTAAACCAAGAAGAATTCTTGATTTTTGATCAGCGTTTAGTCCTGCTCCTCCTAAGGATTGGTCATTATTAATTAAAGATCTTACAGTATCTTCTCCGCCTGCGCTAAGATACGGAAATAAAATATAAGCTGAGTTTAAATCTTCTGGATTATTTGCAAACCTATTAGCGGCTTCAATTACTGGTTCTGGAGCTTGTTGTACAAAACTTGGATCTCCTAGCCTAGCCAAAAATCCCTGAGTTAATGACGCACCAATTTGTTGTGCTTTTTGGGGATACTGTTCCATTAGTAGCATGGGATCTTGAGACCAACTAATAACTCCGGTTTCTTCATTCACACTAAACATAGGAATTTCTTGGCCGTCTTTTGTGAATATTGTAGTTTCTGGAGTAAGACCTGCTTTAGATAGAGCGACTGGATCAATTTGCATTTTGTTCCATTGACTGTCGTTATACTCTTTACTAGAAAACCCTTGAGATGCACTTTGTATTTCTTTTACTCTTTCTTTAACTGCCCCAAATTCTTTTAACATTTCTGGGGCATTAAGAGAAGAAAAAATACGCTCAAAACCTAAACGAGCTTCTTCTTTTCTTCCCATAGTTCTTTCTCCGTTTAGAGAAGGATCTAACTGACGATCAAATAAAGCATATTCCATAACCATGATTTTTTCTTGTGTGGTCAGTTCTTCAAAGGTATTAGGGAGAAATAGTCCTGTTGTTCCAGTACGAACAGTATCATTTGACATCCATTCAGAAATTATTTTTTGTTGGTCTTCTGAAGAATATTCAATATTAGCAAGTCCTTGTAAAGCTTCTAATTTAAGATTAGAAAATGCATTAGAAAGCCAAGCTGACTCGTCAAACGGACCCGCTTGTTCTCCGGCTTCTACGGCCTCAACATGATCTAAATATGCTCTTTCCATTTCCGAAGACAAACCTGACATTCTGTCTTTAACATCTACCCCTAAAGTTTCTATTTTGTTTTGTTTTCTTTTTGCATTAAACTCAAAGACATCTTGAGTAACAGACATTATGCTTCCTGTAATGTTGTCTACTACATCTGCCCACATTCCAGCGGTTCCTGTATCAAATGTCGCAGCGACTTCTTGGGATGAAGGCATACTTGGGGTAGCATATTCAAATACAGGCTCTTGTTCTACAACTTCAGGGGTTTCGATAAATTGTTCTTCTACCATCTGCTCTTGCATAAGGGGTAGATCAGAAACTTGCTGTCTTCTTTTCTTTGAGTAGTAGTTTGCTCTTTCCCTTTGTTCGGGAGTCTGCATAAAATTACGCTTCGCCATTATATAGTTCTCCAAAAAGATTAGCATACTTAGTAAAAGCAAGCATAATCATATCATTAATTTCTGTTTCTTTTACGGGTTCATTAGTTTCTTCTTCGGCTTTTCTAATCATTCCTTTGATTCCTTCGCTAAATAGAAACATAAGAGAGCCAATGCTATCTTCTTGCGGTTCTTCAATCATTGAGGCTACGTCTCCCCACTTATCCATTGAAATATTTCCTTGGCTTATTTCATTTAACATAATAAACTTAATTTCTTCGTTCTGTTCTTTAATCTTATTTCTTGAGTTATTTAAACTAACAGATACTAAGTCTTTTATTTCTGGAAGAACAGAATCTCTTAAAAAGGAAGCTTCGGCAGGTAGAGGTTGAGGAACTTCTTCTGATATTTCTTTAGAACTTTTTATTGACCAAGCTGGTTGGAACTCATTTTTTTTATTTAGTACTCCAATTCTTCCATCATAAATAGTAGCTCCTTCTAGAAATCCCATTGTTTCTAATTTTAATATATCTTGAACATGATCATCTTCATTGATATCTGAACCAAGATCAGAATTTTGTAAAAGGGTGTTTACTCTATCTAAAGTATTTTCTTTATAAGACACCTCTCCCTTTAGCATGTCTTTTGTTTGATTCACCATCATTAAACCAGCAAGAGAAGCCTCGTACTGAGAAGAAAGCCAGTTAGGCCACTTGTTAAGATTGTCTCTGATATAAAATTCTTTTTCAGATGTAGTTTTTAGTTTTCTTAATTTATCTTTAACTTGAGTTGATAATCCTTCTTTATAAAGTGAAGGATCTGGACTTAGTTTTTCATAAGTCTTCCAATAATATTCTTTTGTTGCTGGGTTCAAATCAAAGTCTCTTGTACCTACATTCCATGTATCAAAAGCCTTTTGTCGATCTTCTGGATATAGACGTTGAACCTGTTGAGCTAGTTCTTCTGATTTTTTAATGCTAACATTGGAAGTGTGTTGTTTTATTTGTAGATCCAGTGTATTATAATCTGCGTTTTGTTGCCCAGACTCACTAGCAATTTCTTCAAGTTTTTGTAAAGATTCTTCTTTAGTCATTATGGTCCTTCTACCTGTAGTTTTGTACTAAGTCCGGTACTAACGCCGCCTACAATACCATTTACAATACCAGCAGCTAATACTGATCCACTATTATCTGGAATATCTTCAGAGGCAGCAAAAAATTCTTGTAATGCGGGCTGTAAAAATTGAGCAGAACTAATAGAACCAGCAAGCTCAGAGTCTATATTTTTTATCTGCTTTTTATAATTAGAAATAATAGCTGCATTTGACTCAGATGATTTTAACATATTTTGTCTCATAATAGCTTTTACAGTTCCACTAGAAGAACTAAGGCCTTTTCCGTTTGCCTTACTAATTAAAGATGCATTAATAGAAGATGTTTGATTTCCTACTTGTTTAAATTGATTTCCTAAAGCCTGTCTAAGATATTCTTTTTTTTGTCCAGATCTAGCTCCTGCTGCTAAGGCTTGTAGTTTTGCTTGCTTAAACTGTGCGCCCCATTTTTCTAATGTTTGAATGTTATTTAAATCTGTTTGAATTCCACGAACAGTATTTTGATATCTAATTTGTGCAATTTGAGCAGCTCTATTTGCTTTTTCTTGTTGAGAACCTAAGATGCCACTAAAGACACCACCGGCAACTCCAATTGCTCCCAATGCAATAAACGCTGGCATTTTTATGGCTCCTTTAAAAAGTTTCTTATTAAAACAAGAGAATCATTTAAATCTTCTGTATATACATTTATAAAAGAAGAATTATAGTATCTAAGATATTCTTCGATAATATCTGTAGATTTATTTATTAGTTCTAGAGCAGATGGAGAGTTTTCTGGTAGATCCCATCCTAGTTTTTTTAATTCTTTAGGAAGAACTCTTTCTATGCTTTTAATTTGTTTATCTTGATCTTTTCGCTCTAAAATAATAAGTTTGCTTATATTATCAACTGGAGTATTTTCTAAAACGGGAGGCCAAAGCTTTACTGCTTTTCCTTTCCAGTCTTGATGATGAATTCCATATAAATTTGTCCAAGGATTTATTTCGTAGTAACCGTTTTCGTTTTCTTCTTTAACAGCCCAATATGGAAACCTTTTACCCACAACGGGTATTCCCATTTTTTTAATTTCATGCATTAAAAAAGAAGTTCCAACTCTTGGTCCCGCTCCGGTAACTACAAACATTATCTATTCCTTCGGCCCCTAAGAATAGGTCTATGTCTTAGGTCGGCCCGTTTTCTATCAACATAACGATAACCCCCTGAGATTTTGTCTCCAAATAAATTACCAACTCTATCTTCGGACATCCATCCTTCAACAATTTTCATAGATTCTTTTTCTTGGTTCTTTTCAATCAATGCGTCAACATCATATGTGAGGTGATCTTTCCATTGATTAACGGCCAAGGACAAAACATCAACCCGGTCATCATGTGCCAAAGCTCCTCTTCGTTCTGTTAAGCGAGTAATTTGAATTTGTGTTTCTTTTTCCTTAATAGCCTTTGTATTAAAACAAAGACGATGTTGAGACATTACTGGTTCTAAAATTCTAACAATTCTTGCTTCTTTTGCTCCTGTAACCTTTTCTTCCATAAGACCGATATCAGGACAAATCTTTTGCATTACAGGAATTAGAAGTTTATTAAACATGGCATCGCCATAGTTAGATTCTACTATAATTGCTTGAACATCGTTTTCTAGAGCTATTTTACAGATCTTCTTTAAAACAGCCTCTTCATATCCACCCTCCATGCCGCTTAGTTCATGGATAAATATGTATCCACAGGATGTAGAGGCCACACAATAGGCCGTCTCGTCTTTGCCGCGTCCCGAAGGGTCTACGAACATAAACTTCTGCTGTGGCTCTATGAAGCTCTCAGAGATCCACATAGGCTCGTATACCTTATCTCCCGACATTCCAAATGAGGGTACTTTTTTATTTTCAGTAGAAGCGGCCCATACTACTTTTTCTGGAACTAGTTCATGATTAAAATCTAATACTACCAAATCCTCTAGTTTAAGGGGGTACTTTCCAGCATCTGCTAGACTTGTATCTAACTTATAATGAAGTCCAAAAAGAGTTGGTCCTACTTTAGCTTGTCTTTCCATTAAGACCTCTTTGCTAAATCTTTCTGGTTGAGTAGGCTCTCCCGGCTCGATTTGCAAAGACTTAATCCATTCTGATACATCTTCAATTTCAGATGGGATACTTGGATCAGGCATAATAGCAGGGAATTTGACAACAGGGTATCCTTCCTTCAGGATATTATAAATTGAATCTTTAGTTTGAGGGGTTCCTAGAAGGATAACCCTGCCGCCAACATTCCTAATCTGCTCTGCCTCAAGGGCTTTGTTAAGTAGCTTATGTCTAGCTTGAGTTGTTTCACAATTCCCCTCTATTTCAATATCATCAAAAATTAAATAATCAGCATGAGATCCTGTAATTTGTCCAGTAATACCTCTAGCATAGCAAGATCTATCTTGTCCAATTTTTGTTCTATTTTGTATATTAAAAGAAAAAGCATTATCAATAGTTCCTTCTCCCGGCTTCATGTTAAAACAATAAGGAACTAAGTCAATAATTCGTCTGGTCATAGAAATAAACTCTACTGCTTTTTGTCCAGTAGCAGAAACAACCATAATGGTACTATTTGGATCTTTAAGAAGAAACCAAGATGCTAAACAAGAAGTGATGACTGATTTACCAAAACCACGGCCCGCTTGAAGCTGCATATCTTTAGCTCCACTCTGTAGAGCATCTGCCATTGCGTACTGCGCTGGTGTGGGTTCGCCCAATCCTAAATACTTAAAACAAGCCCACATATGATTTCTAAAATCATCTAACATTTCTTGGGGAACATTCATATTATTTCCTTCTCGGTCTGACCATTAACGGAGTACATGCTAGTACACACAACGCACCCGGACCCGGTATATCTGCGGCAGTTAAATCATCTACTTGGGATTTTACAGAGTTTATTGTTTCTAACCAAGCAACGATACTGTCTAATGCTTCTTTTCCAAACACTGCTCCAATGCCAATAACAATACATAATAAAATAAAAATCTTTTTATCTAGTTTTTGTATTTTTTGATCCTTAGCTTTATTTGCTTTTTGGCACTGAGTTAATTCGTACTGTAAATGATCGGCTTCTTTTTTATTACAATATTCACAAATATGTTTTTCTTTAGAATTACTCATGCCTTGCCTTTTCTAGCGCGATTTTTTTTTGGCGACTCTAAGAATACACTTCCATCCTTTCGGTGGCTAATGTCTTTTCCGCCTTTTCCGTAGATGCCTCTTTTTCTACGCTCTTTGTTTAAACTGGCTCTTCTCTTTTTTTCTTCTGGTCTTCTATTAATCTTAGCTTGAGCTTTAACCCTTTTCTTTCGGGACGCTGGATTTTTTTTATAGTTTTTAGAAGACTTAGAAGTTCCCATTATTTTTTAGCTTTCTTTTTCTTAAGTGCTTTAAAATCAGCACCGGTAATTTTGTTTTTAGGGGCTGCCTTAGAAGCAATTTTCTTTTGTTTTGCTGATAGTTTTTTCATTTCTTTTTAGCTTTCTTTTTTTTCTTTTGCCAAGAAATACGGGCTGGACCTTTTTTACGATTCTTAGCAGAAGTACATTGTGCCTTTGTTGGCCGACATGCTGGATATGGTCGTTTACTTCCGCCTTTAGCAGATTTTCTTCCACACGGTTTTCCTGTTTTACAGTCTACCCAGCCTTTGCCTTTATTTCTGCCGAACCACTTTCTGAGTCCTTCTTTAGCCATTATTTCTTTCCTTTAGATTTATTTCCCCAGTTAGCTGCACCAACTTTCCGGCACTTAACAAGTGCGCCAGAAGCGTAGGCAGAGGGCCATTTTGTATATCTACTTTTTACTTTATGGTAGCAAGCATCCTTTTTGCCTCCACCAGATTTCTTTTTTCTTTTAGCCACTTAGCACCTCCACCTTCTACGGGCTTGGCATAATCTTTTGTCTGGTGTTTTTTTACAATTAACACCGTGTTGTTTCATTTGACCCTTAGATCTAGCGCAATAGCTTTTTCTTCTCTTTGCTCTTTTTCCTGTGGGCTTCTTTTCTGTTACTGCTGTTTGAAGCTTAGATCCGGGGTTTTGCCTTCTATACTTAGCAACACCTTTGGCTGTCATTCCTGCACCTTTTTTGGTAGGACGTTTATCACCACTTTTGATAGACATTCCTTTCATGCCTTTACCTTTTCTTTTTTTTGCCATTGGTGGTTACTCCCTTTTGTTTTTTAAATAAAGCCTTTGTGGCCGAAGCTCCTGTTTTTCTAGTGGTCACTCCACAAGCACACTTAAACTTATTTGTTGGCATGATTTTTCTCCATATCTCTTAGCCTTTCTTCGTGGTCTTCTACAATTCCTTTAAGACCAGATAGAGTAACAGCAAGTTCTCCTAACTCGCGTTGAATCTTCCACAGATTTGCTACAATACCTAATCCAATTAGAATTTGCAAAAATCCCCCGAAGTCAGCCATTTCCATTTTTAGCTCCCGAATTTAAACGGAACTGCTTCGGAAATTTTTTCTTCTACAGCCTTAAGATGTTCTTTTGAGATAGATCCCGCTTCTTCTCGATTATCATTCACTACGCCGCGAACAACCTGATAAAGACCGGGGGTGCATTTTTGAGGATCTTCTAAATCTCTGATAAGAGCTTCAAAAAGCATATCCTGAAGTTTTGATGGTTTATTATCCATTTACCTTCTCCTTTGTTGTAAGCCTATTTAACAAGGCTTGTCTTTGTTTGCATACATTGCATGGTTTTACTTGTTTATACGTTAAAAAGTCAATTGTCTTTTTAACCCAATCACCCAGTTTTATTTGTTTTTTGGGCTTTTTAGAAACATAAACATTTGTATTAACTGAAACTGGGTCATCATAAAAAGCATGAATTGAGTAATCATCATTTACTTGAGTTTTAACTTTTCTCTTTTCTCCTGTTTCAGGATCAAAAAAAACAAATACTCCTACTGCCTTCATTTTATTCTCCTTTATGGTCCTTGAATTGATAAACTAGGATTATCTTTTATTTCTTTAAAATCAATTTGGCTAAAAGATCCTCTCCAAACCAATTCTCCATTTCCTTTGGATGTATAGTCTCTATCAGAACATCCCATATCAACCAACGAAGAAACATGTATTAATCCATGAGTAGTAGAAAAGTTATGAGTTTGTGGTGCATTTGGTCCTGTCAATTGTTCTTTTTTGCCAAAGAATGTTTGTGTGTATAATTTTGTTAGGTCTACTGTTCTATTTCCGCTGGGGGCTTCTGTAACACTTTGACAAAAAGCACATTCTCCTGCTGTGCCAGAACCAAGTCCGTTATCTGGATCATACATAAGCTGAGTATATAAGTATGGATTTGGATTTTTAATAAATCTCATATCACAGTTAAAGCTAAGATTACTGTCTTGGCTATCATGTTGGCTTGGGAAAAACAATCTTCCTATTCTTGTTGTTTCTTTATCATTGCCCTTAAATCCAGATCCCCCAATTGGTTGGGCCACTCCATTTAATCTGGGTATCTGTTCCCAAGCTTCTTGAGAAGTTATACCAGACAATCCTTGAGTAAAAGTAGAAGCAACAGTTGGAGGACATACTCCAGATCTAATTTCCCATCTATCTAGCGTTTCTGCAACGCTTGTAGTTGGATATATTTCTGGTCCCCAATATCTTGCTCCTATTGAGCAACCAGCTAAATTACCACAACATTGATTTACACTAACACATCCAGCACCGCCCCCTGAAGGATCGTCAAAGCCTCTTCCGTTGGGATCAGTACAAGATAACCAATCTTCGCTAGTATCATCTCCCTCATCGAAACATAAACAACATAAAAAGGGTGATTCATTACCAAAGCCATCTTCTATAAAATCTTCAGACTCCCATGCTTCTTGTGCCATTACTGTATCACCGTCTTCTACAAAAAATATTGCTACAGCTTCTTTACAACTGATTTCCTCTGGTGGACTAACATTTTTTGTTCCGCTTATTTGACCATTACCATTAAATGTAAGTCTAAGATCACTAAAACCACCAAAAGCAAAATCTGGATCATCCGCACACTCTCCGCCTCCAGTCGAACAACAAAAATCAAAACCTTCTCCTAAGTTTCCTTGTCCTTCTACACATTGTCCGCCACCCGGAGAACAATTAAACTCTCCACAAAGACAGGGTTCATCTTGCTGATCTTGTGTGCAAATTTTGTTTATTGTTTTTCCTGACCTATCTAGATTCTCTATAATATTATTTAATTTCGCAGCCGCACACGCTCCTATGTTTGACAATGTAGCACCATGAAAACTTTCTGATTGCAAATCACTGCCATCTCTACAATCTCTCCATTGCATAGCACCATGGAATATACTGGTCTTATCGCCCAAAGCAGCGGGTGGTTTTCTTCCTTCTCCGCCTCCGTTTTCAAATGTAGTTGCAAAGGTTTTCTTTCCCGGTTGTGCATAGCTTCTATAAAATCCTTCCCACCACTGTAAATATCTGGGATGAATTCTATTATTTGTATTTGCAAAGTGTGCATCATGAACACTAGAAGGAATAGGCATTGATAAACCAAATACACATCTGTTATTTGCTGAATCTGTATTTAGGTTTCCTGCACCGCTATCATCTGAACACATGTCTGCTTCTTCTATTCTAAATACATAAAGTCCAGCAGGAATTACATATGTTGAGCATTCATACCTAAATCTTTTAAAGTTTTCTCCATTTATTTCGTCTCTTTCTCCGGGCAGAAGATCATAGTTTGCTACAATATCTGTTTTTTTAACTAACTTGTCTTTTTTTGTATCTAAACAAGTGTGAGCTAATCCAATAGTAAACGTAGGCATGAATGTATGTCCGCCTGCGTTTTTACCTCTTCCGCCATTATCTGCTACTTTGTTATAGTTATATTTACCATCAGAAGGATAAATATCAAAAGAGTCTCTAATTATTCCTTTAAAATCTGACTGACTATTGTAATGATCGGGAGCATAACTAGGAATTCCTAATCCAGTATAAGCTGTTCTTCCATAAAATTTACCGCCAGCATCAATAGGGTCTTTTATTGAAGGTCTTTGGCTTGCGCCATTTGCCTCGGCTTGATCACAATAAACACCCTCTGGATTTTGTGTAATTACAGTTGTATTAGCATCATCATTTGCATCTGATAACTCGCAGAAACTCATTCCTCCAAATGAGGCTTGTTTATAGTCTCCGGTAAGATTTCTTGTTCCCGATTTTACACCGGGAAGATCATCACAAAGATCAACAGGATTGCTGCCTAATGCATAAGATCCTCCTAATCCAAAGAAGTATCCTCCATAAGAATAATAGCTTCCATTTTCATTAAGACAGGCAGATGGAATGTAAGGATTGTTTACACTATTTAAACGAGGGGTTATCATACATGCACTAGTTTTTGAGTTATTTTGACGCCTACACTCTTCTACAGTATATTTTGGTCCTCCGGAGTCCTTCATTAAACTATTAATAAATAGTTTTTGTATAGTAGAGTCTCCTGTATTAAAAATATCTCCAGTTCCGTCTGGTGCAGAAGCTAAAGCTTCATTAGAGTCTACTAAATATCTTCTGTCTAATAAAACACCAGCACCTCCAATAGATTCTTGAGTATCTTCTAAATATATTGCTGGATCTGTACTCCAGTGTACAATTCCACCTTGATTATCAGAAATGCTATGAAGAAAATAATGGCACATGTAGTTTTCTACGTGATCAGGATCAATGCTTCCTCTTGTTCCAACTCCATTATTTTCTTTTGGACATTCAAATGCATATTCTTTTGTAGGATCTACAGTTGTAAAAGGAAGAGGTTGTGCTGATACTAAATTGCAGGTGGTTTGTGCGTTTCTTCTATATTTAAATACTAATCTCAAATGAGTTTCATTGTCATCTTCTGCATCGAAACCATGATCTCTTGCTCTTCCCCAAGGTGGTCCACTAATTCCGTTAGTAAGATCCGTATTTGAAATTTTATCTTCTGTTTCATTATAATTAGAATATACATTCTCTGCTTCTAAGCAAGCTTCAAATCTTTTGTCGGATACAGCGGCGTTTGCCCATGGATTTTCTTCGTCATCTAATTTAAATTCTCTTACAACTGTAATAAACTCAGGAAGATACTCGCTATTTTTACAAAAATCTCCATAATCTCTTACTGTCATTTCTGCGCCCTGACTATCTGCGGCATTATCTGAGCTTCTAGTGCAAGGGTTTCCACCCTGCCATTTATTTCCGCCACTGGCTGCTCCTGTATTTAGTCCACTTAGAATAGTTCCAGTTCCTAATTGGGCTGTATTAGAGTTAGAGGCAGCTTGATTAAAACAAAAAGAAGAGTTTGCTTCTGCAATAGCAGATTCTGCTCCATAATAAACACTAGAATCAATTGGATTCATTCTAAAATGAATTTCGTCTATATGTCCCAGCGGTATTTCTTTTATTGAATCTGCTTCATTACTATGATCAGCCCGAATAGATGGTTTATACTGAGAAAAACCAACAACTTTAAAAGCTCTGTATACTGCTCTGTTTGTATCATATGTTTCATTAAGAGCAGGGTCTATTTTCATAACAACAAAAGTTCCTTTATTATCTCCAGCAGTAGTCATATTATCTGACTTATCTGTTCCGCCGGTGAAATTAGTAACATTTTTTGAAGTGGTACTATCAAAAGAAGAACCTGTTGTTACTGTTGTGTTTCCGGCTTCCCCCGGAGTAGTTTGGGTAATATAAACTTCTTCGCCATGTAATTCAACCATTAATTTATCTAATCCGTGTCCGTTTGATCCTTCAACTACAGTTTTAAAATTAATAGCTGTTTGAGAAGCACTTCCTGTAGCAAGAAACTCTGTTCCGCTGGGAGATCCTGTATTAATTATTGTATAGGTTTTTGTTACTCCTCCAGCAATTAATTGAATAGTTCCATTATTTATTGAATTATAGGCACTAGAATCAAATTTAAAATATGTGCTTGCTCTTTGTTCTCCGCTGCAAAAGTTAATTGGTATTCTACTTTCGCTTCCAGTAAATCTTTGAGTTAAGTTTGTTTTTGAGGTTGTATCCGAAGCAAAGGTTATTTTGCCTGCTGTTTTTAGTGTACTATTTGGTATAGATCTGGTAGAACTATCACCGGGATTTGCTAAAGTATGATTAGGTGTATTATAAGTAACTCCCGTTTGGCCTTGATTTTGTGGTAGAAAATTAGGGTGTGTGGAGTCTCTTACTTCTTCTAGCATTGGGGTATAGTCTACATAGAAGTAAGTATGCCCCATGTCATCAGGAACGCCATCTTGTACTGTTGTCGATGATTCGTTATACTGTTTGTGATCAAAATTTTCTTGGTCTTTTTTTGTTCTTCCGGTAGGACAAAAATCTTTAGTTACTGCATATGGACTGTTATCAGGAGCTGTTTCTTCAATTCTACAAGTAGGCCATGCAAATCTTTGAAAAGCAGCAGCACCTGATACTCCTCCTCCAGAGCCATCTGATGCTGCATCATCGTTTTGATTAAACTGAAAGTAATCATTGCAATCGCATTGTACAAGAACAGCATATAGTCTACCGTATGATCCGGTAAACTGTACTCCATCAGAATCAGTATGACTTGACGTATCTCCATCTAATGTATTAACATGAGTTAAATGATATCGTAAACAATCTTCACAGTTAGCAAAGTTTACCGTACCTGATTTAGAATCATTTCTAAAATTAAGGCTGGTAATATTTGATTCATAACTCAATCCACCTACTGGAGTTTCATCAGCCGTTCTAGCATCTGCTCCATTTACCATTTGATCAGTAATAACGGGACCAAAACAAAGATTTTGGTTATCTTTAAAGTAATGACCGGTGGTATATGTTCCCGCCACTCCATAAAGACTTTCATTTGCCCAAAGACCATAATTATTTTCGTATGACTTTCCAATTCTAGAAAGACTTTCAACAACCTCTGCTTTGTTCTTTTTTGTACAACAACAAGTTCTATTATTACTGCTCATTTAATTTCCTTATCCACATGATCCTTGTGTTACATTCGGCATACTAAAGTAGTAGTATGGAGGAGATGGAGTATACATTGTTCCATTAAGTTGATCTCCAATAGAAGGAGAACCTACAGCGGTTCCTTGATTTTTTTCTGCAACGCTTCTGCCTCCGGGTGGGAATAGACCAGAGTAATTTGCTTCTCCAGAAGAACTTGCAGACCATCGTTCGTGCATTACAACAATAGTTCCTATTGCAATTGGTTCAACTGTGTAGTTTTGCGGAAAAGTCCTTTTTGCAGCCAATCTACTTGTAGAAGTACTTGTTGTATCTGGTTTTTGAGAAGTAAGTGTTCTAATAACAGCAGTATCTAAACCACTAACGGTATTATTAGCATCTGTAATAGACATACCTGCTCCCATTACACCATAACCAAGAGTTGCTGCTCCTCCTTCTGATTGAACATAAAAGTTTGACATTTCTGCTGTATTAAGAGCGTAGAAATAACCATCTCCGGTTCCTCCGCTTGTTGGATCAACTGATGTCCAGTTTCTGTTGGGAGTTGAGTTAATTGCTGGTGTTGATGAGGTGGCTCCATATTGCATGAACAAACCGTCTAAAGTAGGAACTCCTGAAGTATATTCGCCTGATACATTCATTTTCCTATCAAAGTGTCCACTAACAATATCCATACTAATGTTTGTTACATCGCTATTGGTAGCTATAGATAATCCTGCTGATTGATATTCAGCATGTTCATGCATTACATTTTCTGGTACAGTTCTTGTTAAAATAATTTTATTTGTACTAGTTTCTCTAGTAGCTGTGTGGAATCTAACTGTTGAAGTACCACTACTAATCTCTCCTCTTCCGTCATTTGCAGCAGATGCTGTAGAAGAACTAGAGGATGGAATAGCATTCCATGCAGAAACCCAGTTATCTAAATATGTACCAATACTAGCATCATTAATTTCTCCTGTTAAACCGTGAGTAAGTTTTAAACTAAAATCAACTAAATGAGAATTGTAAGCTGGCGAAGAACTAATAGAGGAAGCTTGATTTGATCCGGGTTGGAACGAACCATACTGAATAATAGGCAGTTTAAAAGTTGTTGTAATATCCGTAGTAGACCATGAACCACCTGTATTAAAAGTAAACTCTAATTTTACTTGATGAGCAATGGGTGTATGGATTGCTACTTCTTCCCACTCGTAAAGCCATCTATTTTCTTCTGTTCCTGAATCAGCAGAAAAATCAGTGTCTCCTGTGTTAATTGCTGTTCTGCCTGTAATTCTAGCTAAAAATACTTGTCTATCTAGTTGTTCTCTAATTAGATCAATAGTAGCCGCTCTAGAGATAAACCTTTCTCCTACTGCACTATCTCCATAGTGTACATAAATTTCTGCGGGATTAGAGGTTTTATCAGCAGACGATACAGGATCATCTGGTAAAGAAACGGTTACTTCTCCATGTGCGCCTGTAGTAAACACGGCGTGTTCTGCTGCCGTTCCTCTTCGACGCTTAACTTGTTTTGCCATGTCTTACTCCTTAGTTTCTAATAGATGACATTCGTGGAGAGAATATTCCACGGAATTCTATGTTAGCAATGTTTACGGGTTGATGATAATCGCTGACAAATGATATTTCAGCATTTGGCGCAAAGCTCATTACTTTAGCCATAAACTCTCCGTTTTCTTGAACAGAGAGTTGAGAGGAATCAAAAGATTCTGAGTTTATTCTTTCTTTATAAAAAGGATCTGTTATAACAATATCTGTATTATTATTAAACTGTTTTCTTTTTACTTGGAAATTAAATTTACCGGTTCTATAAAACTTCATAGATACATTTTTAATATTTAAAACACCGTCTAGTGCATTATTGTTTTGATCTCTGAATACTATTTCGGATAAAGTAGCAGTCATTGTAAATGACGTTCCAAACCAATTTTCTGTTTTACTTTGTTCATCTGACAAGAAATTAAATAGTATTCCATACTCTAGCTTTTCTTGTATAAATTTATCTGAATTTCTTCCATAGTCTTCAAAAGAACTTGCTGTTGTATCTATCTGTCCATAATCTTCAGAAGAAGTTACATTAGATGATCTTTGATCTCCTTGTACTACTACTCTTGTTTTTTTGCCGTTGTCAGAAGTGCTTGATACTATAGTTAGTTCTTCTCCAATATCAGGCTGATTTAGTCCTACTATAGCTTGATTTATTTCGTCATTTTGTACTGGTAGTTTGAAAGTTGTTGTATCTGAAGAAGAATCATATATTGTATTTAAACTTTCGCTTGTGATAAGAGATTTAACCTTAAACTGCGGTAAGTTGTTTTGTACTCCTTGTCCACCCGGACCTCTTGCTCCTGTATCAGTACCAGAAAGAGGCAGCATTGTAACCTCTTCCCCTACAGTAAATCCTTTTCCGTGGTTTACTACTTCCCAACTAGAAGGAATACCAAATGTTCCAAACTTAGCATCAGCATCTGCCAAAATAAGGCCGTCTCCAAATCCTATTCCTACATTTATAATAGAAAGTATTTTTATAGATAATCCAGATCCTGTTGTTGCTATTTTTTGAGTAATTACATCTCCAACATTATAGCCAAAAGGAACTTTGTATTTAACAGCGGTAGGTCTTATCGAGAAAACTCCGTTTTTTACTTGAAATTCTGTGGGACTAGAAGAAGGTTGTGTTTGTCTTATTGCATCAGTTATCGCCTCTACGCCTACGCTTACAGAAGCATTAGATCCTTGTTTTGCATATGCGGTCATTCCGGCAGAAGTATCTGCTATTAGATTTCCAAAAGTGGAAGTGGCAGATATACCAACGTCATCTGGTACAAGATACCCAGATCCTCCGTTTAATAAAGATACTTTAGTTATTTTACCATTAGAATCTGTTTCGGTTACTTTTAATTCTAAACCAGATCCGGGGTTTTCATTTATTGTTCCATTTTTTACATTTTTATTATTAAAAGTAAGAGAGTCTCCCGCTTGATACCCTGTTGTATTATTAAAGTTTATTTCAAAAGAAGTAATTTCTCCCCAATCACTATCAACCTCAGAAACTCTACCCATATCTTCAGTTAGGGGCATAGAAATTCTTCTATCAATTCTTGGATATGTTTCAGGTTCTGTTATAACAGATGCTTTTTGAACAAAGAACTGACCTGATTCTTCTCCGTTTGGTCTTTTATAAGGTCTTAAAACAACAGAATATAAAATGTCATCAATAAAGTTAATACTTTTAATTTTATCTTTTGTTGAAGTAATCCACTTGTGAAGCGAGTTTTGAATAATTTTATCGCCAGAAAATCTACTAGTATAGAAATATAAAATATTCTGATTGTCTGCATCAATTAAAGATATCATACTTTTTATAGCAGATGTAGCTATATCTTTAAAGCTTTTTGGCAAATATCCCTCTGCTTGGAAAGTAACTTCAGCGGCATTAGATACATTTGTAGATCCAGATCCATAGTAAAGATATATTTTCTGTGGAGCAAAGAAGTATATTTGAGACCCTAATAGTTGGGGTTCACTAACTGGATCTGTTGAATAAAATGCAGTAGCTTGTAGTTCTGCTGTTAGAGGAGTAATTTGGTTTTCTGATCCTAACAACTCAAACTGCATATCATTCAAAGTAGAAACAAACATATAACTCTCGAAAGGAACAAGGTGACTAATTGTAACCAAATCTCCTCGTCCAGTTCTAACATCAATTGGATCTGTATCTACTATATTATCCGGATCATCTAGCCATAGATTAAAGAAGTCTCCAACTTTAGAACAAAATACATTATCTTCTGCACACATCCAAAATCTGTCTCTCCAGAAAGTAATGTCATTTATTTTCTTTCTTACTCTTTCATTATTAGCTCCAACAAAGGCAGATGGACCGGGGTTTGTAGCTAATGTTCCAGTAAGTCTATCTTTATATGGAGTTTTAATAAATCGCCATGTGTTTTCGGAGGTAACAAAATCAAATAAAAGGGGCATTGTTTTAGTATCAAAAGAACCATAAGGATCTTCTGCTCTTACTTGCTCATAAAAAGGAGATCCTTTATCTTCAAATGATACCGTTCTAAAGAATCCTGCTGGTTTAGTTAAGTAAGACTCTCTTGTAACAAATACTTTTCCTTTACCACTAAGATCTCCTACTGTATTTTCTGAATATAAGAAAGCTAAACTTTCTTCTGCTCCGTTTAAATCTGTAAAGTCATCATCATTTATAGGAGGTATTGGAAGCAAAGAAAAATTCTCTACGGATTGCCCAATATCTAATCCTGTGGAAGTAGATAAAATAACATTATCACCAATTGGTTGGTGTTTACTTCTGTTATATTTTATTTTTAGTTCATCTGTAAAATTTAAATTCATTTCTTTATTAGCATACAAACTGCTTGAGTCTGTTGTAACAAAGAAATCAACGTCTGTAATAAAAGGAGACTTTGGAATTTCTAGTAAAGAGCCTGTGCTTCCTTTTATTTTTTTTACCACAACAGAATTGCTGTCATTATTTAAAGTAAGAGCATGGGTAGAGTTTTCTAGATTAATTACGTTATCTTTTACAGGAGAAGTAGCTATTCTAATAAAATGATTAAGGGTTGTTAAGGTGTCTGAAGGACGCAAAACAACACCTTTGTCGTTGCTTGTAATAGGAGCATATCTAGTATTGGTTGGTTTATCATCAGTGCCGGGAACTGTTGCATTAGAATTTGTAAGATTTACTTTAAAATCAATTGGCTCAGATACATCATTAGTAATTCCCTCTTTAATAATACCTACGTTGTTAATAGCTTTTTGGCTTAAGATTCCTACTTCTCTCAAAAGAGTATGTGGGTTAAATAAAAATGTATCGTTTTCTTTTTGAGAACGATGATTAAATACATATTCAACTCTTTCGCCATTAAGCCACTCGTTAATATCTGGTCTGCAATCTCTATTATCCGGAGTAATAGTTTTAAATTTAGGCATATCTTTAAAAGTAACTTTTATGTCTTTTATTCCACCTTCCGATGGAGGATTTCCCTGAGTATCAAATCTACCATTAGAATATCCTTCTCCCTCTTCATCAATTGTAATGGTTAACTTTCCAATATTCCAAGTAATAGGAGCGGTTGCATCGGGAACAGCAGTAGTATCTGTTTGAGTTCCAAAAGTTCTTGTATCAGAAGGATATCTAAATGACCAAGATCCACTAAATCTAGTTCCTTCTGTATTTAATCCACTAAACTTACTTGAATCAACTGAACCAGAAAAAGTAGACTCTATTTCAATTGTTCCGTTTAATACAACGGGTTCGTTTGTTAAGTTTTTATCATCAGTAGTTGGAGCTATTCCATTAGCCTTGCTAACTAATGCATGAAACGGAAACATTAAATTTACAAAAGAGTTTCTTTTATCTCCTTGTTTCATTATAAAGTGAGCTGGTCGAACAACTCTATCAATATCATCTTCTGTAATACCAGCGCCTGTTTTTTGTATTCCGTATTGATTAGCCCCTCTTGATACAACTGGATTATTTAAAAAGGAATTATACCATGCACTAAGATTATCTGGTAAGAAGTCATCTGATCCAACAGAATGACCGGGATACCAATTAGGATCTATTTCAGATATATCTGTACCAGTTCCTAGTGGTGCTGCTCCCCTAGCAAAAACAAACTCTAATTCATTTTGAAATATTTCTTTGATTTGACCTACGCCAAGCGGATTAATATTTTTTTCTCCGTATGATGTTAATCCAAGTCTATCGGCAGTGTTATCAAACTTAACGCATCCTTCTCCGCCAACATCAATAAACTTTGTTATAATGGGAACAGGCTCTTCTGTTATTCTGTCACAGATTACTAATCCATTGTTATCTTCGTCTATCTTTAATTTTACGTTTCCGCCGCTTCTAGATACAATATCAATTAAAGTCTGTATGGTAGCATCAGCATCTGATTTTACAATATTTAAATCTACTTGAGTTGTGCTTGCTCCATTTTGATACCAAAAAGTTCCTAATGCAAAGTTGTGATTTAATTCTCCAAAGTTCCAACCACAACCAGCGGCGGATTGAAAATCTGAACCATCTGGATTAAATCTTGAACAAATAGAGTTCATATCAATGCCATTAAGGTTTATTAGTTTGGTTGTTTCTGTAATAACAGGAGCTTGAAAACCTAGAGATCTTGGGAACGCTGAAGTTCTATATCTAATTCTTTCTCCGCCTAGCTGTTTTTGTGTTTTTATTAATCTTATTCTATAGTTTGTTCCGTCTTGTGTTTCAGGAATAACTCCTATTTCTCTTCCTATATCTTCTTTTGTGAAATTAATTTTAGAAAATCTAGACTTATCTTTTAATAAAACAAACTGAGCTATAAAAACACTATTTGAGCTATCATATATTTTTATGATATCTCCCTTTCTAAATGAAGGGCTGTTAGTGTTAAAATCATTAAATGTTTTTTGATTTAATATACTGCCTTGAGTGTCTACTTTATATCCATCAAAAAATCCAGCATCATTAAATGCTGGTTTTATTAGTATAGCGGTAGAATCAGAAAATTCTTCAGTATTAATTGGATTTTCATTAAAATCTGTTTGATATAACTCTTTGTATCCGGCTTTTACTTCTTTGTTTAGAAGCATTGCAGATGTTCCAAAAGATTTCAACTTAATTAAATTGTTAGCTTCCCCTGTTTTGTATCCTTCTTGAATATAATTTATTACATCTTTTGTAACGCTATCATAATCAACAGATTGAATAGATAGATTTTTCTCTTCTACTTTCCAAACAGTAATAAACTTCTTTTTAAAATTTAAAGAAAATCCTGTTTTGTATTCGTTAGTAAAATCATTCCATTCAAAGTCTTGAGTAGATCCTTGTAATTCAGATTGAAAAACAGTTCCGTCTTCTCGTATTTGTTCTGTAATTGTTGGTTGTTTTTGAACTAAAGATACATTTATTGCAATTAAAAACTCATTATTTTCATCAATTGTAATCCATTTAAAAAAGAAATCATCTTCATCATCTGGAATATATGTTTCAGATCCTGTGCCACCACCGATAGATAAATCTAAGGTGTTGAATATAAGAGAGCTGGGGGCAAGATTTAGATCTTCGCTATACTCTTCTGCTTTACCGGGAATGTATTCAAAACCATTTCTTTTCTCAAAAGAGTTTTCAATTGTTAAAAATACGTTATTAAGTTCTTGTGCTTCTGAAGGAAGACGTTTAGTTACGGGTTGTCTGCCTACTCCACCGGCAAGAGAATAAATAGGAAGTCTAATTTGTTGTGCCATGTTTAACCTCTTGCTCTCCAGTGTCTAGTGTTTCGTTGTCTGCCAAATTCTCTTCTAGTAGCCCTCATTATAGCATTATCTCCGGATGTAAGTATATTTCTTTTTCTATCATTAATATCGGCTGCTTTGGCTTTAGCCATAAACATCTGCTCACGGCCTCCTAGAAGCTTGTCTGCGCCTCTATCTCCTTGGGTAGCCATCTGATACATTCTTTCAGCGGTGGCCGTGATAGCCCTCTGAGTGGCTGTGTCGATGTTCTCAAAAGATACAAAAAGATCCATAAGAACTGTATATTCTGTACCAAGATCAAACTCTGCGGTTTGGTTTGTGGTATTATACAGTAGGTTCTTATTAGAATCATCTGCATGAATAGTTCCTAGCCCAGTAAAAGTGCTAGCAATTCTGTCAAATCCATAAATGAGTTTTCCATCTGTATCATAGTGAAGAGAGATAAGTTCTGCTGATATTAAAGATCCATCTGTAGGAGTATCTGAAAAGTTAAATCCTAGATCAATATATCCCTTTCCTGATGAAGGAGTAATACCACTTGCGCTTAAAGCTGTAGCCGAAGGATTACATTTTTTTTCATATTGATTATTGGTTAGACCCCTGATTTGATAATCCATCACTACTTGATTAAAAATTTGATTTGCAACACCAGTTTCAACTGACGTATCAGTAATTGAAGTAATAATAGATTCACCGGAGGCTAAAAGCATCTGGTTAAGACAATCAAGCTTACTCATTAAGCCCATAGGGATCTCCTT
>TARA_R100000231_G_scaffold34115_1_pt1 | contig 36404 bp, 26 predicted proteins | sample TARA_R100000231 | Tara Oceans TARA_R100000231 (sample SAMEA2620565) | marine metagenome | biome: marine biome (ENVO:00000447); feature: surface water layer (ENVO:00002042); material: "saline water (ENVO:00002010), including plankton (ENVO:xxxxxxxx)" | depth 5 m | reverse complement strand
ATCTTTGATACTGCCCTCTTCCATGGACTTTTTCTTCTTACCTTTATCAATGACACCACGACCAATTAAAATGTCTTTAAAAGTGGTTTTACCATCACCGCTCAAATCAGGGAACTCAGAGCTATCGCCTTTCTTTTTAGATTTCTTATTAGACTTTTTCATGGCCTCGCTAATCTTGCTCTCAAGCATTGTGAGCAAGACTCGATCTTGCTTATGCTTAGTAACAATCTTTTGAGCACGCTGACTATTCTCACGAATGGACTCTGTAAGCTCAGGGAACGCACCTCTGGTGGAGGGATCCGATACAAGGTCAAATGTGATTAGCTTAAAGTCCTCGTTGACAATCTTACCTTTAATACCCTCCGTAACGCTACCTACACCACGGCTAGAGATGCCGATCTTCACACCGTCATTGATAAGAGCCTCAACAATCTTTCCGTTAGGAGTTGAAAGAATCTCGCACTCACCCATTACCGATCCATCTTTAGCAATGCTCAAACCAGTGATAAGGTGAGAGGCTTGCGAAAGATGGATAGCATCGTTAGAGGGGTGATCAAGAGCACCGACCAGAGAGCGGTCACCGATCTTCTCTTGAATCGCTTTTACCTGCGATTCAAGGATAGCTCGCGGGTAAATTCTGCCGTTGTTGTTCTGCTCATCGCACTGCTGGAATTTACCACGAAGGCGAAGTCGGGTATTACCCTCCGTGCCTTCATTAATGACTTCTACTTTCTCTAAAACATTGCACTCTACGAGTAACATAATTAATCCTATTTTTGTTTGCGAGACCAGTATTTCTTGCTTTTAAATTTACCGGATCTCTGTTTACCATGCCGTACTAATGTTCTAACGGCATACTTTTTAACATCTGAAAACTTGGAAGGAATGGTTCCTGGGGAAAAACCCTTGGCGACTCTACCTCCAACTTCTTGCTCGTCATCCTTACCCCACTTACGCTTAGTAATAACGTAAAGACGATTAGAATTTTTAGTGGAGAATATTTGACCCACGTAACCCTTCTTTAACGCAGTCGTGATAGAGTCGTAAACCTTAACACGAGACTTAGATGCTTTGGTCTTAGCCCCGCCTTTATTCATCTTGGATCTGCCTTCAACAGATCCTTGAGCTTTGGTGGCTTTAGTTTCCCTTACTACGTCTACGAGGTTCATTTTTTCTGATTGGCTTCTTAAATAAAGGCTTGGCGCCCCCCACTATCCCAGAGCCAGATGCAGTCATTTCTTCCATAACTTCTCTGGCTTCTTTTAGGAGTTCTTTCAGGTTTTCAACCAGAGATTCAAGCCTTTCCTTGAGGATTGTGGCCTCATTGATAGGATCAAACTCAGGCATGAGTTCTTGTTTTTTATCGGGATCAGAAGACTCGTTCAGAGCACCGTTAAAGCCAACAATTTGATTAACAAAAGCGTCAGGCACAACAACAGCTTTAAGGCCGTCATCAACAATAGGATCTGTTTTGGCTACGACCTCCTTCACGGGAGAAGTCTGAGCTAAAATGCCTTCAGTAAGAGCTAAAAGATTCTTAGTGCTAGCACTCATCTTTTATGCCCTCACTTGTCCTTTTTGCCTTTCTTCTCTTTCTTTTCGTTACGCTCGTCCTCGTCATCATCCGAACCGACTTCGTAATCTTCGTTCTTCTTTTTGTCGTCGTCCTTGTCGTCATCTTCGTCCTCATCTTCGTCCTCATCTTCGGCTTCCTCAAGGAACTCACCGTCCTGCTCAAGGGCCTCATTGATGGTGCCAAGAATGAAATCAACACACTCTTTCATCGCTTGCTCCGAGATAGGCTCATCTAATTCAGACTCGCAGAGCGGGCAGACATGACCCTCTTCGCAGGCCTCTTCAACAACTTCGACTTCCTGAGATTCATTCAGATCTTTGGATTCAGTCAGTTGGTTAGCGGCAAGGATCTTGCCAACAAAATCATCATCAACATTAATGTAGCGCATAATAAACTCCTGTATGTATATGTATCAAATTTACGTAAATAAAAACAATAAAATTATCTATCAATTAATTTCGATTTTGGCCTAGATTCAGATTTTACTATTGTTTTTGAATCTTCTTTTAGTAGGGTTACAGGATTAATGCTATTTCTCTGAGCATTCTTTATCTTTATTCCGTGCCTAAAACCATTTTTCAATTTATCTAGGAATCCTTCATGCAGATCAAACATCAATTCTCCAATTCTGGACAATGGCATACGGCTAAATACATCAAACCAAACCACGGACTCAGGATTGTACTCATCTTTTATGTGGTCTAGAACATCTTTAACTAGGTAAGAAGCTCCGTAGGAAGAGACTGTTGGAGAGCTAGCTCCAAGGGTATCACCTACATAAAAAGTGTTGTAAAAGCTACTAGGCTCATACCGATAACCAAAGTTGTGAATACTTTTCTGTTCAAAACTTCCTATTCGAGTCAAACCATCTTCTAAGAATAGATTATAGAAATCAAATCCTGTTTTTTCGTTGGAGGTTATTCCCCTGTTAAGAGTGGGTGTGAGAAGTATCTCCCTGGTAACCTTATCATCCAAATTTGTTATCTTAGATCTCCCGTTGAAAGGGTTAAAGTTAGATCCCTGGCTGGGCACTATTACAAATCCAAAAGGTATATTTTTTACAAAATTATCGCTGCCCAATAATGTTGGATTAGCCACAAAATCCTTATTACTTATATCTGAGGATTTAAGAGAAAATGACGAAGTATCCAAGATATATCTGTATAGTGGATCTCGATAATCAAGATATACTTGTGGAACAGCTAATGAATTATTGTTCAAATGCTTTTGAATTTGTTCCTTATTATTTATCCTGAAATACGTTGCTGAGTAGTCTTCAACAGTTGGTTTACTGAAGGCGACTGTTTCGACAGAGCTTAATTCAATCCCGAAGTATAAAGGGGTCAAAGTGCTAGGCCCAGTATCCCCACTTACAAATTCGTGTGAGTTTGTAAGTGATTCGGCAGTCAACCTATATTGAAAACGGCTTCCGACTATATCCAACAAACTAGACCGAACTGATGCGGGGGCATAAAAAGTTGAGCTAACAAGACCATCTAACACTATCGGCTTCTCTTCACCGCTCTCTGACTCAGCCTGAATGTAGTAACCACCTCCATCTCCAATATTAAGTAGGTTAGTGGTTCCAACAGCAGGAATGGTGGAAGCAGCAACAGGGTTAAGATAACTAATTGGAAAGCCTGCATTAGGTATTTCAAGTTTATCTACCGAACCATCAAACTTATCAATTCTTAAACTTAATTTTAGATCTTCATTTAGAAATCTAAACCTCCCCATCTCAATCTGATTTTGAAAATTGTCTTTAATAACCCCCAAACCATACTGCTGATCACGGAGATATAACAATGAAAAAAGTTCGTTAGAACTTTGGCTCTCAGATTGTAAAAAAGAAACAAACTTACTATTCTTTTGTGTTTCGTATGAGTTCAAATAATAATCTGGATTAATCTCATTGATGGTTCCAGTAACTAAATGTTTTCTTATTACATTTACAAAAACATTTACGCCAATTTGTTTGCCTGTAGCGTCTCTAAGATTATTAAAAGCTTCAAGTAAATTTATATTTAAACTAAATATTATCTTATCATCTGTTAGGTTCTGAATAGAATCTTCATCCCAGCTTCTGGTGTCGCCCTCCTGATAAAACAAAAGATTGTAAACTTCTTGAGCAACAGAGTTTCGGAAAACTTTTAAGAAATAACCATTTGAAACAGGAACAATCTTTTGAGTTTGTTTTATTTTAAAAAAGTTCTGCTGAGGATCATATAGTGGATCTGATATTACAATAGCATTAGGGTTAACAATATTGGATATTGCTTGATTAACTGAGATCTGCTCGCCATTAGTCGATGCTTGATTTTGAGCAGCAGAGTTTGCTTGATTCAAAGAGGTGTTTACATAACCTTGATTAGGATCTTCGGTTTGAATAAGTCCAGGAATTACTTCACCGGGAAGTTGACCTCCTGGGTCTAGTGGGGGTGGCTCTGGTATTTGCCCTAGTGTGGGTAATCTTCCAGTAGGAACTTCACCACCCCCTGGGTTGATAGGAGGTTGAGGTATTTGCCCTAGTGTTGGCAATCTTCCGGTGGGGACTTCACCACCCCCTGGGTTGATAGGAGGTTGAGGTATTTGCGCTATCGAAGGTAATCTCCCTGTAGGGATGATCTGACCAGGGTCTGGGACAGAGAATCCAGGATCAGGTTCAGGTTGAACATCACCCGTTGTAACTGTGGGGTCAGGAGTGCCTACTCCACCACCGCCTCCGCCTCCGCCTCCTCCAACGGGATCTTCACCCGGCTCAAAAGGAACCTCAGCAGCACTTGGATCAAAAGGAACCACTACAACAGGAGTTGATCCGCCCTGACCTCCGCCAACGGGATTCTGAAATCCAGGCTTAATACCTAACCTACAACCGTCGCTGATTATAAGTCCATTAACAGTAGTCATTAGCTTAAGTCGATAATAGAGTTTCCAAACTTATCAGAGAGGTTGTTACCGCTGTGAGTTTTATTGTAAAGGGAATCATCGAATCCAACGATTTCAAAGGAAACAGAGGGGTAGAGAATTGGTGTAATGCCGCTGTAATACTTAGGTAGAGTTTTAGGCGCTGACTCTGCGTCAGTTGCTTGATTAAAAGTCCCTGTGAAACCGTCACTAATTTGGCCACCATCATTGGGACCACCACCGTTTCCTTCGATTTTATCATCCTGTATAACAGTCTCAAAGTATCTATATGGCGATGGGCCTGAGTTAGGATCAGCTAAGGGAGCCTTGCCAGCATCAAATTGAGGAAGCATAAACCCGGTGAAGTTTCTGGCGTTCTCTCTATCCTTCCAAGGTTTACCTTGGTCGTCCTGCTGCATGAATTTGTTAGTATCATGGACATGGGGTCCATTTCTCTGTTTCTGTCTACCCGCGAAAGCATCGCAAGCCCACCCAACGTTAATAACAAAGTAATTAGGATGTTTCACAACCCAAATACCTGTAGGTTGAGCCGAGCGAGTTTGCTTGGTTTGGTCGGTCTGCACTGACATACAGGAAAGTGGAATACAGTTTAATAGATTGACATTTACGTGGTAATTAGAAAAAGGATTGTTTGCAATCTTAATAAGTTTAGAAACGTAATAAATCTCATTCATTTTGTTTCTCATCACTTTCTCACGCTGATAGTTTCCAACTTTAAACTTATCAGTAGGAAACAGCTTACCCATACCCAGACTACCTAAGTTACCATTGTAATCATCGTCAGTTCTGTTACCAACAATCGAGTTAGCAGCTTCTTTATTCCAAGGAGGAAGTCGGAAAGCATCAGGGTTACCGTGTCGAGTCATCAATGTTGATCCAACATTAACATAGTCTAACGCCCGCTCACCAGTAAATTGACCAGGGTTTCTTTGACGCCACATTGCCTTATCCCACATAGGGGCGAAGTCAACAGAGTCAGTGGGGTATCCAAACTCTGTCGTAACTGAAGTCCTCAACTCGTTTAAAGTTAGGCCATCAACTGTTCTCTGACGAGTTAAAGCACCCTCAGGACCGTAGTTCATACCTCCTGCGATAATGCCGGTTGCTAAGACTCTACTTCCAGCAGCCGTTGGTGGGGGAGAGGTTGGGTCCTGTGGGGGTTCGGGGGGAACGGCATTACCCAATCTATTCCTTAAGTCAGTGTAAATCTCTGCTCTTACTTTCTCTAAGTGAGCCTCAGATACAACAGGATTTGCGATCGAAACTTGTGGAGTGGCAGCAGCAATACCCGCCCTCTCGTTGTAAGCCAATTCAGTAGTTCTAAAGAAAGGTCGAATATCTACAATATCATCACTAACTAGGGTATCTGATTGAACAGTCAAAGTCCCCTTACGAACTCGAATGTAAGCGATTGGTAGAATCGTTTGACCAATCAATGGGAATGCTGTGGTCTCTAAGTTTTCAGAAAGAACAGGAGCCAAGTTCATTAAGTCATCCGGTGATGGGAAAGAACCTCTAATGACCCCACCTGAAGAGGTACTGAACCCGGTGGTTGTACCTCCCTCATCGCCAGGATTAGCAAGCATTATTGGAGTGCCATCCAAAGTTTGAAGATTAACTCTATCATCAGCGTTGATATCATCAGTTGAAGTCTGCCTGCTAAGACCCACACCTGCACCCTTTAAAATACCCAAAGTGGGCTCTGTTAATGTCTCAGGACCTCCAAGACTATTGAACTTTGGGATGGTAGTACTGTTCTCATCAATGGCTTTAGAATAAATAAACACTAAATCAATTCTTTGATTAGAGTCAAGTGGTTGCACTGCTCCATTCTCATCAGTATATGAGAAATCGGTAGCGTCAAACTCTGGTATTTCAATACTAAGCTCCTCTGGCACATCCACAATTGAAGTTCTGATGGCGCCTCTCCATCTCTTAATAAATTGAGATTCAAGTCTACCTTGTTGAACTCCTGCATCAGTGCTATCTCCAAAAACATTTTTAAGGAGAGTTAAATTTCTAACGTCTACATCTGTAGTCTGCTCGTATAAAGATCCTATAAAGTTTGGGTAGGTTGGCTTATCTTGATAATTACCAACGGTCGGAAATTCACCGTAATCTAAGACAGATGTTACATTAAGCTTTTCGTTGCTGCCTATACTAATTCCATCCTCGCTATCAATAGCGAAGACAAATGCACGCTCGGCAAGACCGTTAAAATTAAAAGCAGTACCAGCGGTGCCTCTTGCAAACTCATTTAAAACACCCGATACAACTGAGTTATTCACGGTCCCCACTTCAAAAGTGTTCGTGCTTTCCCCGTCAGCCCCTGTCGTAGTATTAGTGAATCCAAAAACTTGATTTATTACTTGAATTGGTGTTAGATCAAACGCATTATTTATACGACTTGTATACCTGCCGGGTTTAACACGAACAACCCTATCGTTCCCTAGCACAAAAGGTTTTAGCTCAGAAAAGCCTGTTCTCCCTATTTCAATATTTTGATTATTTTCTCCTTCTGTGAGTAAACCATCAACTTGATCTTTTAGGAAGTTAGTATTCTCCTCAAGCTGTTTGATTGGGATGTTATCGACCTCAAAATAATAGGGGTCATTAGCTTTGAAATGTCTAACAGGTTTTATGTATGAAAAATCTGTATTGTAGTATGTTAATTCGTTAGGCATTAGTTATCCTTTTTAAGATCAAAATTGTTTATAGATAATAGTCCAGTGCCACCAGCTAACCCGGTCTGATTTGTGTCTCCACCAAACGTATCCATCGGGAAGAATATCTCAACACGTTTACCTAAAAGTGATTTGTCAACTGAATTATGTTTAGCATTAGCAAACATGTTAGCACCTGAATCATCAAGTATAGCTAAAGTGGTGTCAGGGTTTAACAGCATTTCTGAGGCATAGTAAAATCCTGAGGGCTCATAAATGTTATTGTTTCCCCTCTTTAACAAAGAAGTGTAGTTTGCACTAGCTCCATAATCGCTGTTATCCTCAGCTATCAAATCTCCTGAGAAATTATAACCTTGAGCAAACACCTGAGGGATTATACCTTTAAATGCGTTGTTGTTGCTCACACCCACAGCACTAAGGAAGTTTGCCGTAGAATCAACAGAGAAGTATAACCGGAAAGGACCAATGTTTTGAACAGAGGACTTACCTAAGTTAACATCACTGGGAAGCTGTTGATTTATCCCATAGTAGTCGAGAATAGACAATGAACTAGTATCGGGAGTGCTAACTGGCGCTCCTGACAATGCACCCCAGGTGCCTGAAGGTCCATGGTAAGGCGCTTGTATTGGGTGAACTCCTGATACCGACACATAGGAAGCTTTAAGCAATGATGTGTCAGCCACATTCCATATATGCAGTCTACTACAGAATGCACCGGGCAACGGAGCCGCTCCGTCGAAATCATACGCAATGGAAGATGAGTTAGCCCATCCACAAGGGAAGTGTACGTTCTTAACATCAATTAAGCTATCGCCAACAGCCCTAACAGACATACCTCCAGTTGTAACACTTGAAGCATTGGCATCTAACGTATCCCGTGCCACCAGATACCTATAAAGCGTTGCAGGTGACCCTGAATCGTCTCTAAATCTGTATCGATCATTAACGCTCGCTGCTGCTAGGCTCACTGCATTTGGAACGTCGGAGTCGTTTGTATTGCCATTTGGGTATAGCTGAATCCATCCGTTGCTAACACAGTTTTGATATGTCGTGGGCAGGATGTAATCATAGTTACCGGCTCTACCACTTACATCTCGACTAGCATCATATTGAATTTCGTAGTCACCCAAGTCTTGCATTTTTATGGTAGACTTCTCGTTTGCAACCAAGCAAGCTCTGGTAGAGTGAAGCTCTACCATAGTGTGACTGTCTCCGTCTTTGTTTAAGTTAAATGCTGATACTAAAAGTTGATTATCTTGATTTCTAGTAGGTCCGAAGTCAATTGTTGAATTTTTCTCAGCTAAGGCATCCACACCTACTTGAGCTATAACAGTGGGTCCTTGGAAGAAAATTTGAGAGTTGTCTCCAGCAAAGGATGCTGCTTGCTTAATTTGAGAGGTCCTTGTGTCGGGACCTAGCATCACGTTAGCATAGTTTTTGGAGCCCCTACATGTGATGGTAGAGTTGTCTGCGGCTCTAAGCATTAGACCAAAAGTAGGATTAAAAGCCTTTGAATTGTCTAAGTGTGTTGAGTCTATGTGAGTATGTATAAGGTCTAAGTTAGAGTTATCACTAGCTTCAATTGCAGGTAGTAAGTTAAGCTGTATATCGTCATCTTCGCTAAAGCCAGACTCGCCGATACCAAAGTTACCGGACACATAAACCATCTGACAAATAGATGGCATTGAACTTGCGTATAGCGGGCTCATTTGAGAGTTTGAGCTTCGTATTGCCTGACCATTTTGCACACAAGCAACCTGAGACATATGCAACTTATTTGGGTTAATAGGGTTGTTATGATAGAACCCAGGCCACAAACCGTTATTGTAGATCAGCTTAGAATCTTCTAAGTTAATGCCCTTTGATTGATTAAAGTTTGAAGTTAGCTGATCAACAACTATGTTTGAATTTTTGGAATCCAAACCTACGTAGTTACCATTAGTTATGAGCCTACCTCGATATTCGAGGTCTGAATCTTTAACTTTTATACCAGCTTCAGTATTAAGCTCACAGAACAATTGAGTAGCATTATACCAAGTGGTAGTGCCTAGTAGATTGGTATTCTCGGTGTCGCCAGCCATGGTAGCTTCACCTAAGCCACCTGTTATTGTAGAATTAATTGAATGAATTCCAATATCATTTCTGGAGAGGCAGTATAGGGCATTCATCGAGGGGACTGGTATGCCGGAGGGGCCTACAAACGCTGCCCAGTTACTGTAATAAGGCTGGCCAGAGGCAGAAGAATCTTGCTCAATATCCCTGTTGTATGTTGATCTAAAGTTAATAGTTGATTGTGAGGCATAAATACCTGCTCCATAGTATGCCTGAGCTTTGTAGCTCTTTCGTTTTTCAACAAAGGGTATACCCTCCCTAGCAGTTCCATTTAGCTTATAGTTTCGGTATGCAACAAAGCCTCTTAGTAAATCAACTTCAGAGTTATTAGCGTATAATCCTGCCCTGTTTGCTCTGGATACCGCACACCTCTCAAGATTAACCTTAGAATTTTTTATCTCAATTCCATTATCTTGAGCGTGCTCACAGTCTACGTTAAAGTTTCTTATGTGAATCGGACCATCGCAATTATGAACCTTAATTGAATTAAGGCTATTGAAGTATACGAAAGGAACATGCCCCGTTTCATCTCTTGCAGTTCCTCCCTTAATTTCAAGTTCAGTTATAGAATCAACAGTGCTGACATCATAAGTGTCCATCTCTGTTGTTCTAGTTTTATCAAAAGGATTGAACTGGATGGCAGAGGCTGTATTATTAGCGCCTACTAGTTTAAATGGAGAGAGAGTACTAGAGAGGGCAGCAGTCATTCGATTTCCGAAGAAACCATTACCCGCGTCCAAGGGCTCTGTGTGTTTTACAAAAACATAAGGATTTACGAATCTTTCGTCGCTAAATGGGTAAGTGGAAGATGCCACCAAAATATCTGCGCCATTCGATGGGTTTTTCGTTAGCAACTTAGCGTAAGCTACGTCATTGAAAGCAACAGGTAATTGAGCACTTGCAGTGAGTATGGAGTTGTAAATTTGATCAGAGCCAATGGATGAAGCTAACTTGTAAGAAGTGAACTCTGTATCATATCTGGCTGTATCTAAGGCAGAGGTAGAGCCTCCAATGGTAACAGGACTTCCAAATGCGCCAAGTCTGTTTATGATCTCTAAAGACCCATTAGGTCCAAAAGATTTGTTAGTTATGGTAAGATGCCCCAATCCGCCAAAGCTAGCCACTTCAACTAATATAGGATAGTTAATAAACTCAGGCAGTGCATCGATACAAGAACTTAAGTTAGTAAAGTATAGTGGATTGCAGGTTGTTTCTGCCTCAGCAGACACTATGAAGGACATACCCGTAAGGGCCGAAGTGGGATGTCCAAACTTCTCCCAAAGTAAAGTAGTTCTCTCCTCTAAATCATGTAACGGGAGATTATCTTGTTCAAAATTGTAAAATGAACTAGCGTCATATTTAGTAACCTTATCAGTCCAACAGGCAAAAAGGTTATTGGCTCCGCCTTCTACGTATACGTCACTTGGGTTTAACATGTTATCCGAATGATATTGTCCATCTGAACACTAGAGCAAAATCTGATGTTTTTCTAATGTTACTAAAGTATCTATAGGCTGTTAAAATAGAAGTCTCTATATTGTCAGCCTTTGGATTCTTGATAAATAATCCAATTTCGTTTAAAGCACTCTCTGGTACCCCAGGCCGAGATAGGTTGTTACACGAGTCTTCATCTATGAAGATAGTGTATCGAACGGTTCTGTCGTCTATCCTCGTAACCTTACTAAATGGGATTTTAGCGTATATCTGAGGAGTTGTTACAACAGAGTCGTTCTCCCATCTGAAGCCTGATACGACATTCAAGTTGCTATCCGTAGACTGACCGAGGTACTCCGTGGTCGAGGATAAAGCTCCCGAAAGAGAATTAGTGCTACTAACTTGTAGCCCAGCATAGCCACTAACTCCTAATTGAACTCTATCAATCTGGTAATCAGTGATTGTATTAGATCCTAATTTGCCGTATAAATGTGATAGAGCCCATCCAAAGCCAGAGACAATGACGTTATCCTCATCGTATACAACCTCTTCCTCACCCTCTACAATTTTGTGAATTGTTAAGTGTCCTTTTATTCCCATCTGATTTGTTAGTGACTTAATCATTTAAAATCCAAGTTTAAGTTAATTATTGTTGGTGTAGCGGCAAGGAGTGTACCAAATCCAGGTGTAGCGCCAAGATCTCTGTGAAAAAGTGGATTATCCAGGATAGTAGCTTTTGCTACCAATTTATACTTTCTGTCATTATTTAGACAATTCCAGGCATAAGGAGGTGTTAATCCCTCCGTTAACATTGATTTTAGATCTAAACAGTATACTCCTATATGCTTTACGCTTCCAAAAGCCACTAAAGACATACCGTCTCCTCTGCTTGTCCTGGTCCTTATTCTTAGCTTACCTTCAGAGGGTTCAAGACCAGTAGATGAAAATACTAATGCGCCACCCCCGAAATCAGTATTGGTTATTTCCCTTACTGATTTCGGGTTTACCGTTAAGAATCCATTTTTGTCCATCAATCCTGATGTATTGAAGTCACCGCTAAGTGTTCCATTGAAAAGCAGATCTTTATTTTTATTGTAGAAATTGTAATTGGCTCCTCCAGAGGGAGCAAAGCCTCCTACCTTATTCCATATGGCGCTAAGTTGATTGTCCACAGCGGGGTTAGCATAATGACCTAAATCAGGCAAAGCACTTGCAAATTGATATGAGCTTAAGTTAACAGATAGCGTTGATCCTCGTTCTAACCTAGTGTCCAAAGGAGAAGGATCATTAGGGACGGAGTCGTATGTTGAAGAAAATAATAAATAACTTCCCGAGGGTATGTATGAGGAGACTCCGTTTGTTACATCAGAGGCATAATTTATTACCGTAAGAATCCCTGAGTCAAAAGAGCTAGCCCCTGAGGCAACAACATCATTCACATACTGGATTGAGGATACAGCATGGGAGTGCTGTACAAAACCGCCTGCATCCTTACCAAAGGTTAGAGCCTGAAATGTGTAGTTGGAAGTATCTAGAATTGAGCTAGCTGACGGAAAATCAGAAAATGCCGGATTAACCGTTAGTATATCAGTAAGAATTTCTCCAAAGCCTTGAACAAACATTAGATAGGAATTGTAACGTTGGTGTTGAGGACACCCAGTGTTCTGGTTATTTCTACCATACCCCCTGCAAATCGATAATCAATTCTAGAACCACCTCTTGATTCCATTATAGTCGATGTTTTATTCTTGTCTCTGCTAGCAAAAGAAGTGAATGAATTCTTACCTGCAATATTGTTGAAGTGTTTAAAAATATCAAAGATATCTTGTTTAGTTAACTCCAGACGAGGATCCGACTTTGTCCCGGCTACAAACAACTCAGAAAAATTCTTCAAAGTATTATCTTGAATTTCCACTTTATCGATTATTATAAACTCGGAAGACTGTGCGCCGGGAGTCATGAACACTTCGACTACATAATTTTGATTGAGCCTATGTAGTTGATCATATTCTCCCTGATAATCTTTAGGCAATCTTATGATTCTATTGTTAGTGTTAAATTGTAGACTAGCACCGTCCACATCCTCAGACCCTAGGCCTACAACCGGAGAATTTCTGTTGGAAGATATTTGATCCAAACATTGGTAATCTGTGGTTGAGTTGGTGGATTGAGGATCATTAGATCTTAATTGTGTAGACGTTCGGTGAGAGTATTTTCTTATTAGGTCTTCTCTACTAATTAGTTGCTCGTGCTGATGCCACTTACCATCAGGCATGAAAGTCCACATCTTATTTTGCTCAGGCTTCGTATGTAACCATATGTGTATATCTCTACCTCCGAGAGTGGTTCCCGAATCTCTTGATATTATGGCACTTAAGTTTAGAGTAAACTCGTGATCTGGGGATAAGAAATTATTAGAAATAGGATAATTACTAGGGACAGAATACTTAGAAATATCAAATCTAAGCCTAGTAGCAGCATCATTCCCAGATCTCATCAGCACAATAGTATTGTCAAACAGGAACGGGTCCTCAAAAGAAGCTCTCTGAGAGCCTGGGACTCTGATAATAGAAAATGATCCTTGTGCTTTAACTCCAGAAGTTAGGACTAGCTCGACACCATCCACAAGGCCTGAGCAGACTCTCTCAGGAGTATCTATGTACATGTCCCCATCAGCAGAAGCTGGGAAAGATCCAGCGCCAACAAAAGGAGAGAGATCAGAAGTCATTCGCCTAGGACTAGCAAAAGATGTAGAAACTTCCTCTGCGGCGCTTCCTAAATCTTCAAAGTCGTGGTTGAATAGGAGAGGTCCAAACGTATGCGAAAATAAGTTTGGACCGTCTAACTCTTGAACATCACGACTTAACCTATGCCATTTAAAGTTATCTTGGTATATGTGGTGTAACTTATGAAGATCTCTACCAAACTCAAAGTTATAAAAATCTTTAGTGCTTTTAGGGAATGTGTAACCAGCACTAGAATCATTGGTTGCACTGTTAGCATACGACAGTGTAACGCCGCTAGTCCAAGCATTTATCTTGTCTTGAATTGACGATGCAGCACTAACTCCCCCAGCTACGATTGAACTAATCTTCTGATTAGCAAGAGCGTTTAATCCAACTTCAAGATCTGCTCTAAGATATTTTGAATTTTCTCCAATTCTATGCATGGCTGCATATATCCCTGGGAGTTGACCACGATCTGTCGTCCTGTCAGTATTTGTTTGAAAATTTGCTAACTGACCTCTTACATTCTGAGTTGTGCTTACGGGGTATTCAAAGTAGATATTTCCAGAATTTAAACCTTCACATTGATTCCATATAGGTGGGAGATTAATATGACTCGATACTGAAGTGTAGGTCATAGAGCTTGGCACTAATCCCAGAGGCACGCCACTAAGACTAGATACCATATCGAATCCAACAGGCATATTAAAACCAGTTCGGTCGTAATACCCATTGAACGGCATTATCTTTTCATAAGATCTTCTTCTGGCAGAATTACGGGGAACCTCATCGACAGCCGACAAGCTAAGTAACTCAGGGGAAACTAGAGTTCTAGTAGCGTCTCTTCCAATTGGAGTCCCTCCATTATTAACACCTCTTTTGTAAGAGTTTAAAAATATTCCAGAAGTTAATAGGTTGACGCCTGCACCCGCTTTTATCTCTTGGCTGTCCAAATAAACATGAGGTAACGAGCTTGCTTCAAATTCAAACCTATCAGGAGGTGCTGATACCTCCAAAGAGATAAGTGGTATGGAGTGAGCAGGTGCAGTACTACCCACGGCTTTCGATACAAAAGCCATAGCGTCTCCGGTGTTCACCTCGTCTAAGTTTTTCTTTGTAAAATCAAACTCTGAGGCATCCAGAACTAACTTAAAGTGAGAAGATTTACCAGACCATAGAGAAGCATATTCAAATCTGTTATCATTAATATTCCTAATAAACTTGTCTAAGTTAGGCGGCTCATTGTATCCTGATGTAAATATCAAGAATGATCCTAAACGTGGCTCGTCGTCTTTATTTAATGCTTTGTTTGTTATGTAAGAACTGACTTCCAGAGCAAAGTCATTATTAACACCAAAGCAAGCCAAGCGATCAGATATAAATGTGACCATGTCACTATTTAATTCCGAGTTGACATAATAAGGGTATTCCTCAAACGGAGGAATTTCAAAGTCCCTGCCTCTGTAATTAAATGTTAAATCAAACTCTTTTTCCCAAACTTCTCTTTGAAATTTATCAGGAAACTCTTCAACAGTTTCATAAAGAATCTGATCAACTGCTAATCTAATATTTTCATCCATACTCCTTGTGGAGTACGTGTAAATTTCCATCTCGTTAGCTAGATTAGGAGTCCAAGTATCAAAACTTTTGAACTTTGAAGATTCTGTTGCTAGAGCATAGTAAATTAAAAAAGGAACATAAGATTCCCAAAGCTCTGTTACTCTACCTTCAATAGGGAACTTGTCTTTAGGGAAAATTGTATTAACAGTTCTTTGAATTGATTTTTTGGTTCCAACTGTTTTGTAAATACTAACAGCATTTCTAAGCTGAAGTCTCCATTTCTCAGGATCACCTCCAAACAAATCCCATCCAATTAATTGAGCTACAAGAGGAAGATAATCGTCGGGGCAATCATCAATATCGTATAGCGTGGATATCTCCTCTGTGTCATTGTCTTTGTCATACGCAAAGAATGACAAAGCTCTAATTAATCTAGCAAATGGACCATCCTCTATCTTAGAAGAGAATTTTAAATTACTTTCTATGTACGTTTGAAACTTATCTCTAACCCTAAAGTCTGAAATGTCTGAATACAAAGGAGAATAGATGATGTCATTCCAAGTTTTAAACTTTTCAAGTTGTTGGGTACCACTTAAATCAGATCTAGTCGAGCTAGCAAATAGCTGCGAAGGGTAGTAAGCACTTGATGCATTTTTCCAAAGGTGCTCAGATAGAGCGTTGATACCGTCGTTTGTCCTTACAGCTTTACCTGCATATAGGCTACTGACTAGAAGATCTTTCACAGTCGAAGACGGATCAAAGTCAGTCCCACTTGTATTTAAAAAATACATCCAAGACATGTTGGATATAAGGTAATTGTGAATTGCAGCACCGTTACCTATTGTGGAGAATAAAGAAGAGTCTGGTGTATTCAGCCTCGTAGCAGGCAGTAAAGTGTTATCAACATAGTCTGCGAATGCTTGTTCTGTGGTAAAGTCTCTGAAATTTTTACCTAGCAGACTCAAGATTTTCTCTTCAAATTGTTCAGGTGCAATGTTTGTTAAGTTATTTTGTTTTACAAAATAAAGAGAAGCCCCACTCACATTTTGAATATTTTCGGATATGGTTCCCGCGATGGCGCTGACATCTAAAATAGTTCCAAAGTTTTGAGCTACTTCAATCTGAGAGTTTATAATGGTATCTATTGGGTCGGCAGCTTTAGGGGTGCCAGACACATCGTCTTCATACAGGTAACCAGGAATAATAAATTTTAAAGCTTCAAAATAATTTCTCTTAAAGAAATTTTTATTCCTTAAATAAGTCTTACCCGACATTAGACATACTCTACTCTGATAGCCAAGTTATTCAGTTGAATAATTTCATTGAACCCCACTGATATGGGCTTATCAACATTAGTTACTTCTGCAAATCTAATGTCTTTCTCATCATCAAGCAAAACTCTAATAAGGTCCTGAGGTACAAAGGGCTCCGAGAAATCGGTGTTATCCATTCCCATGTAGTTTACTATTGAAGCTCTAGCTGATTGTAATACCCTAGCTTCACTTCTTCTAAGATTTTCATCAAGAGTAATTGTTACAACTAAGTCTAAAGTTCTGATAAGTCCATCGACAATGATGACCTCATCAGTTATCATCTTCTTAGTTTCTACAGCCTCTAGTAATTGACGTTTAAATTCCTGAGTTGCTCTTCTTAGTTGAGAATCTGAAGCACGCTCAAGAACAAAAAGATCAATGATATTAGCAGATGAGAAAGCTCGCCTAACAGAGGCAGTTGCCTTACCCGTCGAACCGTAATTTGAAGCAAAATTATTAGCAAAAGCTTTGAAGTCTGGCAAGGTAACCAATCTGTCCTGGCTTCTGAATACTAAAGGTGCATACCGTTTAGCCTGTTCAACACTTTCAGCATCTCGTCCACCCGTGGCCAAGCTTGTATTCTCTACGGTTATCTGAACCGAAGCCGTTATTACGTCACCACTATCGCTACGTCCTTCAGATTCGCCAGAGATTAGAGCGTTTATCACACCTTTAGCAATATTGCCTCTAGTGCCGCCTCCAACACGGTAAGTTACAACATACCTATCCCCTAGGGATGGTGATTTACCAATAGAATCATCCCCAAAAAGAATGGATGCTCGGAATTGCTCATCGGTTGTCACTTGAAAGACTTTGTCATCGCCACCCGAAGCAAAGTAAATGTTTTCCTCTTCTTTGTAAACACCCTCCGTTGAGGAGTCTCCTGTTAAGAAAACTTGAGCACTTCTTTCAACGTAGGGGGATTGAGCTAAATTTATAGTTTTTATATCTTCAGGAGAATTAAATATACCCTGCTCAGAAACCAAAGCGCCCTCAAGAAGAACTGCGTCAGTAATAGTTACTACCCCACCGTCAACAGTTGTAGGGAATTCTAAGTTTTGAGTTGGATCTGTTAGATCTACTGTCCCGTTTGAGTTAACTTTATATATTGTATAACTCAAGGTACCGCCATCTTCTGGGGAACTGATTGTGATTACTCTATCTGAGGGTGAGAGAGTTAAAGAGCTTGGGTTTGACACAGCGGTCGCCACCGGAAATGTTAAAGAGGCATTAGCAGCAGCAGAAATTGGACCTTTCATCCTAACTCCAATTAACTCCAACAGCCTCTTTACACTGTCCCTACTTTTAGCGGTTCCTATGTAATTCTCATTAACTAAATAATCCGCCTTGTTGGATTGGATATGGCCGACTGCCGCCATTAATTCAATCAGAAGAACACCGAAGTCAGAGCTTTCAAAGTTGTTATAGTCTAAAGGAAAAGTAGCTTTGACATACTTTATAAGGTTAGCTCTTAGAGTTTCAAAGTCCGCAGAACTATGATCTATAAGCTTTTGTTTATTATCAAGCTCTGAAGGCAGTGACTTTAAAAAGTCTGACTCTACTGTTCCTGAAAAAGACACCATTATATTCTAACTCCAACATCAAAAGCACTAGCTCTCGCATTTCTTACAGCGCAGAATAGATTAACCCTCAACTGACCGCCTCTTGTTTCAAATACTTGAATTTTATTCATTGATACTGTACGTAAGTATCTACGTATGGAGGTAACAACCTCTTCTTTTATCAAAGAGAAAGTGGTATCATCCAAAGGCTCCATTAAGAATTTTCTTAGATTACAACCATAGTCAGGTCGCATAAACCTTTCGCCGCGTTCAGTTCTAATTAGAGTTTTAAGATTTGATTTTATTAATTTTAAATCTGAAGATTTACTAAAATAGCCATTAGTGGGAGAAGTTTCAATTGGGTATCCTAAACCAGTTAGCTTAGGAGATTGCAAGGTAGTGGAATCTAAGACCTTCTTAGGGGCTACTTGTCCAAACTGGGTTACTGATAGAGAGGTAGTCATTTAAATCACTTGTTAGCTCAAATCGATATTCTTAAAGAATTTTTGAGTAGCATTATAGTTATTTAGGACTTCAGACTCGCTTAGTGCTTTAGAGTAGAATCTGGTACATCCGATGTAACCTCTAAGACCACTTATTTGACCTCCAAATCTGCCGCCCATAAAGTTACCGTCTGGAGTGCTGCCGTTAATGCTACCATCGATACCGTCAGTATACCCACCCCCGATTATCCAAGGTGTGAAGTAGCTATCGAGACTAGGCCCTCCTGAATACTCAAATGAGTTGTTTTGGTATATAGAGGGAGCTTTATACGTTTCTCTAACTCTGTCGGTTCCAAAAGTATCCTGATAGCTAGAGGTGGCCAAATTAACACCATCTAGATACACCTTAACTTGGTTAGCTTCAGGATCTATAGATACTGAGATTTGAGAGAACTCATCATTACAGCTAGATAGAGTTTTGTTATTAAATTTCTGGAACACTGGAACAGTCATTCCGTACCAAGAATTTCTGTTGCAATTCTCTCTGTTTGCTATAAAACCTGCTGATGAAGAATCATAGGACTGGGTGGGCGCAAGGACAAGTTGAAGTCCAGCTATACCGTTCTCGGAAGCATCATTACTAGGATCTAAACCTGATGTAAATCTCCTATCCCGTGTAAACCCTAGGATAGCACCCCTGACAATACCCGTGCCGCCATCAAAAGACATATTGTTAATATTGGATTGAGGTTGCTTGGAATCAGATATTCCAACATTTTCGTTAGCTAATATGAGCCTATACAGGCCAGATGCGTTATTGTTGGTGTATCCTGCGTCTACATCTTTAAGGTTCGGAGTATGCACCCAAGTTTCAAATGTGGCTCCCTTGGAATTATATAAAAAGTCTTGAAACTTTGATTTCTGAGGAAGCTTAATGTAAGTGCCATTACCTGATAAGCCTAAATTAGAATCAAGATGTGCAACGCCGCTTAGGAAGGGTATACCTAAGCCCTTATCAAAGATGCTTGAAGAATCTCCAACTATTTGAGAGTTGTAACTTTGACCAAACTGACTACTGTTCCTAACACCAAAGTTAAAACCAGAGGCTACATCAGTCTCAACTGTTAAATAGTTGTATAGGGCAAAAAGCTCGTCTTCAACTATCCTAGTGTTAATCTGGATACTGGGCGCCGAAGAAGAGGCGGCATCATCAATAATTTCTCCCTTCGCTACGTTGGAAAGAAGAATGTGATCAAGGAATACGGAATCAGTTGAAGTTATCTTTTCTGTAAATTTAATCTCAAGAGGTAAGACTACACCTTCCACATCAGCTTGATTAAGAACTATCTTTCTTTGCTCTTCAATATCTATTAAAAAGTTGGTGCCTGCTAAATATGAGAAGTCGTTTACTGGCACCTCACCGACAGCATACAGGGCTCCTTTGCCTAACAGTATTGGAACCTTTACAGCTAACTCAATTTGTTTCTTACGTTTATTGATTTTATCTTGAAAGTGTGATGCCTCAGATAACATTACTTGCTTCATATTGTCGATCACAGCAATAGAGGCCGCACTGTCAACCAAGTCTTGAATATCGGCAGACACATCAAAAACTTTCCTATCTTTCTGACCTTCCAGTGTCAGAAGAAGCTCATCTTGATCGTAAAATCTAGAAAGGGATGGAGAATTGTCTAATATCTCTGGATCTAATAGAGTATTAAAATAAAATCTAAGATCTTTAGAAGACATGGGAATTCCTCGACCTCCAAGACTCGGATCAAACTCTAACTTCCATAGGTTTCCATCTGGGAATCCACCTTCTCTAAACTTAACGTCCTCTTCCCTCTCTGCAAGTTCAAGAAGAGCAGGCTGTATGCCACTTGCTTGTGAGTCATAATACAAGCCATCTACTGATAAAACAAACTTACCAGCGCGAGATTTAGGAGGGCCAAACTCTAACCTAAACACAGACTCAACAATCTCATCGTCCTCAGCCCCAGGCTCCAAGGAAGGATCAGAAGCTCTCGCATCAATAATACCATCAATGTTGTTAATTGCATTATCAAAGTTATCTCTGGCCTCTGTTGCGGCGTTAGCTTGATCTATGAAAACCCCAAAGTTTTGAGAAATATACTCATCAAATCCAGCCGGGTCAAGATTGGCGAACTGCTCGCGTCTTTCAGATGCACCCGCATTGCTGTTGTCTAAAAAGTCTTTAAACTTTTGAAGGCAGGCCTCAATCTCTGCATATCTTCTTTCAATCTCAGAGGCTATGCCAGCAAGTCCCTGAGCAAGACCTATAAAAGCTCCCAAAGCTCCCGTAATACCACTAAGAATGTCTAGACCAAGTCTAGAAGATTCGGAAAAGAATCCAAAAAATCCATCTCTGTCGGGGAATAATGAAATACCAAGCTCATCCCTAATTATCTGATTAATCTTTTTAATTATATTATCAGCAAGCTCTCTGCCTTTCCGCATTGCCTCCCGCATTGCAAAAAGAATTGGACTCGGTATCAAACCTAAAATATTAAGATCAGAAGCCAAGTCTAGCATGCAGCTAGGAACACCAAAGCTAGCAGCAATATCCGATATCCCGCCTCCACCTGAGAGAAGTGCTTTTGCGTCGAATCCCATTAGGTAGCTCCTGCTCCTGGAAGACCATCATTGTAGTCGTCTTCTATTGGAGGCACTGGAGTTATCTCAGGAGGTGGGAAAGTAATAAACGGAACCGGAGTACCTCCAAGGCCCTCGGGTGGATTAACAGTGTTGATAGGAACCCCATTAATAGAGTTTGCTAAGGCATTATTTCTAATCTCAGCCGTAGCAGTATTTGTAATGGCTGTCCCTGAGTCAATTTGAATAGGGCCTAAGGACCTCATGCTAATTCCTGCTAAACTTTCCATGTTAATAAACCCTGCACTCTGAATATTTATATTTCCAGGAGTTCCTAAGGCTCCTGTTTGTGAGAATATATCTATATTTCCTGTTTCACTGTCTAAGACAAGTTTTGCATTATTTGTAACTATATGTATCTTGCTACTCAGACCAAGGGCTGCTAATATAATATCACGCCACCTTGTTTTAAGTCTTACATTGCCCGACAGAGGTGTAACTCCGGCAGGTGAGGGAATTCTATCAGGAGGAAGCGCATACGTTCCAAACATCCCCGTTGAGTTGTTCTCAATATTAATATCACCACCATCCTGAATCTTCATGGTAATATCAGCGTTTGTGCATTTATACTCGTGATAGCCTCTAGTTACTACGCTAAAAGATCTAGTGCCATAGCCATCATTATTTGTGCTACTATTAAGAATTAAGTTATCCCCTTCTTCATTTCTAATTTGAACACCTAAAGCACCAACATTGACCTCGCAGTCATTTTGAGCCTTTACTGTAACATCGTTTAAAATTTTGTCTTTAGCGTAGTTTCTAGTAATGTAAAGGCCTGCCCCAACTGGATTTGTAAAGCATTGAGTAACTGGTCTTCCTGGTTCTTTATCTCCATCATCGTTTAAAGTTTCATCACTGTACGTCTTAGCTTTGTTATCATTATCTCGAAGTGCCTGGAATGTTGGGTTTAGTAACTCCTGCCCTGGATCGGACTTATCTTTGATGATGGTCGATATATAATAAAATTCACTCTCACCCTTCCTACTAGGGTCTGTATTGTGGTATGCTAATATTTGAGTTTGTGGTTCGGGAATCCCTACAAAGCCTCCCATATTTACTCGGTAATAAGGAGAAGTATAAGTGACCGGCTTCTCAATTTCAGTTCCGCCTAAAACAAACTTTGCATAAAATTGACCATCATGTTTGCCGTTGGAATTGGAACTATCAGTAACTTCCCCTACTACAACTTTCATAATTTAACCTCCTGCTGGATCGGTAGCATTAACTCCACCACCCTGTTGACGTTGATACTCATCCGCTTCTTGTTGCCTCTTAAGCCTTTCCGCCGCTGCCTTACGTCTTGCTTCTTCTTTCTTTCTCTTAAGCTCTTCGTCGATATCTTCCTGTGTGATATTGAAGAATTCTACCAAGGATATATCTCCGCTTATTGTTCCAATACCATCACCATTAGGAATTAACTCAAACTCAGAGAAAGCACTATCATGACTTATGGTATGCTTGTAACCTATTATAGTATAAGCTCCAGTAAAAAATGCTGGGGCTGGAATGTCTCTCAAATTTGTGGCTCCAATAATATTATTAGAGAGTCCAAACAAGTAACAGTCTCTTCCAAGCTTCATCATGGTATTGAAGAAAGGTAGGGTCTTGAGCTTTACATTAATTATGTATCTACTCATGTTCCTGAGAACTTCGTAGTCATTTACACCCACTTGACCAGGATCTACTGTTTTTTTGAAAGTAGGGGGAGTTCCTGCTTTTAAAGTAACAAAGTCTAGCAGACTCCTCATGCTAGTGCCTCCAACTGGATCTCCCCCATCACTTTCAGAGAGCACAGATAAGACCAGTTTTTTAGTATCTCCGTTCTTTAATTTACTTATAAAATCAGCAGTCTTTCCTGCTTTTACTGTTGATTTGTAAATACCTTCAATAGTTTTAATTACCCCTATTAGGCTATCAGAAAATAATTCGTTGTCGTTCACAAATGAAGATGATGGGTCAATTTCTTGAAGAAGCCCATACCCTGAATCATGACCGGCGTTCATCAAAACACCTTTGTAGGGACTGCTGTCAAAACTAATTGATTCCACATTTGCGTTTGTAACATTACTCATGAATACAATAGGATCAGTTAGTTTATTTAATTCTGCCTGGACTTCATTACCATACTGGTAAAGTTCTACGGTCTCATTGAAAGAAGAAGTTCTTGAAAAGTTACCAGCGGCAGTAAAGAAATTTTTTCTAAATTCTAGAGCATACTCCTTCCATTGTGCGTCAGTAATTTTAACAGCATCAAAAAGATTAGTGGCCAAAGATGTGTATCCATTGCCAGTGTTCTTAATATTGGGCAATCCCGGCACCGCAGCCTCTCTTGCGGCGATCTTCATCCTCGGGGACGCCATCGCGCTGTCGGCAAGTGAACTACGCTGGCCTTTGTAATTAATTTCATTTGAAGTTCCTCTGAGAGACACAATCTCATCTATCCTAGCCATCTCATAGTAGACAAGTTGTTTGTCAAAATTGAACTCACTATTCTTACCATAGATTTTGTTAAGGCCTGGGTAGATTAAGTTATCTATGATTCTTTCATTGCCAAAAATTATGACAGGGCAATCGGATCTTGTTATCAGTCCATAGTCTTCTAAGGATTTTAAAATTTTGAAATCATTTTCTTCTATTAAAGTAAAATCATTTTCTGTTTTGTTGTCGCCGCTTTTTTTGATTTTTCTAATCATCGTGTGTAGCGGCTTTAGAACATTCAACTGGGAATCATGAGACTTATCGGGATCAGTCTCCTTAGTTGTCATTTTAAATCTTATCACGCCACGATTTGGAATGGGAGTTGACTTCGTCGCATCTGGATTATTAACATATGCTTCTTTGACAACATTAAGACCCTGAATAGAGGCGTCGCGCTCTTTAGCTTCCATTTTTCCTATGGCAATCTCTATCTGAGCATTAAGCTTTTCTATCTCGCCCTCTATATTTTTTATTTGATTTCTAAGGGCAGTATCTGTTCTTTTTCCATTCTCGATGAAGTTGTTGGCGTTATTTAACGCCTCTCTTCTTCTGGCTGCGGCATTTATGACCTCGGCTGAACCAGTAGGTCGGGTCCGTATGTTCCCAGAACTATTTATCTTGAATATAAACGCTATGGCTTTGTCCCCCTCTCTAGCAACTCTAGGAAGATTTTTAACACTTTTAGCAATTTTCAAAAGATTGAATATTACTTTATTTTTTTCAGTTTCTAGCTTACTAATACTTTGGTTATTAGCTGCTATCTGATTAGTCATTTTTTCTTTTACTTTCTGTAAATCACTTAGCTTTTCATCTATCTCTTTTTGAGTAAGTTTAGACGCAGAAAAATCTGGAGTATCTACGTTGATCCCATATGCTTTAAGTTTCTCTTGATACTGTTCCTTGGCTGGGTTGAATTTGTCAAGAAATGACCAATCAGCGTCAGTTAAAAACAAAACATTACCAATAGGCACGTTGAATCTTTCAGAAAGAAATTTTTTAACCATCCTCCTAACTGCAAAGTTAGTCCCATTACCTCCCTTATCAGTTGCGTCACCTGCTAGCCCTGTTCGTCTGATCTCTTTTGGATCATTGGGAAGTCTAAAGAAAGACTCATCGCTAACAAATTCTGGTTTACTGTCGCCTGCCAGGGAACTGTCAAACACAGACCTAGCCTGTGCATAGTCTGTATCACTAAATACCTTATTTGAAAAAACTACTTGCCCTTCTATCGTGGGTGAAAACATCAATTCAAGCTGTCTGACGTTGTCCCCCGTAGATGTTATATTTGCGTCTATAAGCTCTACAACATATGGGCCTGACCAGCTAGCAACATCATCGCCCATCCCATAAGCAACATAAAAGGTAGGTTTGGACTCCTTAGCTAAGTCAACCAAACCTGCATTGCCTCTTAGAGATCTTTCAATTTTAGCTCTTATTTTTATAAACTCTTCTAAACCATTTTTGGATACTTGAAAGTATTCTAAAAGCTCATTGGTCTCAAGTAATTTTAGAACTGCGTATCTCTGCCCTTGAGCTTTTGGAAAATCTATTTCAAAGCTTATAAAATTATCATTTCTCATAGGAGAAACTATTAATGAGTTTCTTTTTTGAGAATCTGAGAGATTTGCATAAAGCTCCGGTAGGCTGGTTCTGTTAAGTCGATCATAGAAAAGCTTTTGTGTTACAGTAGGATCCTTAGTGACAACAATGTTATAGGTTGTTGGAGCCTTAGGCTCGGAACCGTCTGCTGTAACTACCACCGTGTTCGTCATATTGCTAATATCCTAATGCGATCTCCTACATTAAGTTGCTCAAATGGATCGTATATGTTATTTGTCCAACAAACAAGCCAGTCCAATTCAGGACTTTCATAAAATAAATCAGCGATCTTATCGGCTCTATGCTCGTACCCTGGAGGTATAACACCAACTTTAGCAGGAATTTTTTGAAGTTCGGCTATTGATGTTTTGAATTCTTGAGATCCGCAAGAAGTAATTACAACTTTATCCTTATGCACTACCGATCTATATCCCAAAGATAAGTGATTTTTATATATCAAAGTACAGTCCCCCCTCTAGCTTGAGAAGATAGTCTATCCCTATCACTAGCGTCTCCGCCTTGAATATCACCGTTGTAAGGATCAATATTGTTAGTCTCTATCACAGACTCCCAACCTGTAATGTTATCTCCATCAAAAGTATCTCCAGCTTTAAAGTTTCCAAAGTTACCAGCACGATTCTCAACTAAATCCAAACTAATAGAAACTCTTTTTGGAGTTACTGTTTGAACGTCGTAACCTGCTTCGTTCTCAATATTTATATTATAGGACCTAAGAAGGCATGGGACATTGTTGTACATGGTTCCGTGAGAAAGCCGAATAACTGGAGGCCCATAAAGAGGGTTTCTAGAATTGTTCAAAACTGAGCCTCTAATTAGGTTTATATAGAATATAAACAAGTTTAAAGTTTTGTTGACAGTAGCAATATTATCATCGCTACTTGCTAATCCAAGCCAGTCGTTTAGGCCATCTAATGATAGAATATCAGCAAGATTAGTTTGAGTTAACTGCCCAATTAATCCCCTATAGTATTTCCTATGAACATCTGCGTGATCTTGATCAACCTTTTCGGATACGTTAAGACCATCATTTAAAGATTCTCTCAAAGCTGCTGTTTTAGTAACCTCTAGAAGTTCTCTTTGTAAATCGCTGGGGAGTGCAAAAGTGTTTGACACAGGTCCTTCCAACTCAGTTAAAATATCTTCTTCAGCCTCGTCCACTAACTTAAAACCCTCTTTGGCAACAGTTCTCTCAGAAAAGAAAACTTTAAAAAGCTGTTTAAATTTTTCGTCTAGCTCCTCTGCCATTTCCATAAGGTGTATCAAAGTTATTTGAAAAGTGACAGAAAGAGATCTTGATTGTGCTCCGCCATATGAAAACAGTTGACCTGCTCGCCCAGTTAAGTTATAGCTATTCAAGTTAGCTTGGCCCTTTTCTGATATACTGGGGTTCTCCAAGAAAGGAATAAAAGTTCTTATTACCCTTCCTTTTGCTTGAGGAAACTCAATTGCTAAATGGGATCTTTGAGCTAATTTTCTAGGATTTTTCCTAAGCTTACCAGTAAAGCCATTGCCTAGTTTTAGTGTATTAGGAATGAATAAAACCATTTATTAAGGTCTCCTTGTTGCCGAAAGGTTTGATCCCGTGGGCGCGTTTCTAGCAGTTTTCTCGACCGCTGTCTTAATAGCTTCAAACAAAGCTTTCATTTCAGGGTCTGTCATGAATGATCCACCTCTAGATCTTATGTATCCTGCTAAGAAATCTAGCCTGCTCATATCTCTAGCGGCTTCTTCTGCTCGTCTTCTTTGTCGCTCTTCATCGGCTATTCGGCGTTGTTCAGCTAGCTCTTCAGCACTCTTCCCTGTGTTAGATGCAATTAAGCCTAGAACTGCACCTATGCCACCACCCACCATAGTTCCAAGTCCAGGGATAAAGCTTCCTATCATGGCTCCATACTGCATTCCCTGAATTGCTCCCCCGGTTTGAATACCGCCAATCTCGTCAGGGAGGAGTGAATCCGCTAAAACACCGGCACCAAGCGCAGCACCCGTGCCACCTATGCCTCTCTTTGCAAGATTTCTAAGTCTTGCATTTGTGGTTGTACCCATTGACATAAAGTCACGGGACATCGCACCGATGGGGCCGCGACCGCCCGTTCGAATGGCTTGCTTTGGTGTCATTGGGTATTTAGGGCCTTGTTGACTGGCGCCTCCAAGTATAGAACCGGCTGCTCCAGCACCCAGAGTTAGCCTGGACAAAAATATTAAGATATTGGTGTTGATTGAACCCAATTGCCCTAACATACCTATAGCAGTGTTGTCGTAGAAGTTTTGTGCTCTCTTATTAATATTCTCGATGCTATTGTAGGTTTCGTCTGTTGTCTTCTTCAACTCATCCTGAACTTTGAAATCTTGCCTTGCAATTTCAGCCAAGTTAAGTAGTTCGGCAGTCTGGCTCTTGCTGATTCCAAGGGTTTGTGATAGAATGTCTAAACCAAATCTACCACCTCCAAGTTGATCTCTTCTTGCTTCCAATTGATCAAAGATTGGTAAGACTTGTTGAAGATTCAGCCTACCTCCAGCAGCGAGAGTTTGACGTTGTCCTGTCGCTCCCAACAATTGAGCAGTTCTCTCAGTATCTAATCCTCCTACAAGAATCTTGTTGAGAGTCGCAAGAGCGCCTGTGATATCTGTTCCACCAGCGCGTCCCGTAAGCTCTGTCGCGACCTCACCTAAAGAGTCTACAGCATTAGAGCCAAAGAACGATGCGGTCTGTAAAGTATCTCTTAAAGAATTTAAGGTGTTTATGAGCTTGTCGTTACTAACACCGTAAGCATCACTCACCTCTTTATTCACTTTTGCAGCGTTATCAAGAGACTGTATGTTGTTACCTGTGAATAACACTAGATCAGAATTAAGCTTATTTAAGGCAGTAACATCCTGGCCGGTCGCAATTATTTCAGTTGTAAGGTTGTCTAGTGCATCCGTTTGAACCCTAACACCTCGACCAAAGCCATCGATGATTGCGAGCCTAAGCTCGTTGTTACTAGTTAAATTCCTTGAAAGAAGATTACTATTTTTCTCTACAGACTTAGATAACTTTTCATTTGTGACGCCAATCTTAAGAGCAGCGACATTGGTCTTATCTGCTCGGTTTATGGCATCACTAAGTCGAGTAAGAGGATTTAAAAAGTTTTGAAACTTTGAATTTAACCTAATAATTGACCTGTTTAAATTTGAGGACAACCTATTCTGGGTTGCGAGGAGTTCGTTACGTATGTCTTCTCTAGATGTCATTTATCCACATTAACCTTAAGTATATTTCTAATTTTAGCCACATTGAAAGTTCTAAAATTTCTCCTGCCCAGAAAAGATCCAATTATTTCTCGGGAATTGTAGTTACAAGCAGTTTCGTTGTTATATAAGTTATTTATCATCAGAGAAAACATCGCCTCAGATAATGTATCTGCCTGTACAAAGTTAAGGAGTGTGTTGTTTCTGGAAGAAAGAAACATCCCGTCCGAAGTCCTTCTCGAAGACACCACTAAACCATACCTTAGTGAGCCTTCATAAGTAAGCTGGGCAATATCTCCCGGCCTTAGACCTAAATAAGATGTTTCAGTTAACGTGTAGTTAAAGTCCTCTAGATTCTGAATCAGAGTTGCGTCTATCTCTCGTTCCATTGTAATAATTTAGTAAATATCGAATATTTAGTGTTTTTCAAGGATAAGGATCCTCTATAACTATTTATAAGATATGAATACGTTAGAAGAGGATTTAGTTGAAACCATTGACCTGCTGAACTTTACTTTCTCCAGTGACTTTGTAGATAAATGGAGTTTTAAATATGGAAAAAGATTACCTAGTCTTTATCAGCTAAGACTTTTAAAGTCACTTGATACAAGAAAGCCTTTGAAGATACAGACTGTATATAAGTTCTTAGTTGTTGATTCTGGATTCAATGAAGAAGTAATAATATCTTTTCTAAATGATATTGACTACGAGATCTATTTCCCTATAATTAAGGGAAAGATCAAAGACCTATGAAAAATTTAGAAGATAAGATTGTCAATGCTCAATTCAGATCAAAAATGATTGAGGAACACAACTCTGACCCAGGTGAAAATTGGGAGAAGCTAGGCCTTTTTGAAAATATTATTTACTTGTTCGTAGTCTATGCAGTCTTTAAGACTTTTGTGCCTTTTTAAGGGCCTTCTGCTCATCGATACGTTGACAGACTACAGATTCTGATTCAAATCTGGGACAAGCTTCTTTATATTCGCACCAGTCACAGAATACATTTTCTTGAGCCCAAAACTCATCCTTCTTCTTCTTGCGAATTCTCCATACTTTTTCGGTCTGCACTTTCTTCCAGCGATCAATTTGAAACTTACTAAACTTTACTGCAACAAAGTTTCCAGTAACAGGATAGTAGTGAGCGCAGTAGATCTTATTGTAAGGAACGTCATAAAGCTTGTGAATTGCCCATGCATAGCCCTTTAGTTGGTTATCATCCATGAGAGTCTTTTTCTTTTTCTCTCTCTTGGATGTCTTGTAGTCAATAACTAGATAGCCACCATCGCTACCCTTGATCACTCGGTCAATAACGCCTATAAAATTGATGTCGTGCTTCTCATCCATTGGGACATTAACGACTTGCTCGGTAGACATAGTTTCTCCGAGTCCCTGGTTCCAGATTATGAAGTTTTCTAGGCAGGACTTCATCCTATCATTATCACGGAAGGGCACCTTGTAGGTTGCACGCTCTTGCTCCGCAATCCTCAACAAGGACTTCATGTCCTTCTCTTTATAGCCCAGTTCAAATATCTTGTGAATAAAAGACCCGAAGTTCAAAGCATCCTCATTCTTCGAGCCGAATCCCGGCAGCTTCAAGATATATTTCAGTCTGTACTTCCACAGGCACTGGTCTATGATGTCACTCTTAGAGGCACTAATACTATTTATGAACATGGAATCTGATTCTTATATTAGAAAATATTGTATGGAGAGGTTCCAGTCTAATTATAGACTTTCAAGTGACGATACCGAACTAGTAGTTCCTTCAATATTCATTGATAATGACTACAAGCGTCACATGTCTATTAACATTGAGACTGGCCTTTGGAGATGCTTTAAGACTGGTGAGGTAGGTAACTTTCTTAAGCTATATGCCATTCTAGAGAAGTGCAGCTATCGTGAGGCTTATGAGAAGTTTGTTTTTGAAGACTTCATGGCAGGTTACAAGGGTCGGCGTCCAGTCGAGGAGTTTGACCCTAACCAAATTGATTCTGACCTTGATGAGGCTGATAACTTTAGGATTGTTGAGGATCACCCTTTTGTACAGTCTCGTGGGGTTGGTCAGTTTAAGTTCTATGTTGCCACCAGCGGTAAGTATCGAGGCAGACTAATAATCCCATTTATTAACCGTAACGGTAAGCTATTCTACTTTCAAGGACGGGCTCTTGGTAATGAACAACCTAAGTATCTCAACTGTAAGAACCTAAAGAGTTCACAGGTTCTATACCCGTTTGATTATGGGTCTCAAGAGCCTCTGTACGTCACTGAGGGCGTCTTTGATTGTCTTAGTCTACAAGCAGTGGGCTTAAATGCTACGACCACTCTAAGCTGCTTTACGAGTCGTGAACAGATGCTGCAACTTAGTCAGTATGCTGGTCCTCTGGTATGTGCCTTTGATAGTGATGGCCCAGGAATTACAGGACGTAAGAAGTTCATGGATCTAGCGCACTGGATCCGCAGAGATGATTTACATACCGTTGTGCCTCCTGAGCCCTTCAAAGATTGGAATGAGATTCTTATCAAGAAGGGCGGTAAATTTCTTAAAGAGGAAGCTAAGAAAACTAGTAAGCTAGATCAACTACACCTAGCCTACCTAGCGTATGATAAAGGCCATATCATTTGATATGATGGTTTGATTTAAAGCGTTAAACTTTAATCTAGCAACGTAGGTCCCTGTCATCGACCCTAAAGTACCGTCTAGTAGTTTAGGGTGAGTCTTAAGAGATTCGGTGTCAAAAGTGAATACGACTGTGTCCTCTGAAGTGGTATCAACCAATGCAGAAGTGTTAGAGTATCCAGACACTTCAACTCTTGCATCTAGGTTTCTATCTTGATTTTTCTTGTAAATTTCAATGGCTGGTTGCGTTACCAAAGATTGCTTAAATAAGTTTACAATACTACGATCAATATTAGCGTTCTCAAGGGTGAACTCGTTTGTGAACTTGAGATCGACTTTGGAACCTAGCACCAAGTGATTATTCTCTAATCTAGTAGCGACACGGAACAGCAAAGGCTCTGTAACACCAAAGAACCTGTCCTCAGTTAGGGTGAACTCATTTATGATCGTATCGAGATCAGAGCCTGCAACCCTCTTTACTGTCCAAACGTCAATGTAGTCTCCCGTAGAGGAAACTCTATTAACTATTGTGTTTGTCCCTGAAAGGTTAAATACACCACTTGGAACCAAAGCGGGGGAGTTTAACACACATGCAAACTTACCCGTATCTAACTTGTAGATGCCGGATGCAGCACCAACTACGTCAGGAGTGTAATTACTTGCGTCGAAGGATGAATCAGTGGTAGCTGCTTCATCGTTAGAGAAGTGCATGAGGATGCTAGCACTAGTGCTAATCTCACCATCCGAGCCTATTACGGAGCTAGGATTTTGATTATCCGAAGCAGCGAAAATGGATACTCCACTAATCGAGTGAGGATCCACATACTGCCCGTCGTTGATAAAGTATAGAATCAAGGCAGTCGGACCCTCGACTGTAGGTCTTTCGTGTCGTGTTGTAACTTCTTTTTCGTTAATTTTCATGCTAACCCTCCAGCTTCTTTATCTCTTCAGTGTAAAAACTAATGAAAGCCAATCTTTCTTTTTGATTCATGGCTTTTACATCTGAGTATGATAAGCCTACCTTATTTACTAATATATACGCTTGATAAAGAAGATCCTCTGGGGATAAACTGTTGGTTAGCTCACTGAAAAAAAACTGACATCCATCGGGATTGCCATCGTCTCCGTGTAATTACATTCTGGACACTCAAATATAAATCTGGGATTTACCCCATACTCAGCCTTGTTAATCTCGCTTACAAGCTTTTTGACATCCATAATGTGCATACGCTTCAGAGCCTTTGAGATAAACACGGGATCCTCAATTCCGTTTATGGACACTACAAATCTATAAAGGTTTTGATACAAACTGTCAGAATCCTTTAAGAAAATCTCTTCGCGACTTCTAGGAAATCTTACTTGTACTTTAGCCTTTAACTTGGGAAGCTCAATCTCTCGGGGATCCTCAAAGTCCTCAGGGATTTGAGTCATATTGAGATGCTCAGAAAGAGTTAGGGATGTCTTAATTTCGGAGCCACATCCAGGACAGGTAATGTTAAACTCATAATTATCGCCATAAGAAGTTTCCCTTACCTTCATCAAGAGGTACATCTTGTCCATAGCTAATAAATCGTCAACATTTACTCCCTTTAAAGACTTTTCAAGAAGCTTGGAGACAATATCAGCATTGCCATCCTTTGAGTTCAGTATCTTTTGTTCGTCTAAGAAGGTAAGAGCTTGAACCTCGACTCCCTTAAAGCCTTGATAAAATTTACCTCTAGATGGTAATTCAGTGATGGAGAGACCTTCGTCATTCATCCCTTCAAATAAGTTACTTAAAGCGTCTTCTCTGGGATCTCCGGTATTTCCTGTAATCTGTTTGTTTTTTGACATATCAACCTTTATGCTATAATTACTATTATAGTATATGAAAATATCTTTAGGCAATTTAACATCTACTCTAGAGACGGATAATCCTGATTTAATCCTTAACCTGAGAGATAAGTATTCCTTCCCAGTCCCTGGTCACGAATATTCTAAGGCTTACAAACAAAGAAGGTGGGATGGTAAAAAGAGGTATTTCTCTAGCAAAGGAAAGTTTAGAACTGGTCTTTTGGGTAGAATTCTTAAAGATCTTAGGCAGGTAGGAGTTAAGGATATTGAATGGGAAAACAAACCAGAGGCTGAAGAGTTTTTTTTACCTGAGGTGGGTAACTTTGAATACAGAGAATATCAAGAAAAAGCCATATATGAATGTTTGAAAAGAAGAAGAGCAATTGTGGACAGTCCCACAGGTTCGGGAAAAACTCTGATAATGGCTGGGTGTCTAGCGGCTTTACAGTGGGGTGACAACCCTAAAGCTGTAGTGCTTTTTAGAGAAAAAGGAATTTTGAATCAGACTTATGAGTTTTTTAAAAAATGTGGTATAAAGAACTTGGGATACAATTCTGGAGAGGGGTTTCTGCATGGGCAAGTGATGTTGTCAACTGTTCAAAGCATCGAGAAGATAATTGATACACACTTGCAAGACACCCAGATTTTAATGGTCGATGAGGCTCACCAGTTCTGCAAAGGGGATACAACCATAGCCGCAATAGAAAGTTTTCCTAATGCTTCATATCGACTGGCTTTTACTGCAACACCGCCTAGGGAAAAGGCGAAGGATATCAACGCCCGTATGGTTTTAGAGGGAGCCTTTGGACCTGTGTACACCACTAGAACTGCTGAAGATCTGATCAAGGATGGATCTCTTGCAAAGCCTATTATTCAGATTGTAGATAACACCAACATATCACTGAATGATGCAGTGGAGGATGACCTGTCCTATATTGACATTTATGATTTATGTGTAGTTAACTGCGATCAGCGAAACGATAAGGTTAAAACAATTGTATCAAAGGTGTATCAATCTAATCCTAATGCTAAGATTTTAATTCTTGTAAAAAACTTGCAGCACATTGAGAATTTAAAAGAAAGAATTGATAATTGTTACACCATAGAGGGTAAAGATGATATCGATAGTAGGTATGATATAATTAATAAGTTTGTAAAAGAAGAAAAGCCTGCTACAATCATTGGAACAAACGTCATGCAAACTGGCATTAGCATAGATGAAATTACTCACATGATTAACGCTAGAGGTCTGTCGGGTGAGGTGCCGACGTTACAAGGGCTAGGCAGAGGTATTCGCAAAGCAGAGGGTAAGGACACTATGTATTTTTACGACTTTTACGATCGTGCTCCTTATTTAGAGAATCACTCTAAGCAGAGGATACAACACTATAAAAGATTAAAATTTGAGGTTCACAATGTCCGATTCTGAAGTAATAACTAAGCAAGCACAGGTTGATACAATCAACAAAATAACCAAGGATCAGCAAAATTTAATTGATTCTTGCGTCGATATCCTTAATCAGATGAAGAAAGACGGTAAGATTAATGAAACTACCGTTAGAGATCTAACTAGCCTAATCAGGCAATTGGATTCTCTAAGAGAACTATTTTACACCCGCTTGTTCAATTCCCTTAAGCGTGGTGATATGCTTCTAGGTTAGGCCGGATCAGGTATCAGAGTAACTCTAAACTGATCCACGGTAACTATTTGCGCCGAATTAGCTTGTTGAGCCTCAAGAGATAAAGCTAATGCAGTGCTCTCATCAGCGGTAACACCATCATTTGTTATTTGACCGACTCGGTGTGTACCTGCCCAACTACCTCTACCAGCCGCCGAGCCTGAGCCTGTCGATTGTGTGAAATTAGCGGTTACTAACTGCTTATCAGTTTCCGTTTTTGATATCTGAATATGCATATTATACACAGTCATGTCTGAAAATGTGCCTTGAGATATATTGGAATTAAGTATATTGGTTCCACCTATCTTAAAGTTCCATCTAAGGTTTGAACCCTGTGCAAGCTGACGGCCTCTAATCCTAATATCGATGTCACCTATTGCGAGAGAGTTAGCAGGTAGAGTAAAAGATACAAGCTCTGCAAGGCTGGTAGAGTTAGACGATGCTACCGGCGCTCCAACTTGCCTATGAAGAACCATGGGAACTCCTGCACCCGTCAGGCTTGTGTAATCAGGAATATTTAGATCACCCGATAGGTTTATTTCATTTGCAGTAACACTTAAAGTGGTTGCCGATTCACCTACAAATGGAGCTAATGTATTTGCTACAATATTGGTTCCGGTTACGTTTGTTGCTCCAACATTCGTAAAACTACCAAGCGTGCCTAGAACCGAAGTCCCCCCTCTCACTGTAGGGGCTGACACTTGAGTTGTGGCTGTAATATTTTCCGCAGATATGCTAGCCGCACTACCGCTTTCAATTAAAGATGAACCATTAGAGTTCAAAGTAAGGTAAGCGGTAGAGGAGGCATCATTTCCAGAGAAGAATAGAAGGGTCGGGGAGGATACATCCCCTACTCCACTCGACTCAACAGGAACTGTCACAACATTTGAAAGTGTATAGGAGGTTCCTGAAGTTGTTGAATTGAAAACGGGAGCGAATTCTAATGACCCTGTTCCAATTACTTGTGAATTTGGAAGATTCTGAGCAGTTCCAATTATTAAGGGGCTTGCCTGAGTTATAACTAAAGGGGTACCAACGTCCGTGGTCTTAATCGCCACGTTACCCATCTTATCTATCTTTGCCCCTGTACTTATGAAGTCTTGAGCAGTAAGATCACAATCAAGACCAGCAACATTGCCAGACTGGTTCTTAAAGTATATTTGATTGTTACTAGCAGTGCTTTTAGGAAGAGCGGCATTGGCGGTATTAGTGGTGGTCGTTAAGACACCATCTCGGGTTGCAATATCTACGCCGTCAATTGTACTATTAGTGGTTACAGCGCCAGTAAAAGCACCCCCAGATTTAGGCATAGCTGCATTGGCGGTATTAGTGGTGGTTGTTAAAACAGCATCCCTAGTAGCAATGTCTACGCCGTCAATTGTGCTGTTTGTGGTTACAGGGCCGGTAAAAGCACCCCCAGATTTAGGCATAGCTGCATTAGCAGTATTAGTAGTGGTTGTTAAGACAGCATCCCTAGTAGCAATGTCTACGCCATCAAATGTACTATTAGTGGTTACAGGGCCAGTAAAAGCACCTCCAGATTTAGGCATAGCTGCGTCAGCAGTATCGCCTTGTGCAGCGGTGGCATAACGAGTATCTCCAGTGGATTGACTGAGAACATCGGACCCACCAATAGTTGGAACCTGGGACATAACCAACTTAGGGTTAACTGTTACATTGCCAGCCCCATTGTGTATAAAATTAAGGGAAGAAGGACAATACTGACTTCCGTTAAAGGCTAAAGCCTGCCCTGGTGTAGCTCCATCCGAGCATACATTGCTTAATGCGCTCAGATCGCATGAGTTAAGATCAGCACATGTGAAGCTGCCTCCTCCACCACCCCCAGTGAACTGAATACTAGATCCGCACCATTCGGTACCATCCCAAGCAAGAACCTGATTATCAGAGGGTTTAGTATCGCAAACATCACCATTA
>TARA_R100000231_G_scaffold14117_1_pt1 | contig 36842 bp, 42 predicted proteins | sample TARA_R100000231 | Tara Oceans TARA_R100000231 (sample SAMEA2620565) | marine metagenome | biome: marine biome (ENVO:00000447); feature: surface water layer (ENVO:00002042); material: "saline water (ENVO:00002010), including plankton (ENVO:xxxxxxxx)" | depth 5 m | reverse complement strand
GACAATGTTCTTTTTGACTCACTATACATGGAACTCGCTCAAAGGTTAGGATTTAAGGCTCCCTCTAAAGACGAGGTAATTGACTACCTAGAGGATAACTACTCAAGGCATAAAATTTGGAATAATTTATATAGTATTAGTGAGGATGAATAATTAATGACGAGATGTGTTCTTTTGGACCAATGGTTTGATGCTGAGTCGGAAAAAATTGATGAGAAAGAATCTAAAACAAAGAAATGTTTTGTAACGGGGGAAAGTAAATGACGTGGGAAGATATTGTTAAGAAAAGAGACATGACCGGAGGCATGAACTCTATCGTTGACTTTATCGCTAGGTTAAAAGAAATTGCCACCGAAATGGAAGAAATTGCCAAGGAATCATTTTCAGAAGATGCGCCGATAGTTTCATTTAATATACCGGATGCAAAGGACCTATTAGATGACTACAAAAAATTCTCAAAAAGCGTAGAAGTATTGTTCCAAAAAATGATAGAGCAGGGGGAGAGAGCATGACAAGATGGTGGGACGTTGTTAAACTTCGCATGGGTCATTTAGAATATCTTATAAGGCAATTTACCTCCTTTCACAATACTTCATTAGCGAGAAATTATATTTCTAAAAAAGACAAGTCTCTAGCAGAACAACTTTTTCAAAAAATAATCAACATGTTAAATGACCCTAATTTATTTGATAAACTAGATGGTCGGGGAAACCCATTAGCAGACCCCATGAATTCTTATTACTCTTTACTAGTCGCTTCACCACAAATGCACCATAAGGACTTCGGGCATCTATATGAAGCCATTTTTGACCAATTAGAAGAAATGCGCCGCCTACAATTAGAAGGGGGCGGCGTAAGTGTTTAATTGGTTTGATGTTCTAAAAATTAAAACCCCCGAAGGGGAAATGATGGTTGTTAACAGCATTACTGAATACCATAATAAACTTAGAGAAGAACTTAGACCAATTGTTCTTGAGGAACTACGTTTAACTAGCGAAAGAGATACAGAAAAAACGAAAATTAATATCAAACCATATCGTATAGTAGACGGTGTTCGTTATAATGCTTCTTGGAGAGATAAAAATAGTGAAAATACCCACTCAATAGATATTAGGTATAGGGGTAGCGGAAATGAAAATGAACCCCATGAAATCATATCTATTACTTCGGATAATTTGGGTCCTGCCCTACAAATGGGGACAAACTATGAAGCCACCAATTCTTACGATTTACTTTTAGAAGTTACAGATAAAATAGAAGATTTTTATGAACAGAAATTTAGAACAGAAACTCTTGGTGTTCCTTCTGTTGAAGAGGATGAGGATAGAGTTTCAACAGAAGAATTTAATAGAAAATTAGAGGAGGCTAATCCCGGCTTTAAATTTATTGAAGGAAAACTAAGGGACTTAGGGGATATGGGAAGGCTTGCCAATATGAAGGGAATTACTCTTGATGCTTTACTAAGTAGATATAATCTAACACCTAGAGACTTTTTAGATAATATGACCGCTAGAGAAATTCCTCCACAAAATCAACCAACTAGAAGAGAAAATTTAAATGTTAGACCTCCGATGAGGAGAGCACCTCCAATTAGAGGAAGAAGAGGAAGAAGAGAAGAACAATAAAAAGTATTATATACGAGATTCCTCTTAGCACCCAATAAGGTGATTTTATGTCTATTGAAAATAAAATTGAAAGTGTCGCAGAAGAAGCAGAAGATTTGGTGGAACTTGCGGAAGACTTGGGTTTAATTAGTGAAGAAGATGAAGCAAAATATAAAGCAATTCTAAAGAAGGCTCTACCAGCCCTATTAGTGGTAGTTCCACTATTCGTTGTTCTTCTTCAATGATTAACATGTCTGTTAGGAGAGCCATACGCAGGGCGTTAAATAATGCCAATAGGCGTAGAGATTATTCTATTGAATTTAGTGAAATAACACCATCCATAATGGAGGAACTATCCTCAATTGTTTCGGGAGGTAGGGAAAATTTATTATCTTATGCTGATGATTTTTTAGAAAGACTAAGAGAATCTGATAGAGCCGGAGTAGTTGATAACATACTTACACAACTCAAAAAAATATTAGATAATGCCTTAGTGATACAACTTGGTAATTTAGGTGTTGAGGGACCAACAAATAACCCCACTAAAAGAATGAAGGATATTTACACAATGGGTGAACAACCTATCAATGATTGGTTCTCTACCAATAAACAAGACCTTTACGATAAATTCATTAATGGTGATTTTAGACCACTATACAACACATACACATTTTTTAAAAATCAAGGTTTATCACAAGACTACCAAAATATCATATCAGAGGTGCAAACTAACGCTAAAGTTGATGAAACCTTACCGCTACTAAACGAAACCGACAGAATGAATATAGCCCCTACAAGTTCTGACCCCGAAATTATAACAATTTTTAAAGAAATTGAGACATCAAGATTAAAGGAATTAGCAGACATTTTGGGTTTTATTCCTGAATCTAAGACCCCTCTTCCTATTATTGAAATGAATGCTTTTGAAATTAGAAGTGGTATCGTATCGCAAGAGGACAATTTAAAAAATCTGTTAACTTTATTTTTTTCCGCCAATAAACAAACAAATTCAACTAGTAATTTTTTCACCCAATTAGAAAATGTTTCGTTGCTAGCCTTTACTTCTTTCATCAGAAGATTATTCACTAATACTATAAGGGACGGTATCACCTTTTTAAATCTTTACGCTAATTTAGTTTCACGCCGAGGTGATGTAGATTTCCCAGCATCAGAAAAATTTAGGCTAGGAACCGGAGATTTAATTTCGGAAACAAAAATGTATAGGGACTTATATGACTACTTAAAGCCCGAACTACCTTATGAAGAATGGGTTAGAGGAAAAGATACGGTAGCCTTTGGCAATCAATTAGAGGCCTTTATGAAAAGAAGAACAGAAAGCCCCCGTATTAAAAGGGTTAGGAGAAGCGTAGGGAATTTGGAACTTCTGTCATATTATGGAGGCAGTAGTAGAAGAAATACTCCCCTACAAGGAAACTTTGAGGTTGGAATTTTACCCGAAGATATTATGTCGTCTCTATTAGGTTTTATTCAGATATTTGATAATGGGTATAACTTCAATGATATACCGCCCTTTAGGAGAATAGAGTCAGCAAACTACGAAGCGGTAGAACAAACATTAAATCAAAAATTAACCGAAGCAATCAAAATAGTTCGTAGGGGTATATTACAAGAGTTTAATTCAATGTTAGAAATTATAGTGAGTAGAAGAGAACTTTCCTTCAAGTCAATAAAGGGAGTGTCAGCACTAAGATTTTTAGATAATTTAGATTTATTGGAGGACGAGTTAGATGTATGAAGAATATCCCAGCGAAGAAGAAAGTAGATTAATTAACTATGGTGAAGGAGACACAGAACAACTTGACGGAGATGATTTAAGGATAGAAGTCAATAACTTAAATAATAATTTAATAGAAATTGATGAAGAGGGTCCTTTTAACACAGTTGCTTATTATAATTTTGTAGGTAATCTATTACATGGTATAGAATTCGTAGAACTGCCTAATTTTCCACGAAGGGCCTCTCTTGATAATTTTTATGAAAGAGGACAAATGATTCATAACCTAGCGTATTCTTCCCATGAAATAAATGAAATGAGAGCAGACTTTACCATCAATAGAGAACTTGCCGAAGAACTTTCATCAGTTAATGAGGCGGTAGCGGCCCTTATACAAAACGTAATGGCTTACATCGGGGATGATGAAGACGAGCAAATAACTGAAAGAAGCGAATTTAGAAAATTAGCAGAAGCCATTACGATAAGAGATATTCAATCCCTACGGGGTAAGAACGAAATTTACGACTACTGGCAAAACTATTATGATAAATTTCAAGCAATCATGGGGTTAAGCCTACCAGTTGTTTTAACACCTAGTCAGGCTAAAGACTTTGAAAGTGCTTTTGAGAGAATAAAAATTCCGTGCATTGTATTACAGCATACTGATGCTGAGTTTGAACAAGCGTCGGGAAGATTCGGCCTACTACAAATGGCTAATGAAATTTTGTTTAATAGGCTGGGAATGGTTCCTAGCAAAGAATATGAGGAAGTTTTTGGTTCTTCTGTTGAATTTACACAAAGGATTCAAAGGGACGATTTTGGACAAGAAACCGGAAGGGTCGGTGAAATGGAAGTAAGTGAAAAAGAAAACGCTGATAATATAGAAATGGTAAAAAATTCCTTAGACCCATTGACTTATCTTAACTTATTAGAGAAAAAAATTCTTTTCTTACCACAGGATAGCGAAACCACTACCGAGTTAAAAAATAAAATTAATCAATATTTACCCGAAGAACTTAGCGGTTTAAATCCTAGAGCCATTGGGTATTTATCCGATGTCGTATCTGAAGCAGTAGATGATTATGTCTCACTAGTTGATAAGAGAGATAGATATTACCTACCAATGTTAGATAGCCACACTTCGGAAATGTCTTCGGTTCCAATTACTAAAGGTTTTACTATTGCTTATTATACGGTACAACTAAAAAGCACCTCTAATGAAACAGAAAATATACGAGATGAACCTATTACAATGGACCCAAACGTTAGAGAAGCGTTATATGGTGAAACTCCTGTTGAAGAAATTGAAAATCCAACTCATACAATATCTTTAAAGTTGGAACAAAATCCAATCGGTGGGACATATAGTGCGCTTATGGACTATCTAAACGAAGAAATAATAAAAATGTTTTCTGCCATAAATAGTGTTATGGTGGAGGGCAAAAAGACTAAATTTGTGTCAAATATAGGTGAAAGAACAGGAAAGCCGATGACTGGTAGTGGGCAGTCCGCCGCTATCGGAGCAAAATATCCTAGTATTGCGGGTTCTTTAGCAACGCTTTCAACAAATAATTTTGCTCCTCTATTAGATTTTATTTATTCTCAATACATCAGCGATATAGATTATAGGTATTTATTTAATAGAGATTATCCCGAATATTTTAGAAGCGGTGTGTTTGTTTCATTTAAATCGGCCTATGACGCATCAAGAAAAAAGAAAGGAACCGCTATTTCTCAACAGGTAGCAAAGTTCCCGACTACTGCTATTGATGAAGAAGATTTAAAACAGTTAGAGCGTTTAGTAACGCTTTTAAGAAGAGGTGCAACTTCTACCATTACAAGTCTTATTGAGGCGGCTGAAAATACCGTACAGATATTTTTAATGTTAAATCTTTCTGTCGGACAGAGTAGGGCCGATAGAACAAAAATTCAAAGAGAAATTACTAATTCTTTAGGTAGAGTAATTTTTGAGTATGCTTCAAGGAGAAACGAAGAAAGACTTTCAAATAATGTATTTGCTGGCAAACAAATACAAGAATATGCTGGTATGGAAGTTAATGCTAAATACCTAAATATTATTGATGAGTTAGAAAGTGCAGACTTTATGGAAACACTATCCCCCGATGAAAGAAGTATCGTTGGAAGAGTAAAGCAAAAACTTACAGGTAATTTTTGGAGAGAAATTTTAGGTGATGAAGATTCTGATATTGAGAATTCATTACTAAAAGCAGTAGACATAATGAGAGGAAATAATGGTTTATTTGTATATAAGGCATTTATGGACATGACAAACGTTGAAGAAGTTTCAATAGTTTCTGATTTAATTAGAAAAGAGGATAGGGTAGATTTGTATGCTCAAGACATGGAGACTATTCTAAAATCACCCAATAAGACATTTGCCGAATTGTCTGTTCAATTAGGAGTCAGTAGAGAAGTTATTTACAAGATTAGGGGGCTATTTCGTTGAAGAAGGATTTGGGGTATGGAGCACCGGGAACTTATCTTCCTATCATAACTGATGAGGAAGGAAAACCAGCCAATACTCCGGATGTATATATTGATGATAAAATCTATTCTGAAAAAGAAATGGTTGCTTTATTTAGAAAAGTTAACCCATATCGTAAAACTAGAGAAGAGATGGATTTTTTTCCTCCCCTAACGAGACAAAATGCTGATGGTTATTTTATTGCCTTTGACCGTGTAAATACCTTGGGTGGTTCACCCCTACCTGTTGGACGTGCTGGGTGGAAATATCTTGATGAGCATAAATTATTCCTCACTACGGGAATAAAAACAATTGACATGTATAGGGGTCTAGGTGTGGCTAAAATGCTGTGGGCAAAAAGGGATAGTGCTATATTTGGTACTAATCCAGCAATCGGTATGGCTAGTAATTTTTCTTCGGGCTGGCTCAATTATATTAAATCACAAGGTTGGACCGTTGACCCTCCGGTGGAGTCCTTACCGGCAAGTATTCAAGACGAGGTTATAAATACACTACAAGGGGACAAACCTCGCCGGTTAATTAGTAAGAATATTGATATGGCTATGAAAAAGGCTTGGAGAATTTTAAAGGTTGATACCCGCCCCGATATTCGTAATGAGGCTCAATATAATGCGGCCTCCTTAGAAGAAAGAAGGCGTTGGCATAACCGACAAAGAGAGGCATATAATACAAGGTTAAAAGCCCTTAGAACTCAACACACAGTAGATTTAACCGATACAGAAAACCCAGTTTATCAAGAAATGAAATATTATCAAGATATGAGAAACTTTCACGGTAGGCAACAAAGAAGAATAGCAAGGTGTCTTGGGTTAGGAAAAACAGAATGTAATGACTATTATTCCCTAGAGTTAGAAGGAGAAAATAGACGAACGCAAAAATATAAAACTACTCCTACGGGTAAATTAGACCCTTATGTTGAAATATCATTGGAAGCCTATAATAATCTAACAGATAAGCAAAAAATAAATTATCATATGGGTATGATGAGGCAGGGAATAGATAAAACATTTCACAATAGAATGTTTCATAGGATTCAACGCAAGTATAAACCACCAACATTCCCTTCTCCTAAATACGGCGGCGAATCTAGTGAGGGTTTAGAATACACAAAGGAAGAATACGATAATATGGATGATAAAAACAAAAGGGAATATCATGGTCGTATGGCATCAAGAGCAAAAAGAGATAATAATGACGAACTACGCCGATTTCATGATAGAATGCGTTATAGACTTAGAATGAATATACCCCTCCCTAATTATTATTCACCCGAAGACGAACAGGAGGAAGAATAATGGACCTACTCACGGAAATGGACATGAAAGCCTCTAAGGGCAATTTTGAATATTTCTTCACTAAGGTTCTAGGTTTTGAGATGGCCCCCTTCCACAGGGAATGGCTTGAGCGTGTCCAATCTACACAACGTACCGTTACGATTTGTTCACGGGACCACGGCAAATCAGTTTTTTTTCACTCGTGGTGCATCTACCAGTTATGTTTCCAAGAACCCCCATACGAAATTATTTACATTTCCTCTAACCAAAAGCAAACAATGGTTCACATGAAAGATATTGATAGAATGTTTTCTACTATTCCCGCCTTGAAGAAGTTCAAACCTAAACAGGGTTGGGCTGTTGGCCGAATGGAATTGACCAACGGAAACCGTATCGTTGAAAGGTCGGTTGGTTCTCAAATCCGTGGACTCCACCCCGACGAAATTATCATTGACGACCCAATGAAGGAGTTCTCTATGACCGCCATTCAGCGAGTCTCGGATTGGTTTTGGGGTGATATGATTCCTACCCTTCACCACACCTCCTCTTTGAGAATGATTGGAACGCCTTTCACCTACACGGATATATTCGCTGAGTTGGAGGAAAACACCGAGTATGATGTAAAACGTTATCCAGCCATTAACCAAGCAGGAGAAGCACTTTGGCCTTCCCGTTGGGATATTGACTCGCTAGACCGTCGCCGTAGGGAAATAGGTTCTGCTAAATTTACAAGAGAATATCTTTGTATTCCCATTTCTTCCAATACAATGTTATTTGGAAAAGAACATGTGGATAAATCAAAAGATAGAACCTCGTCTTTACAATACTATGGAAACAACGAAGCATTCAAATACTACATAGGCTACGACCCATCAATGAGCATCAATGGCGACTACACCGTGATGATTGTTTTAGAGGTTGATGAAGAATTAAATAAAAAAGTTGTTCATATGGTTCGTGAAAAAAATATGGACTTTCGTTCACATATCACCCGCATTACTGACCTATGCCAAAGATTCTCACCAGAAATCGTAATGATTGAAACAAACACCTTCGCTAAATCTTTCGCTATGGAACTACGAGACATTTCTGACTTCCCCGTTAAGGAGTTCACTATGAGTAGAAAGAAAAAAGAAGAAATTATTCTTAACCTACAAATGAACTTTGAAAACAATAAAATTCTTTTACCGTATCAAAAAGACGAGGACAAAAAAGTTTCTAATGTAATCGTTCAAGAATTAGAGGCTTTTGGTATTGGTAATAGTGGAAGAATAGAGGGCCTTGGAGCGCATGATGACACCGTTATTGCTTTGGCCTTAGCGAACTATGCAACCAAGACCTTTACAGACACATTTATTGAAATTGAGGACGCTGGTATTTTTGCTACTAGTGGTCCAACGCTAAACTTAGGAGGTGGTATTTTTGGAATTAATTATTAGTAAAGATGAAATAAACACAGAAGAATTGAGAAGAAAATTAGAGGAACTTGAAGAGGCTAAAAGAATCAAGGACGAAAAAGAAGAAAGTCTCCGTGCCGTAGCCAATAAAGACCCAAATGAAGTTATGATGTCATGGCTCCAATATCAATGTCATGACGAAATGCAAGTAATAAAAGATATTTCTAATAACTTAAAAATCAATTTTACAGACGCCAAGCAATATATTTCTAAAATGCCCGAAGAACTTATGATTGAGGAAAAAACAATACCGGATGTTGTAAAAGAATTGAGATACATGCGTAGGACTCTCAAGGGTAAAACAAGAGAAAAAATGGCCTCCACCATTAATCATTTAATTAAGGCATATTCTGAACACTTAGATAATTCATTAGATTCTATCTATTGGTTGAGGCCGTTTAAAAAATCTGTTAGGATGCTTACTCCTGATATTAAAATGATGAAAAAATTTCACCACATCAAGGACGGAGAAACTAGACAGGTAATTATTGATAATCTAGTTAAAATGTGGGAGGCTAATTTACAAAAATCATCCCTTGAATATGGGGAAGAATATAATACAGCCATAATAAAATTTAAATCTTCTAAAAAGAATATTAAGAGTATTTTGAAAGAAATCTCTCATCAGTCAATTAGAAAACCAAGACAAGAGGTATTGGAAGATATGTTAGTCAAGACAATATGTGATAATCCCGGTATTACTAGCAATACGATTCATTCTCTTTTACCGTCCTCCTACCATCGCTCCACCACTCCCCAAACGATTTCTAAAATGCTAAAAAGAGTTCAAGCAATAAATGTCGGGGGAGAGTATTATATTCTAAGTGATGCTATCAGAAAAGACTTGTATTCTTACGTTGCAGGGTTTATTGATTCTGATGGATATATTACTATGGATTCTAAATATGCACCGAGGGTTGGTATGATTGCTACTGGGGACCGAGGAAAGGCTTTTTTCAAGGAGATGGAAAATCAATTGAAAATTGGACGCTTACACTTGGACCAAAAGGTAGGGGAAAATAATAGAAGCCAACACAGATTAAATTTTTATAGTCAGGGTGATATATCTAAACTACTGGATAAGACAATACCTCACCTAAGAATGAAAAAGGAACAGGGCAAACTGATTCAAGAAGCCATCATGATTAAACAAAATTTTTCTAAAGAAGATTGGGCCAAGCCCCGCTTAGAAGAAATTTTTAAACTTATCAAGTGGGAGAACTGGAAGGATGCCGCTAATAAAGTAGAATTACAAAAGTATAATATACAAGAAGAGGATATTATAAAATATAGAGAGAACTCCCGGTGGGCCTACATGAACGCCGTGGACACGATTTCAAAGGAGGAATGAATATGGGTCTAAGGGATAGTCTAAGAAACCTCATTAGGAGAAGAACACCAACTCCTGTAAATGATGAAGTATATAACATGGGTATTCAAGAACGAAGACTACCACAACATTATGCTGGCAAATATCTATATTCTATGGCTCAAAATTCAACCGTGGTCCGGACTTGTCTAGTTCAACTTAAAACTGAAATTTTTCGCAGGGGTTATGAATGGGTAAAGGCCTTTGATTTAAAGTGTAGTGATTGTGGATATGAACATCACAAAGAGGTGGACGCTTGTTCTAGTTGTGGTTCTACAAATCTAAGAAGACCCGACCTTCAACAGAAACTATACGCTTTTGACTTTTTTGAAGGATATGTAAATTCATCACATCAATTGTTTATTGATGTTCTAAAGGAATTGGAAACTGATATGAATATCATTGATGATGCTTACCTAATATTAGTAAAAGACTACTACTTAGATAAAAACGGCGAAATAATAATGTCCAAAATAAACGAGATTTATAGGGGCGACCCAACAACGATTTACATAGAGGTTGATGAAGATGGTGATAGAGGTCATTCTCGTTATACATGTATAACACATAGAGATTTTGTTAGTGAAGATAAATATGATAAATGTGCAGTTTGTGGTTCCTCCCTACATCCGATAGAATTTGTAAATAAATCTAGAGGTGAAGACCAAAATTATATTATGGGAGAAGTTGTTCATTTTAGTAAATATTCACCTTCAAGATTATATGGACATCCGCCAGTTCTAACACTATTTAATCACATTTTTACCCTAACCGCTATGGAAAGTTATATCAGCACATTATATACCAAGGCTAGAACCCCAAGAGGTATTCTCGCTGTCCAAACAAACAATATGGAGTCGTTGGTAAAGTATTGGAAGGGAGTAAAGGAGAAGTTAGAAAGGGACCCCCACTACACACCCATTATGGGAATTGAAACAGAAGGAGGTTCAAGAGGTTCTGTTGAATGGGTTCCATTCACTAACACAATTAAAGAAATGGACTATATCAACGTAAAGGATGATTTGAGAACAAGAGTTTCGTCTTTTTATGGTGTTAGTAATATTTTTACCGGAGACACTACTACTGGCGGCGGTCTTAATAACGAAGGTATGCAAATTTTGGTCACAAATAGAGCAGTTGAAAAGGCACAGAACGTTTATAATAAATACATGTTTCCTTTCTTAATGAAACAATTTGGCATTACCGATTGGAAAGTTCAACTTCTAAGAAGTGAAGAGGAAGATGAAATCGCTAATATCCGTAGGCGGGAGATGGAACTACAACTAGCAATACAAATGAAAAATCTTGGATTTGAAGTTGATATGAATGAGGATGGAGACTTTGTTTTCAAAAAATACCCCGCTAAAGAACTTATTGATGTTGATGTTGAATCCGATGAAAAACCACTAGAAACAGACCCCTATGCGGGAACAAACATTGACCGTTCGCAATTAGGACAACTACAAGAACAGGCTTTGATGAGTGGCAATACGAAGGCGCAAGTAGCGGGAGAAACTAGTATGGAAAAAGGCCCACCGAAAAGATTTAGTGGTCTACCAAAGGAGGCAGGAAATAATAACGTGGATAGTAGGACCGAAAGGAGGATTCCTTGATGTTTAAGAAAAGTGCAGGTTTAATGTCTGAAGAGGAGGGACAGGCCCTAATAAATAAGTTTGATATTTATTTATTGCCGTTTGAGACAGATGTTAAGAATATTATTAGAAGTCAAGAAAGTTATGCGGCTGATTTTCCTTTTTTACGAACAAAACTTAAGATAGGGGGTGGTTCACATTTAGATATTTTAAATTATACTATTGACCCAAGAGACTACAATATGTTAATGAGTATAAAGTCACGTGTAAAAACTAGATTATTTGTTAAATTAATGGGGGTCAACGAATTTAATTTAGAGTTATTTTACCACGAAGAAAAAATAATTTTTCCTATTCCTCTATTAAAAAAACTGGGATATAATACCAAATCTTCGCATGGAAGCGGAAGCATACTAAGAGAAGTTAATTTGCAATATGCTAACGAAGGACCTTCGGGTGCGGAAAAAGAAATAATATTAGAAAATATAGTTAATCACTTTGATTCTTCATTAGTTGACATATTTTCCGATGAAAGATTTGAGGACCAAGTTCCTGTTGAAAAGAGACATTTTTCCTTTGAATTTGAAATAATTCGTGATAAATTTAATGTTCAGATTTCATACAACTATCGTGTGGTAACAGATAGTTTGACTAAATTGGTTAATGTTGATATTCCTAACGATTTTTACGAAGGATTGGAAAGGTATTTTACGCCTAAATCAATGAAATATTTAAGTAAAAAAATTCGCTCATTAATTAATAGAAGGGGAGATAGAAAAAGCGTAGAGGATTATATTAGGTCGGGTAATACCCCTGCCCGTTTATATTTTACAGATAGTAATTCCCGTGTTACGATTAATGAAGACGTGCCGTATATTAACGATGCAATTTCCGTATATTTATTTCAAATTAAGGATATTATATTAGACTATTATAAGGCCAAAGAAACTTTAAGTCCACCTAACCTCCCCGATAATTACTTTAGTAAGGTAAAAGAAAATTTTATACGTTCTCTAGATGTTTATTTTCAAACTAAAGGTTTTAGCCGCCCACTTACTATCGGTAGGCTAAAAAGTAACGTCATATCTAGGGAAATATCAACTATGTTAAATACTGTTATTTCTTCTAGTTTGCCGGGATTTTACACAAGTAGCGGAACCCAAAGGGGTTTTGACTTTATGAAAGCAGTACCCGAAGATATAAAATTCATGGAAAATATAATTCAAGATACAGAAAATAGTATAAAATTATCTGAACGTTATTTAGAATATACCATTCCTCCCGACGCACAACTAAGTCGTAGTGTTATATACGCATTACAAAATATTGGTCAGCCAATCATTAAGTCTAGCGGGACATCTAGAAAATTAGTAATTGAGCGAATACCACGCATATTTCATTTAACAGGCCCCGTTACAATGAGTGAAATTCTTTCATATAAAGAACTTGAACAAATAGAAGGAAAAACACCGAGAGAATTAATGGAAGAATTAGTAAAAATAGTTATCCCTCTAGACAAAGTTTCAACTTTTTTTGAGGCTTTTGAAAGAGAAATTAAAGAAGTGGTAATGAAAGAAGGAGGAGCAAGTTTAAATGATGTTAACGAACCCCCCCTACAAGAATACCAAATTAATTTTTCAATAGATGAAGGATATGATTCTTATATTATAACCATGCGTATTAAGTCGCAAATAATCATTAGATTTCATTTTTCATATGACACCGTTAACAGCGATGCTGGCCCCCCTCGGCCCAGAATTTTTCCTTATGTTTCAAATTTAACACTTGAAAAGGTTAGTGGGAGTTATATAAGATTAAAAACCCGTTCTAGAGATTTTGAAATTGATATTAATGCTTCTTCTGATTTTTATTTAGAAGCAAGTAAGGCCGTACGAAGAATTTTAATACCTCAAAACTTTTTAATACAGCAAGAGATTTTAGGCACAGACCGCAATCCCGCCGAAAGGTCTATTTCTTTCTTAAGAAATATTATTAAAGGTCTTGTGGGAAAGGCTGGTTCTCAATTTATAGAAGTAAAGCCATTTATTTATGATGCCTTAACTGGTGCAAGAAGGGGTCTTTACTTTGCTATTTCTGAATCTAGTCCCATTCATATTTATATTAGTGTAGATGATAGAAAATCCGGAGCCGCCCGTGTATCGGGGGCCTATCCCAAAATAAAGGGTTCTGCATGTGTAGGAACATTTATGGTAGTTGATTCAAGAACAGACTATCTAGGCGCAGAGAAAATCAATTTAGATTTTAAAGGTAGAACTTATAATTTTTACATGACTAATTCCAGTTGTGTTAACTTAGACTTCCAATTAGGCATTGACAGTATTGAAGGGGGAGAAAATTTAGATGCTTTAGGGACAATGATTCTTGCTGGTTCACAAACGGGAACAAGGTTTGGAGAAAAGATACCCGAAAATATAGCCGCATTTAGTAGACAAGCATATATTCCTTATAATGAACTTAAACCAACTTTTTCCGAGACACTCAGAACTGGTGGTAGTACTAAACTGGGTCTTAGTTTTAGTTTTGTGATTAAATTTTCTGATGAATCGTTATACCTTGTAGGTCCGGGCAGATACGATTTGGACTCACCCATCGGAACAATGAAGGGAATAAAAAATTATATCATAGAAAATTATATTGAGGATTCAGATAAAAGGCAAAAACAATTTAATAAAGCGGGGCCTAGCAAAATATCAGAAATAAGTTCTTTTATTGATTTGGATGATTTAGAAAGTATTTATGAGGACCTATCTGCTCAGTCTGAGGAACTCAGCCTAGAAAAATTCAAAGAACATATAGCCGATATGTTTTTATATAATATTGAAAGAAATATGATGGAAAGTAAAATGTCTGACGCGTTTTCAGTTGTTCCCGAATCATCTATTGTGAGTTATAATGAGATGAAACAATTTGTTAATATACACAAAGACGCAATCTATGATTTCCATTTAACTAAAACTGTGGGGTCCGATTACAGGACAGGTGATTTTGTACCTAGAGAACCAATGAGAGAAGGATTGTTTAGTATGATAGAGAGAAGGAGAAGAAACCAAAGGAGAAGTGAACAAGATGAATGAAAAAATTAAAGAAAAATTAGACGCTAAAAAACAACAGATTAAGAAAAAGGCCAAGGACCTATCAATGAACGTCCCTGAAGTTCCCCCCGATAACTGGGAAAAAACACCTAGTATTCCCGGTTTCATAGAGGGTGGTCCCAAAATGAGTAAAAAGTGGAAACAAGTTTGAGGTGAAACTATGAGTTTTATGAATCCGATATATGGTTTAAAAAGATTTATCTATGAAAAAAGACCACAAACTACCGCTAAAGAAATGAATATGATAGTAGCGGAGGCTCAAAAATTTCAAAGAAAGGAATCATATCGTGGAGACATTTTAACACCCGATATAAGAAGATTTATCACAAGACTACCCGAACCAATTAAAACTGTTAGTGTGGACTCATTGGTTGATAGATTACTACCTTATACTCAAGTTCAATCAACTAATCAGCGATATAACTACAATACAGATGATGGTCCGAGAACTGATAATACAAGAAGACTTGATACGAGAATAGGAACTTCTACCAAGTATGTTTCATTCATACCCGATTTTGCTTTACAGGGAACTAATCAAGAAAAACCCGATGCCCACGCTACCTTAAGAGAGTTAGATGGTATTTATACAGACAAGGGAAATATTGTCATTGTTTCTATATCAAGATTAGAAGAGGCTCTAAGAGCAGATATATTTAATAAAAAACTACAAGCGTTATATTCTAACGTAATAGAATCTTTACCAATTATTATAAATTTAACCAGCACAAGAGATAAGAAAAATTTTCTAAGAAAATTAAATAATTTAAGTTCTGATGCTATGGAAATGAGAGAAAACTTTTCTTTAGAACCAACAACAGAAGAAGGACAAATGGAAAAGTTTAAGAAAAATTGGAATACTATAAAACAAAGAATAAGAGGTTTAATCCCAATAGGTAGGGTCCCCAATAGAGAAATTCTTAGTTCAATAGCAAGGTATCTTCGTAATGACTATAAATTATCACTATTGGCGGCTCCTCTTTTTACAGTAGGTAGTGCATTAGAAGAAGATTTAGAAGAAAGAGTTTCGGAGAGAGCCAGTAGTTTAACTTTCGGTGATTATATTTTTAAGGCTATTTTACAAGCCGAGGGAGTAAAGGCGTTTCAGAATATTTCATTAGATAGTGATTATTCTCTTGAAGAAAGGGAGGATAGTTTCTTTGACAGAAAACCCGAAATAGCCGATAATAGACAACGGATTGAGCAACTCGCACTTCCGAAATTTAATGGTAAAAGATTTGTATTTAGGAGTCCAAACGGGGACGATATTATTTACTATTCTAGTGGGGTTATTACTCCTGAACAAGTCAAAAGGAGACTACCCGAAAGTTATGAATTGGACCGTGAGGAAATTATTGATAATGTGATGGAGTATCAAGACAAACAAAGAGCAGACGCCAAAAGAGAAGAAAGACTCAAAAGAAAACTATCCACTTCTGATGTTGGTATTAGTGAATTTTATGATAACTTAGATGCTTATGCCGAACAACTTAGAAGAAGAGAATCTAGAGGCGAGTATTTAAGTGATAGGGATAGTGAAGGTAGAGCAGTTTCACCCTCAATACAAAGGTTCATGCCATCAAAGTTTTACTTTCATCCGTTTGACTCTGATGTTGAACTTGACCCGGAATTGTTCAAAATGAAAATTTCTGAACTTCCGGAGGATGAACGACGCAGAATTAAAACGTTCTTACAGGATGCAGAGCCGACAGAATATTTTGGTGAGGAATACCTTAAACTAACAAAACTTATAAATACATTGGCTGATGTAGTGGATTCAACGGAAGAGGAAGAGTTAGAGGATATGGATGTAGAAAATCTTAAACTCATTAAAAAGTTAGCCCACCTACGCAAAAGATATGAGAATCTTTATCAAGAAATTTACGGAATGGTATATGGGGAGGAAGAATAATGGAAGAAGTAGTAGAAATTATTAAGATGTTAATAACAAGAATTGAAAATTTAGAAACACAAGTAAAGGAAGCGAATATGAATTTGATGAAATCGGGTATTGTAGTTCACACTCCCCGACCATCAATGACAGTTTCAAACCCCGTCCCATCGGGAGACACAATCGCTAAAATGGATTGGGACGAACTAAACGAATTAGTAGGAAAATTGGAGGGTACAATATGAGCATGATAGAAGAAAAACCAACAGATGATTTGAGAGATAGCCGAATGCTTTTAACAAGGCTTATTGAATTAGAAACTCATATCACAAACGCTCTTGGTCTTATGGCTGAAACTGGGGAGGAACGTCCATATAAAAAAGTAAAGCCCCAACTTAAGGATGTTATGGCTATGGCCGCAAAAGCAAAGCCCGGAACTATTTCCGAGGTTAAGAAAAGCCGTCAACACAAACTTTTGCCGGAATACATGGTCTATAAAAGCAAAGAAGAGGAGAGGGGCGAACCCCGTAGGGAAGATTCAGAACTACCGGAAGACTCCCAAGATAAGGATTTAGTAGCGGCCCTTGAAACAGCATTAGAAAAACTACGCAGGGCTAAACACACTTTGCGAGTTTCCGAAGAATCTGCATTTGTTCCCTCCGATGAAGCATAGGGGGATAAAAATGACAGTTGATTTTTTTTCAATCGCTAAGAATAAAGTTTCCTTGACTAATAAAATAAGGGCTACATATTTATCTGCCTTGGAGAATCCCAAGGCTTATGATTACGAATGGGAACAACTTGTAGTTGAATTAAGAAATCTTTTAAAAGACCCAACATATCAAGAGATGTTTCCTAATTTAGAGACAGAAATTTTATATTCTGATAAAACCCTTGATGTTAAAGAGAAGAGAGCGAGACAAGTATATGAATCTTGTATGAATAAACCTATGCTTGTAAAAGAAGACGAGGAAATGAAATCTTTTATTGAACCTAATAAACCAATGTATAGGATTTTTTCAATTGATGATATGAGAGAAATTAAGGGACTTACTGGTGAATATATTATTCAAGAAAAGTATGATGGGTTGCGTGTTCAAGTTCACAAGAAGGGTGATAAAATAACCATATATTCCTTTAGTGGAAGAGACATTACATCCAAGTTTCCCAAGTGCGTTAAATATTTAAAGGAAAAAGATACCAATAATTTTATACTTGATGGCGAAGCAGTTCTTTATAAAGACAACGAACCTTTAGTAAGGGCCGATACATTAGCCCATATAAATAAAAAGGTTGATTCAGAAGAGGATATTAAAATACATGTCTTTGATATTATGCACTACAAAGACAGTTCCGTTGCTATGGAAAAATTTGAAGATAGAATAAAAATTCTAATTGGAGAATTTAGTGGCCTTACAAATGAAGTAGTTCTTTTTCCCACGAAACAAAATACCCGTGAGGCAGACTCATATGATGAAATAGAAGAATATGCTATGGAAATTATGAAAAACCCAACCTCCGAAGGAGTCGTAATTAAAGACGCTAAATCTTCCTATGTTATAGGTAAAAAGAAAAATCCTAAGTGGATTAAGTGGAAAAAGGTCATTGACTTAGATGTATTGGTATTGGGTAAAAGAAAAAATAAAAATGGGACCTTTACATATATGGTCGGCGTTGGCCCAGTTGAAGAAGAAACGCCCAAGGCAAGAGAATATGAGGGTAATTTTTATGCTGATGTCGGTAAGACTACCAATACAAAAGTAAATGTGGAAGAGGGTAAAATTATCCGTGTTAAGGTAGATGAAGTTATGGGTAATTCTAAAAAGGGGTTCAGTTTATACAATGCCCAATTTCACGAAATACCCGAAGTTTCTGAATCAGATAAGTTGATTACATTAGAGTTCTTAACAAAGAACGGAAGAAAAAGTTTAGCCGACTACAAAGTAGAAGCCCTTAAAAAATCATACGTTATTACAGACGGCGTTCATGGTATTGCTAAAATGAATTTAGAATTAAATATGGATGGTTTGGTTTTTCACGGTTTTAAGGAAAAAAATCTTATGTCAAAAAATGCCTATCCCAATATGGATGTTTGGAAAAAAGAAATCAAAAGGGCCTACGGAAAAGATAGTGGTAGGTTCATGGCTTTTGTTCAAAATATTTTAATTGACGAAGGGACTAAATCGTTAGAGGAATTATTTAGGCGAGGTATGGACCATGATGCAAATATGATGAATCGTTTATTTGGTGATAAGGAAGGAAAGAAAAAAATGAAACAGCGTCTAATGGAGGCTGGCGATGCCTACGGTATTAAAGGCAAAGACCGTTTCTTCTACGACGATTTAACTCTTAATAAAATGGAGGAAAATAAAGCCGAGTTTTTAATGTGGCTTGGTAAAGATGAAAAAATATACTTCACTATTAAACATGAAGATTTTGAAAATAACTGGGCTATTGACATTCGTTCCAAGGAAAACATATACGACTTCTTAGGAGAGGCTGGTAAATACCCTGTTAGTTTGGTATCTTCTATTAATGATGATATGCTAATTGATAAAGGAAGTGCGCTATTGGGAGCACAAAGACATGGTTATCATGAATATATTCTAAGTGGGGATGATGTGCAATCTAAATTACACATAAGATATTTACCTGTTGGGGATGAAAAAATGTGGTTGGCCTTTACAGGTTATGAGACAAAACCTACTCCTGAAAGTTCAGATGAAGGTTTAAATGATGCTAGGGCTGATAAATTTATCAAAATGTAATATTAACTTACAAAATCCAAGTAATATTTATATAGTCTACTAACGTACTAATTACCATGCAATTAGCAACACCTATGTTTGGTAATCTTCCTACTGATGGTGGGGAATTTGTCATTCTAAAGGAAAATAAGGATTGTGTTATTGCTGGCTACGCATCTGTTGATGTAGTGGATAAACAAAATGATAAAATTACTCTTAACGCAATTCGTGAAGCGGCAGATGGATTTATGAAAAACGACCGCTTCCGAAATGTTATGATTACTCATTCAAATGTTCAAGTGGGTGAGGTCTTAGACAATTATACAGATTCCAAAGGAAAAGTCCTAAAAACAGGCGTAGATGAGACAGGTTTTTTTGTAGTGATAAAGTTAAGAAATGATATTGAGAAGGCAAAGGAAGTGGCGAGGGATATTCGTCGTGGAAAACTCCGTTCTTTCTCAATTGGAGGACAGGCAATTAACAAAGCCAATAAATATGACCCCGATGTTGGGAGTTATAAAGAAATTGACAAGTTAGAATTGCATGAAATCACCATTTGTGAAGAAGGGATTAATCCCGAAGCCAAATTTAATATAATTAAGGAGGATAAAAAAATGAGCGAAATTGAAAAGGCCTTGGCCGAATTTAATGATGTAATGGCTGAACTGAAAAACACCGTGTTGTTGAAGGACGACGACGACGATGAAAAGATGGAAGGAGCCGCTTCCCACGATGACGAAAAAAAGGAATTGCGTGGCGGAAGTAAAGAAGAAATGATGGAAAGAGCCATGTATGATGAAGACTCATCGGATGAAATGATGATGGAAGAAGCAGAAATGGCTGACTATGACAAAGAATACATGAAAGAGGAAGAAGACAAAGAAGCCCTTGAATACATGGAGCGAAAGGGTGTTGATACTTTGGACCTTTCTCCCTCTAACATTGAAAAAGCATATGAACATTTCCGTGCAGAAAAAGAGGAGGAGAGAGCATACGATTTGATTAAAAATGAGTTTGAGGCTCGCTATGCAAAGGAACTTGAATTGGAGAAGGCTGAAATTGCTAAGTCCAAGTTCAATCCACAAAACGAACTTTCTCAACTTCGTGAAGAACTTTCTTCCTTGAAGAAGAGTTTGGAAAATAATGAAATTGCTAAGGCACAAACGGTTGAGGAAACGACCCGTCAACTTAGCGAAGATTTTTCTCGTGTAAATGAAATGTCGTGGGATGAAATTCACGACCTTTTCTCAAAGCACAAGGGGGGTATCTAAAATGAGTGGGTATTTTAAGACAATTGGAGACTTGGAGCGAGCAACCTATGGATTTGGTAGCGATAACCTAATGAAAGCAACTGGTATTACTACGGGCATTCACAATGTTCACAGTCTTGCTACACAAGCAGGAACTCTTGATACGAGCCTTCACAACTTAATTTATGGTCAGAAGGTTTGGTCAATGATTAACCGTGAAATCAACGCCTTGTCAATTCTTCCTAAGAAACCTTGGAAGTCAAGTGGATGGCGAATTCTGAAAGAGCGAGCCTTGGGCGGTGCAGAAGACACCTTTACTGTAACTGATTCTGATAGCCTCGGTGGAACTGCTGAAAATGAAGCACTTTCCAACATTACGAACATCAGGCCTCTTTATGAGAACTTGCATGTTTCACCAAAGACTATTGCACACACGTTTGAAATTTCTGAAATTGCTCAAATGTTGGCTGGTCTTGACGATGGTTTGGGAGACTTGATTGCTACCTACCGTGAAGAAGTTGGTGTGTCTCACGCAGAAGCCATGAACAAAATGATTCTGCACGACCTTACAAATACGGCTGGTGTTGGTCTTGCCGCAACCTCTCTTACAGGAGAAAACAATATGTTGGAATCTCTCTTCCGAATTGTTTCTAACTTTGCTGAAACCGATGCTCTTAGCGGCTACGGAAGCGGTGAAGATAAGAATAAGATTTACGGTGTTTCTCGCCATGCTACTGATGCGGCTTACCTTGAGTCCTTTGTTGACTCCAATGGGGGAACCGAGCGAAATCTTACCGTGAATATTCTTAATACGACCCTTCGTAATTTGATGGCCCGTGGTGGAGAACCCAAGGTTATTTTGACTGGATATGATACCATTCAAACCCTTGGTGAACTGCTTCAAGCACAAGAGCGTTTCATGGGAAGAACGGAAATTACGCCAACCCATAACGGAATTAGAGGTGTTGATGGTAGAGAAGTCGGTTTCCGAGTTGCTACCTATCACGACATCCCAATTATCCCTGTTAAGGATATGCCAAACGGCGGTGCTGGAATTTCGGATATTCTTATCCTTGATACCGACCACATTTTCCTTTGCACTTTGAAGCCTACGGAATACTTTGAAGGTGGCATTGGCACGGATGTTTTCGGACACGGAAAGTTGGGCCACCGAGGGCTTTACAGAACTGTTGCAGAAGTGGTTTGTTCCTACTTCCGGGGACAAGGTAAAATCCTTGACCTTCAATGAGGTGTTTTAAATGACACATACAATAACACTTATTGCAGACCACTTGGGTTTTACCGGCCCAAGAGTTATGGGACATGAATATGTAGTTGATGTTTGCGTAGATAGCACAAATTTACCATCGGGCGGAGTAGTTGTAACAGCGGCAGAATGTGGGTTGTCAACCGTTTCTTGTGTGGTGGTTACCGGGGCAGAAAATCCAAACCATTACGTGATTCAACCTGTTATTGTTGCAGAAACAGGGGCCTATGAATCAGCATCATCATTTAAATTGCATTATGCTGATGATTTGGGTAGTGCATCTACAACAAGTGATACTAATGTAGGTTCTGTAAGAGTTCGTGTTTGGGGCAAACTCTAAGGTGAAGTAAATGCGAGTTAAAAATATTACGGGCGGAACTAAGGTAGTTCTTGGAAAACCATATATGGGTAATTACGAATATGAAGTTTCTGAGAACCTTCGTGATATTTTCATTAGAAATGGATTTGAAATTTTGGGAGAAGAGGTGGCTGAAACTCCTCCGGAGGAAACCTTGCCTTCGGAAGAAGTTGATGAAGTCGCACCTTCCCCGGATTTCTCTTCTATGACTAAGAGAGAATTGCAGTCTTACTTGAAAGAAAAGGGTATTGCCTTTGAATTTAAAAATACGAAGGCCCAGTTGCTTTCTCTTTGCTTAAATGAAAGTGAAGAAGAGTAATCTTTATAATATCGTTCTGCTTGTCTTAAGATAAGAGGGAAAATTATGCCTGTGAACTCAACAAAGATAACTGCGAATACTCAACTTTCATCCATTGGTGGAACATTTGACGGATTTATATTCTTCAACGGTGCTTCTGCATCTGTTGTTTATGTATTTGACAACAATAATGCTGACGTAGTGCTTCCGTTTGATTACAACAATGGAACTACAATGTCTAATGGTCCAACTGATGCTTTATCTGTTGGTATGTTGGTCTTTGGTTCAGGAATTCCTGACGGGGCCACGGTTGCTTCAATTACAGACCCAACCACATTTGAATTAAGTGCTACTACAACAGGTGGTGCTAAAGTATCGCAAGCCCTTACATTTGTTTCCGTAGATAACCCGATTGGAAAATTTTCAACTGCGGCCAATACAAGCGACGATATTAGGGGATTAGGAATTATTTGTAGGAACGGAATTAAAATCGTTGCTAACAATTTTACAACACTAGAAGTTTTTGCCCTCACCAACTAGGGGGTTAAAACATGACTAGAGTTCCAAATATTAGAGGCTACGAGGGTTTTGCCGAAGGTGTTAATTGGACACCGAAGTTATCATTAGATACAATGGTTGATTTTATCAATGCCCTTCCCAATACACCCATTAGTAGGCAACTTGTGAATTGGCTTGGTAAAGACCATGATGGTTTTAGCGGGTATTCAGATGACGTTTTTGATGAAATCAATAGGGAGGCTTTTAAACGCCTATTAGAACTGGGTATAGAATCTACTAAATTTAAACCAGTGTATGAAAGAATAGTAGGTGATGAAGATACTACCGATACTCAAATGGAATTATTATTTTCAGGTTTAACCCCTTCTACTAGTTTTACACTAGACGACCTAATAAACGGTCAAGCCGCAGACTACGCTTTAGAATATGAACCTACTGATGAAAATAAAAAACTAATCGGTATTTTTGTTGGTGAGGCTTTATTTAAAGAGGGTAAATCAGCAGACGAACTTAAAACAGATTTTAAAGAAAAAGTTATATCTACCGCTTCTAAAAGAGGTATTGGTATGGCAGATGCCGACGCAGAGGAAGAATTTTCTAAGGCATTTAGTGATTTTAAATTAATTGAGGGTATGCAAGCAGTTTTTCAAGGATTAATGAAAAATATAAAAAGAGAATTTGTAGGGGCTGAAAATAATAGAGGTTCATATATTGCTATGGGCAAAGAAGGTTCTAAACCCCTATCTGATTTTTTAGTAGAGATGCTACCCCAAAACGTGGGAAACCAAAGATTAGGTGTGTTAATGATTCCTGAATACAGGGATGCACAATACAAATCAATGGGACAAGAAGAATACTTAGAAACCATACTTGATATGTCCACGGCAAAATTAGTAAATTTAGTCAACAGAAGTTTAAAAAGATTGGCGGCAGAAAAATTAAATCCTTTTGGTTTAGATGATTCTATTCTGAATTTAATTTTACAAGATATAGATGCAGAAATAAACAATTCAATTATTTCTGATTCTGTCGTCCCAGCAAAAGAAGTATATGAGCCGGGTCAAGTTGGAGTATTTAAAAGAGAACTAGACGACGAGGTAGTTGTAGGATGGTTTATTCAAAACCAAGCAAAGGAACTAAATGCCTTTACCAATTGGTTAGCAAGTGGAGCGTTATCGGCATATACTTATAATAACCAAGACTGGAACCCACTAGAGATTTCTAACATAAGAGGAAGAAAAACCAATTATGATAGAAAAAATACATTTAGGAATAAAACTTTATTTGCAGATACTCGTAGAGATAAGGGTTCCCAAAACATTCTTGAAAGAGTAGATGATATATTAATGGACTACGAGGAGTTTGAACCTAATAAAATAAGAAACTCGTTTGATAATGATGGGCTTTTAGACGGTGTAATTGATTTCTTTAATAAAGTTGATGACGAGTTAAAATCAAAGGAAAGTATGTATGAAGTCTCGGATGAAGAAAGACTTTTTGAAGACGTTTCTACAATTAGAGAAGACAGATTTATAGAAACTATTTTAAAAGGAGAAACCGAAGAGTTTTTAGAATTAATGAATACTGCTATTTTTAACCTAGAAAAAATACGACCCCCCTTAGAAGAGGCGGAAACTGAAATTTTTGATGATAAGGAAAAAGATGTTTTGAGAACAGAAGACGATTCTTTGCGCCTACCAATGGACATTTTTGAAGAGGCACAAGGATTTATCACCGACCTTAAACAACTAAGAAGAGAAGTGAATAGAGTGCCTACTGAAAATATAGGGCAATATGAAAATACAGTTATAAGAATATTAAATGAGCAGGGAAATACCGAAGCCGCTAATGAAATTAGACAAACGGGCTTAGAAAACATGACGGCAGATAGATACTCGGAAATTTCCGGTCAACTAGATAGAGGTAAAAGTTCCCTTTCCTTTACAAAAACTCTACTAAAGGAATATTTTGGTGAGAATTTTGAAGACATACAAGCGTATAGTAAAACTGATGCTGGTAAAATAAAAATAGCAAAATTGTTATTACACCCTATCTTATACGGGGATGTGGCAGTATCAGATTTCGGAACGACGCAAGAAAAAAATATTGCTACAACTTTAGCATACGCTGGCGCACTTTCAATAACTTTAGAATTTACATCTAACGGTTTAGAAGGAGAATTTATTTTTAAACCAAATTTTGAAATTAAACCTGAAATGGGAACATTTTCATATGATTTTAGCGTTGGTAGAGGCCTTACAAGAGAAGGAGAAAGATTTACTACTCCTACGGGAGACAAAGTTCAATCTTTTGATACTATATTTAATAAGAATAAAAACCGCTACATGAACGAAATATTAAAAAAGTTAGTTAAACTTCAATTAGTTATACGGGGGTAATTATATGGTTAAGGTAATTGTTCAATCTGACCCAACACTAAACGTTGTTAATTATCCTGCTGGAAAAGGTGCTTATACTAACGCTGTTAAGATAGCGGCACTTTTAGGTATTGCTGATTTTGTTTCTATTGACGCTACGGGTGCTACCTCTCCTACATTAGAAGAAGTTGGGGATTTGATTCGTAGGGCAGAAGACTTCATAGATGAATTTACTAATGAGTCTTGGAGAGAAAATCTTGCTGAAAATGAATTTCATGACTTTGATTTCTATGATAAGTATGTTTATTTCTATGAAGACTATGCGGGAAAGGTTAGAACTGAACATGAAAATGTTAGAAAAATAATTAGAATTGCATTTTGGGATGGAAGCACATATAGGGATGTAGCGTCGGCTGTTTCTGTTATTGAAATTACCGACCACACAAATATTACAAGTATTACATTAAATGCTGGTTCTCTACATTGGGACTTATTTGCCTCTACTAATGCTCACGACGATAAGTTCAATAAAGCGTTTGGTAAAAGGACTACTGCACATGAATTAGCATATTTAATTAACGAACAACCCCCTACTCTTACAGCATCATTTACGGGTGCTTCTGCCAATAAGTCGTTAAAAGATTCTTCGGCAACACATAACATATCAGACTTTTTTTATGCAAATGTAGAAGAAGATGAGACTATTACCGTTGTTTCGCTTTTACCCGGAAGCGACGGTTCATCTTGCACCGTTTCTACTTCGGGTAGTGGTATTACCGCATCTTCATTTACTGATAAGGAACAATATGATAGAAATGAAACTTGGTGGGATATTAGAGATTCCGGAGATATTTTCTTCCGTAGTGATTATCCCTTACATAGAAAACACTCTGTAAAACTTACTTACACCTATGGGAATCATAGAGTTCCAGCAATTATTGAAGAGGCGGCTACAAAACTCGTGGCTTGTGAATTGTTGGCTAGTGATGATTCATATGTTCTTGTAGGAGATGACTCCACAGGAATTGATGTTAAGTCTAAGTATGATTCTTATAAACAGGATATTGACAGGATTTTGAGAATGAAGAAGCGAATTAATTACTATTTAGATAACGATTGAGGGAATATTATGGACATTTGGTGGGATATTATTCAAAAGAAAAGTAAGGCTCGTCGTAAGAAGGGTTCTAAAAGGGCTAAGAAAAAGACAAGGCGTAAGGGTAAATCTACCGGAAAGAAAGACGCTTGTTATTATAAGGTTCGCTCCCGATATAAAAAATGGCCTTCTGCATATGCTTCGGGCGCACTTGTTCGTTGTAGGAAGGTAGGGGCCGCTAATTGGGGCAATAAAACAAAAAAGAAGTGATAGCATGTATAATATAAAATTGGGTTGGGAAATTATTTTAAAGGAACTTGCTTGCCCAAAGGCTACGCAAGATTTAGAATTAAATACAAAAAATAGAGATGCGGCAGTAAAGGCAGAACATATTCAATATGGGCCTCTAAATTTAGAGGACGAAGACTACTGGGAAAGATACGCTAAGCGTTGGAACACTACTGCCGATGTAGCAAAACAGTCTAATTGTAGTAATTGTATTGCTTTTGATATTTCACCAAGAATGGATAAGTGTATGCCTTTAACCACAGATGAAGATGGTCGTTTGGGTTATTGTTGGATGCACCATTTCAAATGCCATAGTGCTAGAACGTGCTACACTTGGGCTAAAGGTGGACCTATTGATGATGACAAAACTTCAAAAGAAAATCAAATGAGGGGAGAACAATGACGTGGAAAAAAATATTAAAAGCCCATTGTACGGGTGATGACGATAAACAAGACATGGATAAGAAATTATACGGTGGACAGAAAAAACTAGACAAAGATGGAGACGGCGACTTAGATGCAGAAGACTTCAAAATGCTTCGTGATGAAAAGAAGCAAGATGTTGAAGCAATTATTATTCGCACTTTGAAAGATGAAGGTGGGGCTTCGGGCTTAGAACCTTTGGAGAAGGAAACCGGATTGTCTAAAAAAGAACTAAAGAAAAAACTTAAGGAAATGAAAAAGGTTGCTAAACATAAAAACGGCGACTATATTTTACTTGAAGGACTACCTAAACCAAGAGGCGCATTTACGGATAAGGATTAGATGGTTAAGAGGCGTAATCGGGTTAGGCGCAAAAAGGGAGAACCAAGTCAAAAAAGTGAAAAGGTTAGACCAAATAAACCCCATTACAAAAGAAAGGAGAGATAATTGTGTGGAAAAATATACTAAAACAGTTTCCTAATAAAGAGGATAAAAAACAAATAGTCTATGCTACTATTAGATACATGTTAGAGGACTCTTCTTTTCAACCAGTTGAGGGCTTTACTTATCAAAATACGGTTGCTTCTATACACGAACTTTACGAGAATGTGGTTGAAAAGAACTTATATCCTAAGTTTCGTATGACTAAAAAACAATACTTAGATATTATCTTGGGGTCAATTACTTCTATTGGTGGTATGCACTACTTGATAATACCTCAAAAAATGTTGACTCATTCTCCTAGAAGTAATAACCTCACACTAATAAGAGATACAAATAGAGATAAATTAACAGACGGCTCATATTTTAAGGATTCGGTGGGTTCGTTTTCATTTGAAGAATATTAGGAGAGATAAACATGTGGGATAAAATATTGAAAATTAAATCATTTGCCGACGCACGACGAATGGGGAAGAAATATGCTCTTAAGGATTATTACGAATCTCTATTACTACCTCTACAAGAATATGACCGACTAAACGATAAAGAAAAAATAGCAATACATGAAAAATTAAGGAGAATACTATATGAATACGGAGAAAACGACCCGTGGGCTAGAAATAGAAGAAGGTTTCATCAGTCTATGCGAGCGAGGGTTTATGAGGGCCAAAATACAGCGATGGTTCCTAATCAAATAGATGAATATTCTCCAAAAATGGGCAACAGAGGCGTAAAAAGTGTAAATGAGCAACAAAGGAGAACATTAACAGACTTTAATCATCTCACTAGAACCTACTCACCCCAAGACGCCAAAAAGATAGGCGGTAGCCTTCCTAAAGGAAAAAGAATCAAACCCTATGCTGTAAGGAGGGATATATCGGAACAAATGAAACGCCGAGAAAAAAGAAAAACTACAAGCCCAATGATTTTAGATTACTTTAAAATGTGGAAAAATATGTATAATAGACTTCCTACCCTAACAGAAATTACTAACTCCGAGGGCAGACCCTTAACCGTAGATGAAGAAAGAACGTTTAATGAAGAATACGCTAGAAGAACACAGGAATGATAAATATGCCCATTACAGAAAAAAACGGCAAGTGGTATTGGGGAGAACAAGGCCCCTATGATACCAAAGAAGCGGCCCAACGGGTTGCTACTGCCGCCTATTTAAGTGGGTATAAAAAGAAAACTGGTGTGATGCCCAAAAAGAAACCTTACAGGGGTAAGTTTATTCGTGATGGGAAAATTGTTCGTAAGAATGAAGACCCCACGGAAAAGTCAAAACAATGGTTAATTGATACCGTGGAAAGAGCATACCCCCAAGTAACAAACCTTAAATTTGGGGGTAGACCTGTAATTGATGGTGGATTTATCACCTTTGATTGTCATAATTTAAAGTGGCGTGTTGATTTAAATTTAACTACTTGGTTTGCTCCTTTTGGTAATTATATAGTTTGTGTAGTAGACGACAATTATAGGGCGGCACTTTATGATAAATTTTTAACAAGGATAGATGTAATAGCAAACCAAACTTTTGGGATAGTTCCTGTTCTTGAGTTTGCTTGGAAACTCTACCAATTAGATTTAGCGTATCCAAAGTTTTATTTTTATGGAGAATATTATACGCCAATTAAAGGCCCTCACAATACTTTTTATGACAGTTATAAATTTTTAAAAGGTGCTACTCAAATTAACTTAACTGAATGGAAAAGAGGCGTAAGGTTTGACGACGAGGAAAGAGAAGAAAAAACTACCTTAGAAAACGAAGAAGTTTATAACGAAACAAGTAAAATGGCTAAAGAAAAGTTAGAGTTGGTTAGAGAATTATATCATCAAATTTTTGGAGGGAATCTACGATGAGTTGGGAAGAAGTCCTCAAAAGAAAGAAGCGCAAAAAGAAAGGGCGCAAGAAAAAGCGCAAGAAGTCGGGAGATAACTTCAAGCGTGAAAAGGACGAAGGACTCCACGGCTGGTTCTCTCGTAGGGGAGGAAAAGAAGGCAAAGGAAAAAAAACTCAACGGGGCTGGATTGATTGTTCAACCTGTGGGTCCAAGAATGGACCAAAACCTTGCGGGAGGAAGGATGCTTCTAAGGGTAGAAAGAGGAGATGTCGTCCCACTTGTGCGGCCTGTAAAACTTACAAAAGAAGGAGGGGAACGCGATGAGTTGGGAAAATATTCTTAAAAGAAGCGGAAACATAAAAAAAATTAATATGCCCCTTCTTAGAGAAGCCCTCGGAAACGCTACGGCTACTCTAGCAGAATTTACCTTACCCGAAATTTTACCACTCGCCCAAGAATTATATAGGGAGTATTTAATTAGGGACGGTATTTATGCTAACGATAGATTAGGTCGGTCTAATGCCACTAGACACTCTACGGGGGTTTTTGATAATCCGCGTGGTAGAACAAGTTTTTTTGGTAAAGTTATTAATAATCTAGGAGTTCACAAGCCGACTACACGCATGAAAACTTTACCAACGGGAACGAATGAAACTATTTATGCTAGAAGGGAGGAAACACGATGAGTTGGAAAGGTATTCTCAAAAGGGATATGTCCTATTGTGTTTGTAGCGGTCCTAATAAAACAAAGGGCTTTACATGTAAGGCCCATTGTCGTAGCAAACAAATGAAAAAAGCAGACCCCAAGAAAGGAACGGGAAAAAAACCAAAGGGTTCAAAAAGAAGATTATATACAGATGAAAACCCAAAAGATACCGTTAGGGTAAAATTTAGAACAGCAAAGGACGTAAGAGACACATTCGCAAGTTCAGCATTTAAATCAAAATCACATAAAAGAAAATCACAAATTATTAATTTAGTAGAGCAAAGGGCTAGAGTAGCGGCTAAAAGAGCAAAGGACCCCAAGGCCAAGAAGAGACTTAAGGCCGCACACGCAGTAGCCCTATCTAGAAAAAAATCTAGCAAAAGAAAAACTAAAAGAATGAAAAAGAAGGGTGGTAGAAAATGAATTGGAAAAATATACTACACAAGGGGATGTCCAAGAAAACTAGAGAGGTATTTAACAAACAGGTTATAGAAATACTATCTAAAGAAAATAACTTACCTGCCGGGATTATCTATGACCGTTTATCTAAAAGATTCAGAAACCAAATAATACCTAGTGCAATTGGTGGTTATATAAAAAGGATTCCGGGCATTTCTTACACAGGTGGTAGGGGCGGTATTTTTACCTTGGATGATTAGAAAAACTTAATAAGAAGGAAACAATAAGGTGATAATATGAGCAACTGGTGGGGTATAATTAAAGAGCCTAAAAAACCCCGCATTAAGATAGGGGCGGGGCCTCCCCGTGAAGTTTCCCGTGAAATGGAAGAAGATATTGATGCCGTAGTAGAACAAGAAACCAAGGACTATAAAGAAAGAAATAAACCTAAAAGTAGATTTATAGGCGGTGGATTTATAGAGAGTGGTAAAACTAAAAAGAAATACAAGGGGAGATAGAGCGTGTGGGAAGATGTTCTAAAATCCAAGAAAAAAAAGACTCAAATTAAAAGAGTCAAGGGTGGAGTAATGTACCGTGGAGAAAGATTTCCCGGCGTGAATAAACCTAAACGCGCCCCTAAAGGTAGTAAAAAGAAATACCGAGTTCTTGCTCATCAGAACGGAAAATACCGGGTAGTTTCCTTCGGGGCAAGAGGATATAAAGATTTCTTACAACATAAAAGCAGTAAGAGAAGAAAGAATTTTAAATCAAGACATAATTGTAAGCAGAAGAAAAATAAACTGACTGCTGGTTGGTGGGCTTGTAATTATAATTGGTGATAACATGAGTTGGTTTGATGTTTTGAAATACAAAGTTTCCCGTGCTGATTCAAGGGCGAACGCCAAAAAATTAAGGACTATTCTTAGACCAATGGTTTTTGAGTTTGCAGAGGAAATTGGTAATAGGGCTAGTGAAATAGATTATAATGAACTAAGACGACTAGCGAAAAAAGAATTTTTACAAGACAGAAGACGTGAAATTGTAACTAATCCAAAAGTAGAAGAACTAGGATTAGCCCGTAATTCAGTAGGTAGTTTGTTGAGTAGGGGTCTTCCTAATATTATGTTAATGATAACATACAAATTAAAAGAGATGGGTTTTGAGCCTTCTTCAAGACGTTCGGGTTATTATTATAGAAAACGACTAAAAAAACAATACGTAGATTCTATTCAGAAAAAAAGAAAGGGTCGTCCTTCTAATATAAAAACAATAGCAAGAAATGTTAGAGGTGTCGCTAGGCCGCTAGTTAATGAAGCAGTTGAAGAATTTATCGCTAATAAAAATAAGGTTTCTATGGATGATTTAAGAGATATTGTAGAGGAAATTGCTAAAGATTTACATGCCCACCCCGACCTACAATATTTAAATCCCTCTCAAAGAGGAGCATATATAAATGCTGAAAAGGGTTCTTTTTTAAAAACTGCCTCCTACAAAGTTACCCAGTCCGGTTTTATTTACAAAGTTTCGGGTGTAGCGGGGCGTTCCGAATATGTTAGGGCGGAGTAATAATGTTTAGAAAAATCATAGAGAAATTATCCGAAACTCAAAATGAGATGGAGGAAATTCTTCAAAGGATTATTTCACAAAATAAAGACATGGAAGACCTTTCCGAAGAACTACTGGGAGAAAGATTATCTGATGAAATTATGTCGCAGGTTATTGAACAAGAATTTACAAAAGTTATTGAGGAGCGTATTAAGGAGGCATTTGAATGACTAGTGAATGGGTTATAGTGCTAAAGGGCAAAAAAATGTCTGATAGGTCCAAAGATGTTATAACGATGGTTATGAGAGATGGACAGGAAAGAAGCATTAAGCAAATTATAGAAGACGCTTCTATCTATGTAAAAAAACACCCGGTAAAACACACCCTAAAAGATGTTCCTACAAGTAGAGAACTTTCTTCTCACTTTAGAAGTAATCCCGACTATCAAAATATGGGAGGAACCCCCACCATGTATAGGAGAGTTTAATAAATGGATGAAACAACATTTTTAGTTTCCCTTTTAGCGGATAATTGGAATGCCGCCATTACTGCTTTAGGTAGTGAAATACCAGCAGTTCATAGAGTTCGTCCACAGATTATGGATGTGCGTTCAATGGCTTCTACGAGAAATACAACAAATCCGGGTAGGGGTGGTAATCGTGCTAGAATATCAAGAGCAAAAGACCAAGATACAAATTCAGATGGAGTCGTTGATTCGGCAGATTTAATCGTTTGTATGGAAGAGTCTCAGACTATTGAATACCCAACGGTTGATTATTCAACTAGAAATGAAAGTTATTCAATGGGAATAAGAATAAGAACTAAACAAGACGATAGAAGAAAATCTGATGGGTCAAGGTTAGCACCTTCCGGAGATACGTTCGGAAGAGATAGAATAGAAAACCTTTATAAAATAGTTCGCTATATACTTGAAAATAACCGTAGAGGATGGATTCAATCGGGTTCTATAACGGAGAATTTTAAGCACATTGAAATGGGTTCTAGGATTGAGCAGAACGATAAAAAGAGTAGGATTTTTGGATATAAAGTAAGTGTTATGTTAAAACGATTTTCAGTTAGTTTGTAGGTGAGAAAATGGTTAATTCAGATATTTGGATGGGAAGCGGAGCGACGGTATCAATGATACCCGAAAAAGACATTTATTTGGGAACATTTGCTAGTATTGCTAGTTCAAGTTCTGCGGGTGCTATTGGTTCAGTTAGTATTACTACGGCTGGAACTCAACACACCTCGGCTATGACTGTTATCACAAATGCTGAAATTATTGCTGGACAACCTGCAAGTGGAACGGGTGGTGAATTGCTTCTCACTTTAAGCGCACACTCTACTGATTTTACCTTCGTTACAAATGATGGCTCAAAGTATGAAAACGGAAGTGGTGCTGATGGAAGCATTCGTGTTTTTGCTGACAATGGCGACGGAACCGCTACTTCTATTGATGTTGTTTTTGCCGACGATTCGGCTTCTGCCCCTTCCCTTGGTGGAAATGTCACGCTAACCGTTGATATTGCCGAGGATGCAGAAGGAGAAGAAATCGCAGAAGCGGTTAGAATTGCTTTGAATGATTCAGGGGAAGCCATTACTGCTACCCGAAGTGGAGCCGTTTTGACTGTTTTAAATTCAAATGGGGGATTCGTAAGTATTTCTACCGAAACAACAAACGGTGGAGTTTCTCTTTCAAATACTCTTGGTGGTGCTATTACAAACGCAACTGTTATTAGTGGAGGAAGTGGCTTTGACCTCAGCGCAGGAGGAAATATTACCATTACTACTGGTGGAACTGATGGTGTTATCACCGTGGCTTTAGCCTCTTCTTCTACTAACCAAACGATTATTACTCCTAATTCTACATTTACTACGAATTTTAATTTGGTTCCAAATTTATATCGTGGTTGTTTTTTAAGTATTAAACTTGATTCGGATAACTCCCTTCAAGACAGAGTTTTAATTCAATCTAACACGGCAACCACTCTAACCGTTAATGATTCGTTGCTATCTGCTATTACCGGAACACCCGGTAATTATTACGGCGTTATTGAAGGCTTTGGTGCGCCTGTTCCTGCATTTAAGAATGGTTCTTCTAACCCCCGATTGCTTTCAGATACTTGGCTTGGTCTTGTAACGGCTATAACAATTCCTCAAACCACCGTTACAAAAACTCCTATGAATTTGCTTGCGGGTGGAACTAGAAATCATATTTATCAATATGCTGGTATTGAAAGAACCACGGGCGGTAATCTTACTATGGATGCTAATGCTTTTTGGCCTCTTTATTACGCATTGGGGAGAATGACTTTAGATGTGGAATCAACTGCCCATACAACAGTAACGGCTGGCAATTTAAATAATTTTGCATTGACAGGTGCTAGTAATACATCTTTTATCTTTTCGGACGAAAATATTGATTCACAGGATATTTTACATCGTGTTGATGGAACGGTTATTTGTCCTCCTCTTCCGGGCAACGCTGACACAGGCACGAATGATAAGTTTAGAACAATTAATAAAAACGATGTGGAAAATGACTTTATTACTTACACCTTTACAGAGGAAAATGGACAAACACTACCTACTTTTGCACTAGAATACACCCTTAAAAAGGCAGACAAATCCTCTACCGTGGCTGTTGATTCAGACAAAGAGGATGTTTATACTAAAATTTATCCGGGTTGTGCCATTAATACTTTAGGCATTACAGCAGATGCAGTCGGTGGTCCAATTACAATGAATCTTGGTCTAAACCATAAAAACACTTTTATTGCACCAACCAACTACGAAACGGCTAACAACAAAACTGATGTTAGAAACTTTGTCAACTTTAGGGGTCGTGGTGGTGAAACAAGAAGTATTGCCGAGGATTCAGATGCCGACCTTGACTCTTTGATGCAACCTTTCTTTTTCTCAGATGGTACAATTTCTATCTTTGGGCAGGACTTCTTAAAAATTGCTAATTTCACTCTTAATATTAACAATAATTTAACTGACCAACCATATATCGGCAGGTTTGATAAGAGTAGTGTAAATCACATCACAGGACAAAGAGAATACTCTATGACCTTTACAGCCCACGTAACGGATTCAAAGGTGTTTGATGAACTACAATCACAGAAAACTACTGCACTATCTACATCTGCTGATGAGGTTATCACCTTAAGATTTACCAAAAATAATGGTGAAGAATTGACTCTTAAGTTCAAGGATTATGTGGTCAATACTGCTAATTTCCCCTACAACGACAGGGGACCAATTCAAGTTGACTTTTCAATTCAACCCCTAACCTTAGTTGAATGCACCCATAAAACATACTGGGCGATTCAGGGATAAGTTTAAGACCTTTCTTTGCTTAGATTTTATTAGGAGAGATTAACATGAAGACAGTTTCAAATAAAAATAGTCTATTTGCCAGTAGTGAACCAACCCTGCATCATGTAAGGGTTGCTCCCGATTCAGAAGAATATCTGAAGGTCTGGATTAAAGAGCCAACCTTCCTTCAATTAGAGAAGGCTCAAGCCAAACTAATTAATTTGAACTCTCGCACCAATGACATTTCACTTGAAATGGACACGCTATTTAGGTATCTATGGGAAGCCTTCGTTGAGAAGACTGAACCTGCTCTTTCCACTATTGAAGTCCTACGGCTCAATCCATATGTTGGGAATCAACTTAAAGAAATCCTACCGGACCCATTTAATTATGAGGGGGATGAGGATTTAAAAGAGAATATTTAACTGCCCTTAGAACAGGAAAATCCGATAATCCAATTATCGGTTCAAGGATAAGTTTATATATCCTGACAAAGGAACTTAATATTAGTCCCGCCGAGGCATACCAAATGCCTTTCTCAATGGTGAAGGACTTGCTTATTATTTATTCTATACAGAAGGAAGAGGAAGCAAAACAAATAGAGAAGGTGAAATCTAATGGCTGACCTAGAAAAAGTTCGTAAGAACTTAGAAGAAGCGTCTACTTTAATTTCCGGAATCAACCAAAACTTAGCACAGTCAAATAGATTTGCAGGAACATTTGTTGAAACCTTTTCTGGTCTTGCAGGTATGAGAACCACGGCTGGAAGTATTTGGAGCGTTATTGATAGATTTAGCGGACAGAATTTTTATTTCTTACAAAAAAATGTAAGGGGTTTTATGGTTCTTTTTCGTTTGGCTGAAAATATAGAAAAACAAAGGGTAGAGGCCGCTGGTAATTTAAACGATTATATGAAAAAGCAGGGAGATTTCTTGGATGGGTTTCTAAAGTCATATAAAGCAATAGATAAAGTAAATAAAAATAGTGATGAAACATTGGCTAGAACATTGGCTACTCAAGACAAAATTAACAAATTAAAAATTAGAGAAATGGGTTTTAGTGGCTTCATTAAAGATGCTCAAGAAACCTCTCTACAAGGAATTAGAGAACAGTTAGGAATGGAAAGAGAGTTGGTTAATACACAAAAGGCTAGAGAGAACTTAAGTGCAAGAAGCACAAAAATTTTAGGCAGTAATTTTCAAACAGGATTTTTTGGGGACCCTCAAGTAGAATCAAGAATTGTTCAGTTATTGGGAATTGATGATGAAATTGCTAATTTAAGAGAAACCATGACCAAGACTCCGGGTGAAGAAGACCGGCGGCAGATTCAGGACGAAATAAATAATCGGTATATTATGAGAAAAGTTCTTGGTGAAGAACTATCAGAAATGGGTGTAAATGTAAGAACGAATAGAAGT
>TARA_R100000231_G_scaffold44612_1_pt1 | contig 41898 bp, 56 predicted proteins | sample TARA_R100000231 | Tara Oceans TARA_R100000231 (sample SAMEA2620565) | marine metagenome | biome: marine biome (ENVO:00000447); feature: surface water layer (ENVO:00002042); material: "saline water (ENVO:00002010), including plankton (ENVO:xxxxxxxx)" | depth 5 m | reverse complement strand
CTTCGGGTCGGGTGCATTTAGAATCGAGCATCTACCACCAACCCTTAACCTTTTTAGATGCCAATTAATCTGATACTTTGATAGACCTACATTCTTAGCATTGTTTGCTTTCAACTCAACCCAAAACTCATTGCCATCAATTATGCCATTTACATCAGGGATTCCGTTGATTGTGTTAGATTCTATACGCATCAAATGCCACGTCGGTTCAGTCTTCTGAATCAGGTTAATGCGTCGCCATAAATCGGACTCTTTATTCATCAATCTTGTTAGGTGTAACGTCAATAATATTTATGTTTTCACCAATTTTATTCTCTAATTCTTGTAGTCTTTTTTCCAATTGTTCCCTGTTCATACCCTCTAAACTACTATGAGATATCTCTTTTTTGTCTACAAATTGTCCTGCAAGTTGTCCTGATCTAAATTCAGCATTGATTGCACCTGTGTATTGACCTTTTGCTTCTGCTCCATTTCTTAATCTCTCAAATACTTTATATCGTCTAAGTTTGTCTTTTTCATATTTTGCCTGCTCCTCTTGTAATCTTGTTTCAAGATATCTACAAATATGTGGATTAAGATTTGGATTTGTAAGTCGAGAAGCCATCACCATTGACGCTTCTTTGTTTTTAGAACTGTAGCCAGCTTGTAACAAAGCATCAACCTTTGAGATGTTACCCCAGTTCTCAACTAAATTATCTACAAACTTTTTTTGTTTGTTTGTTAGGTCGCTTACTGTTCTCAGTTGTTTGCTTTTTTGCGGCATTTTTATAAATATTTGGGTCGTACCCACCATAGTTAAACATAAAATTATTATAATGTAATTACTTACAAAGTAAAATTTTAAATTAAAATGCAGCACTCGGTCCATTAGAACTTAGTTATTTTCCTACTTTTTGGGAATAATTCCTAAAATTTTCCTAAAACTTTTTGATGTTTTTCCTTGTTTTCTGCTATTTTTCCTAATTTCCTAAAATATTTTGGTATTTTACACTTTTTTAAAAAAAAGTTTGTAAGGAAGTGCATTGTAGGATATATATATGGTAAGGTAGTGTACAAATAACGAGTTTATCGTGAATACCTTTCTTTGCTCACTATGTATGCTACCTTTTTAAATCTCAACGTCATATTAGAAATTTTCTGCGCTATCACAGCTGTGGTCAGTATATATTATTATGGTAGTAAATCGTGGTATGCACCTTTGTTTGGTTACTTTTCACAAATATTTTGGATTTGGTGGGCAATTGCTGGTAATCATTACCCGATGTTATTACTAAGTCTGGCTATGGTTTTAACACATACAAGAAACTTACGGACTATGGGTACTACGAAAAAGCTGAAACAAATATGGTTGAACAGACAGCTGTAGATGTCTCATTAATCGTAGCTCTCATTTCAAACAATTTCTTTCTTATTCTTTTTTTACTGCCTGGATCACAGTCAAACATCTTTCTATACAATTTGTCGTATGGGTGCCACTGCACTTGTCTTTCATTAAAATATATTTTTTTTAGTTTTATTGCATTGACATAACAGTCGTATATGTCGTCTGGATCTAGCTTACCCCAATAGCATACCTTCTCAAAATCTTTTGTCTTACCGGTAATCCAGTTGTGAGCATATATTTTTTGCAAACTATTTTTTCTGTCAGAGTGTGGGTTGTTGGTATCTTCTATTGCGTTGACTACAACAGCGCGCCACAACTTTACTTCAGGGTCAAACTTTTCTGAGGATAGAAAGATTCTAGTGAACTTTAATCCCATTGTTCGAAATAGTTGTGGTGATGCTTGCATTAGTGTCCAAAGGTTTTTACTAAATGAGATAATACTTCTGCATACATATCTGTATACTTATTTAAAGTTTTATCTCTTTTTGCCTCCTTTTTTATATTTTCGTAGTCAAGCATTACCCCGTTAATGAAAGACGTACGATCTTCAGGACTCATATCCTCAGGTTCAATCAAGGATATTGATGATTGAATTTTAAGTATGTCTTCCGGTGATAATTTTTTAGAACCCATACTTACATTGTAACTACTTAATCTCACTAAGACTACCCTCTATCACTTTAAATCCTTCTTTTCTTCTTTTATTTGCTTCTTTTTTTGCTTTGGTAGCATCAGCAAGTATTGCAATCACATCTTCTCCGTCATATCCAACGTCAACCCCCATATATAAATTGTACATAAGCTGCACTATTTCATCGTAGCTGTCGTTGTCTAGCTTAGTCGCTAACATCAAAAATGATTCATAAACATTTTGATTAATTGCCATAAAAATTCTCCGTTAAAGTTAATCTTCCTGGCCCGTGCTCCGTGATTCTTGGTACTTGATATTCTTACTTTTATACGTCGGTAACTGACTATCGCAGTTTGGGCATACGAACCTAAGGTTCGAGAGCCTATGATCTAGTTTTACACCATTTATGTGGTCTAAGACAAGAGATAATTTTTTTCCTTGCCATTTACCCTTATTACCACAGGCAAAACATCGATAAGGCACCTTACCTGATTTCAATACTCTTATTTTCAATCGATGTCTATTCCTGTATTCTGAGTCTTTTACAAACAGTTCTTTTTCAGAGATACTGGTAAAAGTGTTAGCCGGTTTATAATAGCGCGGACTCATATTTCTGTCAGTATATTTAAACAAAATCTATTACATTTTTCTTTTGGTGCTATACCTCTATGAAAAATTTTACTTGGAAATATTAGAGCTTGTGAGGGTTCCGATTTAAAAAACTCTATCTTATCGCCTATTTTAAACTCAGTGCCTCCATCATTGTCGTGTAAATTATATATAATTGATACTTGATTGTCGGCTACATTATCTTGATGAAATTCTGTTTGACTGTTTGAATGATACCAATTCCAATACAGTCTTCTCACTCTGTTATATTTAAAAAATGCATTATGACTTATTGCATCTAATATTACGTTTGCATAAATATTCAGACTATCTATTTGAAATGAAGGGTTGCCGTCACTAAAAGAAGTAACAACAAAACCACTATCAAATTTATTTGTGCTTTTTGACAAACCAACATCACTACCAAATCCCCAAGAAGTAGATAAGTATAGCAAATCTATTATTCTGTTATTAGTAGTAAAAGGTATTCCTGTTTCTACCTTATTAACTATTGAGGTCATTTAATAATTTTAACAAACAACCTATCTAATATCAAATACCAGCACCCATTTAAGAGTGGTTCAATGACAGCTACTAAACCTGCCTCAAAAATAGAAGCACCTGTAAGAGAATATACAACACACATTGATATAACAATGTGTCCTAAAGTGTAAACAATTGCTCTGCCTAACGATGTTGTTGCTATTAGTTTAAATATGCCCTGTTGAAATTCAGTCATAATTAACTCCAATTTATTTTATATTTATCTTCAAGCCAATCATAAGTATTGACCAGCTCGTCTCTCAGTCTACTGCGCACCTCTTTTGGTACATTATCTTTATTACCTTTGTTGTAATGAGGTAAGGCATTTGGTAAATCAATAGGACAAACACCAATAAAACGCAACAATTTTTTCCAACAAGCAGCTGTGTCTGTAAACAAATCTTCACTACGCATAATTAAAATCTGTTTATCAGAAAAAAATTTCTCATATCTTTTAAGTTGTTCATCGTATCTACTTCTGCTTAAGTAAGAATGTTTTTGGTAGCTGTAATCAGACCGACATATTCTATGTGGTTCTGCAGCAAAAGCATCTTCAATACCCAAAGTCTCATAACCTTTATTTTTTGCGTGAAAATACTGTGAGATAGCTCGCTCCACAGGATCTCGTAAGAGGACAATGAGCCGTGCATCGGGTACATTATCATATATTCTCTCAGGTGCAAGTTTATGAAATAGATAAAAAGGTGTCACTTCACCACGCAGCTGTGAAGGATGTGCTTGTAAGAAATGTTCCTGATACCAAGATAAAGGTTTATCATAATTGATACTAAAATAATGTATCTCTTTTGGTGTACTAAGAAACATTCCTGAATGTCTGCGCAGTAGATGATACAAACTCGTTGTACCACCCCTTTGCGCACCAATGACCAAAAAATGTGGTAAGTCTTTACTTGTAATATTTACCAGAATGACCAGATCCTCCACAGCTGTTACAGACATAAGTTGTGTTTATGTCCTTGTCTGCAAGTCTTGGTTTGGTAAAACCATTTCCGTGACACTCCTCACATATTTCGTATATAGGCATTCTTCTTTCCTCAGTTTGCATTACTTCTCCTTCGTTGTGCATTGTTGTTGATATTTCGTGTAACCAAGTATAGTGATTGATGCATCTTTTGGGTCAGGTTTTGACCACCCTTTATCAACCCATACACAGGTATATTGTCTTTCGTTGTTTTTTCGTTGTACAAAAAAATCTGCATTACTCCAAGTATACAGATTAATTGCTAACCCTATTATTAATGTTTCCATCTTTGCTCCTTTTTTGTAGTTTTTTTTTCTTAAATAATGGTTTTAAAGTGTATTGAGCTACTAATTCAATATCAAACTCCTGTATGATTCTAGAATTTTTGAAACCCTTACGCACTGTGTTACTGTTAAAATTTAAACAGATGTACCCAAGAACTTCCTTTTTCATTACTGTTCTTGTCTCTGACATAATTTCGTCAGCAACATCACAGTCTCTTACTCTACCAATGTAATGTTCTCTGTAGTCACCTGTTCCTGTGACTGTAAGTAAAAATAAATATATACTAGGCAATATCATTTTACTTCCTTACAAAAAATATAATGATGATCTTTCCAAACGTGACAAGGTTGAACGTGTAACGCTTTCATTTTGTGACCGGCAAACTCAAACTCAGAGTCTTGTGTCACACCACACCTAATTGGTGCTGAAATGTGTATACCTTTTCCATAATCATCGTGCTGCATAAAGTCATCACGATATGCAGTGGCATAATTTTTTGTAGTTTTAAACAATAGAAATTGTGCCCACCTACTCATATTGAGCACCTAGAACTTTTTCTTTGTACTTATCTACACTTAGTTTTTCTTTTTTTGATTGGTAGTCCACATATTCGTGTACTAATTTTATCAAAAATAAATTGGGAGTACGATGTTTCATTTTCGCAAGAGCTTTTATTAATTCAAGATCTTCCGAACGAACAGCAATACTTTTCCATTTTTTAGCGTCCATAATGGTCCTTTCGTTAAAGTTAATCGTGACAAAAACAGGTGTCAGTTGCTGAGTCAAACTCAAACAATTCCATCTGGTCTTGCGTGTTTTTAAGTAACTTGGCATAACTCGGTCTGTCTTTTCTAAAGTATGCAGCTCTGTCATTACCTGTACCTAAATTCTTAGTTTCTTGTTTGATCCACCACTCTGCTAGTTTTGGATCAGACTTCATAATATTTCTAATTGTGTTAGCACCTTTTAAAAAACACAAATCACAGTTGCCCTGCGGAGTCTTGCCGCCAATGTTCGGCAGCTTCAAATCAAATGTGTTCTCACTCCAAAACTTAAATACATCTTGCACTGTTTTTCGTGCTGCGTGTAGAGGAGCTTCAGTGTCCCATCGTTCTTTTTTGTTTCTGTTAGATAGTCTAGCAACTCTATGAGGTTCATCATACCGCAACCCTACATAACTGTTCCAATACTCAAACCCTTTCCAAAACATACAGTAAGCACGCATTGGTTTTATCTTTAGGTAAGATGTACAGTATCTTGTTACAGGATTTGGTAAAAATCTTTTACTATCAATAAGTTCTTCATAAGGTCTACCATCTCGTGAGGCTGTCTCATAATCAACCACTCTAATTTTGTGTTCTTCATTGTTATCCCATTCAACCCAAACTATTGGAACATCCCAATTTGTCGAACAAGCGTGTACAAAGTCAAGTGTTTGTGGCATTTCTTTACCTGTGTTTGCAAATACCACAGGCAAATCGTCTGGCAGCTTACCATCATATGCTTCTAATATATGATACAACATATAGCCAGATGTTCTGCCTCCAGAAAAATTGATGACACCAGGTGTCTCTAGTAAGAAATGATTATTGCTCATATAAATTTTGTAGTTGCTCCCTTGATTCTAACTCATCATTAATCAAATGTCTCGAGTCTTCTGTGTCATAACCAAGATATTTGAGTTCTGCGATGTATTTATCTATATCGTTTGTGTTTCTTATATCAGTTCCATCATAATCAGTTGCCGGAATGGCAGCCAATATTTTGTCAACCTTCTCAACTTTATTTCTAAAGTATTGTGATTTGGATTTTAAAAACATAATTTACCTTTCTTGTTAGATATTTCGTCTAAATTATAGGATCTTATACTATATGTCAAGCATATTGACAAAAAGCCTGTATTTTGTACAATATTATTATGATAAACATATTGCAAAAGAAGGTGGAGCTTGAGCATCTTTGGACTAAGAAGTACAAAGAACGTGGTGTTTATACAACAGATATGGTTCCGCTTACAAATGAAATAAAAAAGCTGACTAGAAAACTAATAGTTAAGTAGCGATACCAAAGTCAGCACCAGTGACTGAGTCAACAACACTGGGAACTTTCAGTTCTATACAGTCTTGCATTATTGTCTTTATTTTTTTTACCTGCTCTTCATTTTGAATGTTAAAACATAATTCATCGTGTATCTGTAGTAGTGGTGTGAAACCCTCTTGATGACAAGAAACAATTGCCTGTTTTGTTTGATCTGCAGCTGAACCCTGTATCAATCTATTCAAGGCTTTATAAGTAAAAGCTCTTTTTATGTTTGCAGATCCGTATTTAGCTGATGCATTCTCAAACTTTTCTGGAGTATGTATACCAAAATCTTTTGGCTCCCACATATTAAACCTACATTTTCTACCTAGCTTAGTTCTTATTACACCCTCACTATTTGCTTTCTGCATACATCTATCAGACAACAATTTTACAAAAGGTGCTTTTGTATTGTATTTATTAATTAACTCCTGTGCCTTCTCAAAACTGACACCTAACATATTGGCTAGCTTATTTTTACCCATACCATACATTAAACCTAAGCCTATTGTCTTTGCTTGTTTACGATCTATACCAACCAAATCTGCCACAGTCTGGTGAAAGTCTGCGTCAGCATTAGAATAAGCCTCGACAAGCTCATTTGAACCCTCATATCCCTCACCTATACTAGAAGCATAGTGAACCACTAGCCGTGGTTCCTGTTGCGAATAGTCAAAGCTACCCCACATACAGTCAGGCTCCGGTAAGAACAAACCTCTTATCAAGGGGCCAAACTCTTTATTACGAGCGGGTAATTGTTGTAAGTTAGGATTGCTCATAGATAGACGACCTGATACTGTGCCGCCTGAATCAGACCGCAGCTGATTTATTTCTCCGTGTATGCGACCATTATATTCGTATTTCATAATAGAATTAAGAAAAGTATTATGAAATTTATTTATCTCCCTTGCGTTTACAATGTACTTTGTAATAGGATGCTCACTGTTTACCAACCAATTTTGTGTAAAACTTGGCTCACCAGACTTTGGTGTTTTAGGATATTCAATACCAAGTTTATCAAAAACAAAACCTATTTGTCTTGCATTCCATATATCTAAATCTTTGCCTGTAAGTTTTTTTATCTCGTGCAATAGATGTTTCTCTCTTACTATAAAGTCATCACGAAGTTTCTCAGCTTTCTCTTTGTCAACTCTTATACCTTTTCTTCTCATCTCAATTAAAATAGGTAAAAGATTCCTCTCAAGATTCCAAACAGTCTGTAAATTTTGTGTACTTATCTCGTGCTTGAAACGCTGCCACAAAAGGTACGTTAGCCGTGCATCTTGTTCTGCATAATATCCGACGTGTTCAGCTGGCAACTTCCACATCTCCATCTTAGGGTCTACCCCGTGTGCCTTAGCTGCTTCAACCAAATCAGTTTCTGCCTTCAGCTCACCTATGTAATCCTTAGCAAGCGCGTTTAATTTATAAGTGTATCTGTTCTCATCAATCAAAGCACCAGCTATCATAGTATCAACAATTTCACCATTGACATCGATGCCGTAAGCTTTTAACCAGCCTACATCATACTGCGCATTGTGAAAGATTTTACGGCAAGGCAACTTACACACATCGTGCATATATTTAATAACTTGTTCTTTGATAAGATTACCGCCACCAAAATGACCGAAAGGGTAGTATGCTTGAAACCCCTCTGTTGCTACAGCAAACCCAATAATCTCACCACGACCTGTAGCCCACCCAGCCCCTAGACCTTTGGTAATACCATCATCTCTAGTTTCTAAATCTATAGCAATCTCTTGAGCATCGCTTAAATCTTTGTACTCTAGTGGAGAAGACCATATGTGTTTCTTGAAATTAAATGTAAGCTGTAAGCTAGTCATCTTTGTAATCTCTTTCTATTATCATATCTATATAGTGTTTGGCTTTTAACAAGTCTTCTTTACCACCCTTGCCTTTATGACGACATATGTATTTTATAACATTACCCTCAGCAAAAAGTATTTTGTTTGCGTTTATAAATTGTGATGGCTGTATGTTAAATACTGTGTAGTATTGACCACCTCTATCCCATAGATCTTTTTTCATTTAGAAAATCCTTTTTGATTTCTTGCAATAAATCAGTGTAAGTTAATTTGTTTTTATCTTCCTCAAACTCTATTGTTAGCATCATTCGTATGCCATTGTAGTTTACAACCATATGTTCTTTTTGATTGTTGAATATAAATCTGCTGCCAGGATAATACTGCAGCTCTACAATTGAATGACTCACATCATTGTATTCTCTGAAAAATGTATATGAAGTGTTAGGTGTCATAATTAAAGAGTTGATGCACACACCTCTTGTAGAGTCTCTATGCCAATTGTAAATTGTTTGATCCTCCATCTTTAGAACACCAGCTTTGTATTTATGCCTACCATACAACCAAATGTAAAAGTCATCCATAAGAAGAATGTCAAGTGGTATTGGCGTAGCTGTAAAGTTAAAGTATTTAATCCACTGCGTGTCAGGGTTAAATATTATATTGTGCAAAGCAGGACTGTAAAATTGTCCTACAGGTAGTTCTTCGAAATAAGGACTGGTCATTGTCTCTCCTGTATGTAAACCAAGTAATCCATACCTATTGGATAATTATATTTATAGTCCGTGGACAATATATGTAAAGTATTTTTTGCTCGTGTAACACCCGTATAGTATACACGTTTTTCATCAGCTTGTTCACTTGTATTTTTATTACTAAAAGCAGAAGGCCAATTAGCTTTGGAGTATATGATAACATTGTCTGCCTCACCACCCTTAACAGAATGTATTGTATCTATAACAATCTGAGGATCCTCATTCAATTGTTTTTGACCATATCGTTTTAATAATCTTATAAAATATGTAACTTGTTCTGGTTTGAAATTTCTCTGCAATATCTCCCACCAAGGTTTATTGATGGCTTCGTCAGGTAGATCTAAACCACACCATTCTTTTAAACCCTTGAAGTCATACTCTTGATAATCAGGCAAATCACTCCAAAACTTATCACGTCTGTAACTTAAGTCTTTGAGTTGACGAATGTATTTATACATCGTTTCAGCTCTTTTTTTGTCAATCTTTTTACCTTTGGTAATCGACGTCCAAGCTCGTATGGCCGTCCATTGTGAGCTGTCAAACGATCTTGTTCCTTTGGTATCTCCATAATATAAACCTGCATCTTTAGCACACATTCTCAGTTCGTTTACTGTTGTGTTGACTCTACCTAATATATACCAAGTGCCTGGTAATTTTCCAATGGGTATCTCATTAAAGTTCAAATATCTTTTTACAGCACCTGACTTGTTCAACGCTTGATAATCTTTTTCAACGCTATCGATTATGCCCCTGCGTATGATCTGAGAAAAATGATGTATAGCCTCACCAAACCTACGAGTCTTTCTTAGTATTACATTTCTACCCGGAAAGTAAGTGGTAAAATATTTAGGGTCTGCTCCGTTCCATTTATATATACCTTGGTCATCGTCACCAGCTAAGTACACACGTTTAGCGTTTGATGACATCTTGTAAATAACAGACCATTGCAAAGGTGTGAAGTCCTGAGCTTCGTCTAATATCAACACTTCTAGCTCGGGAAAATTTACTTCATCAATAGCTCTTTCAATCATATCAGTAAAGTCTATGAAAGATTCTTTTTTGTAATGTTCGTAAGTATCTATCTTTCTTAAAAAAATATCTAAGTTATCTCTCTTGTACGATTCTTTTTTATAAACCAATCTAGGGTCTTGCAGCATATTTCTAGCTTTATCGTAGATACCCAATGACCAATCTTTATATGTAAAATTGTCATCAGAGAGACGCGCGTCAGATGTTTTTATAATTCTAGCTTGTAAAGCATAGTCCAACATACAGTTCTTTGGATCAAAAACCTCCTCCTCAAAGTAACGACGACAATACTTGTGTAGCGTTTTAAACCTTTGAAAGTCATCAAGACTGTACTGTGTAAAAGCAGATAAAGCTCTGTCTCTTGCAGTATCAACAGCTTTGTTCGTGAACGATATGAATGCTATATCTTTAGGATGCACACCTTTATTTAGATATCCCTTCAAAACTCTTTCAATCAATGTATAGGTTTTACCTGTTCCAGGCGGACCAAATATCTTAATTGTTTTCTTGAATATCTTTTTGTGCTTGTGGAGATCTGAATTTGTTTGTGTGGTAGTCATCGTCCATTTCACTCGTTTCTTCTTTTGGTTTTGTTTTTATTGCTTGGTGATTTACAAAGTCTGGCATTTCAACAGACCATATGTTTTTTTCACCTTCGTGGTAATCTTTTCTTTTACACCCTAATAATCTTAATGCATCTGCAGTAGTGTTGAAAGCCTTGCTGCCAGATTTTTTTAGAAATTTGTCAAGGGTAAGTTTTTTAAAATGACAGTGGTTAGATTTACTGTCTAATACCACATACCCATCTTTAAGTTTATCAAACTTATCTTGTTCTATGTGTGACTCAAAAAAGTCTTTTAACACAGAGTATCTTTCTTCTTCTAGTGTGTCAGCATACATATGTTCCAAACTCTCTTGAGCTTGGTCTACAATGCCTTTCATCAGTAATTCAAATGGACTAGGACCTTTTCTTGGTTTAGGTAGTGTCATCCAATACACTCTATGTCTAAGCAGCTTAACTCTAAATGACTTCTCATCTTTCATATCCTCTGGTGTGACAGATATATGCTGCCCTTTAAAATCAAACTCATACCAAATGTTTTTTGTATCCTGTATGTACTTGACGTTTTCAAATTGATCTATAATTTCTGGAACAGCCTCACCAATACCAAGACTTCTAGTCTTACAAAGATCTTTATTACATATAGCTTGATATTCAGGATGTTTAGGAGGGCATTGAAATGTATAACCACCTTTAGATACAGACTTAGCAAGAGCAATAACTTCTGTTGAGGGTAGTGGTTCTGTAAAGATTTGATTGTTTCTATTGATTGCAATTTGTTCCAATCTTTGTACAGATATGTCAGGCTCTTTCTTTGCCTCTAACACTAATACATTAAATAAAAAATTGTTTCTGTTATTACCACTCCAACCCTCTTGTATAAGTTTTTGTACACAGGGTGGGTAGTTGCTCCATTGTGTTTCTGCTTCGTAGTCTTCTACTTTGTATTTGTAAAAGTCCTCTGGATTCATTCTTTTTTGTTCTGCTAACTCAATAAACCTACCCACTAACACAGGTGTATTGTTATCATCAAAAGCAAACTCCATTGATGCATTTACATTGTGGTATGGCATATTCACTGCTTTATTTGCAGGAAAAATTTCTTGCGCCAAAAAATACTGATTATTAATTTCTTGTAATTTAGTTGTGACTTTTTTTATATCTGCCAAATCATTAAAGAATATAAATATATGCAGACCACCTGACTTTGATTTTACAGGTACAAATGGTAATTTATATTTTTTAATAATTTCTACATATTTCTTTTCGGAATAGTCTTTGTAATTAGTAGGGTCAACATCAATACAGGCCCACTTACATTTATCACCAATCTCTGGTCGTAAACCTAATCTAATCTTACCATCTAGATGCAGTTTCCATAGGTCGCTGGTCACTGATTCGTGGACAGTTGTATATTGAGCAGACTTCTTCCCCCTCTCATCATCCTCCCCGGTAAGGGAGGACTTGAGATATTTAGAATTATCGCCCTCAAAGAGTGCAAATAATTTATCGTGCATTTAGAATGGTACGTCGTCTTTTGTTTCTTCTGTAGTGGCTTGTGGCTTTTCTTCAAAATCCACTTTACCAAAAATGTCAGACTCCATAGCACTTTTGTAAAAAGCTTTAGTAAGTGCTAAAGTTTTATCTTGTCCAGGTTTATTTAGATAAGAATCAAAAGTGACATTCCAACCAATCCAAGAGCCTTTGTTATTGGACTCCTGTACTGATTTAAGACGATACACAGTTCCCCAAGAAGGTGGTGTAAAGAAACCTTTTTTACCCTCTAGTCTTCTGCTTTGTATCATTGAGACCCATAGTCTTGAAATCTTTTTCTGTGTTGATTTCATAGTTACTAAGGCTTGTTCAACAGGCTCATATTTTTCGTTTAATATGTAAACAAAGTGGTTGCCTGTATCCTCAATGTAATTACCATTCTCAAGACGATCTTTATTATCATCGCCTCTTGAAGTTTTGCCAACAGCTGCTACCTGTTCAGCCAATGTCTTATACATAGCACTAGGTCTTCCTGGACTAACACCTCTGTCTGCCCACTCATTTAGAGTGTTAATAAACAGACAAGGCACTACCAAAATACCTTGATTACCATTGTAAAGACTACCTGTGATTTCGTTAAAGATGTCACCGACTTTTGCGTCTTTGTTGTACTTCGCATCGTTCTGATTGGTAAAAGGTGAGTTAGCATTTATTAATTTTAAAATAGGTAGCTTAGTATCTTTTGCAGTGACATACTCACTTCCCTGCCCTGCAAACTCTTCAAGTGCGGATACTGCACCTACTTCTTGTTTTTTCTTGGTTGCGACTTCATTCATTTTTTACTCCTTTTTCTTGATGATTGTTTTGTTTGCAACATATACCCCAAAAGTTTCCATAGGTATAAATTTACCTTGTATGATTTGCTCTTTAGCAAATGCAGTCAAAGTAGATGGTTCTATTTTTTCTTTTTGAGATACTCTATCTGCACCAACTTGTTTTTTAAGTCCTTCCAACACTTCTGTAGCCAGATTGTCTTCAGACCTTTGAAACTCGATGGTGAGATTGTTTTTAATAATATCGCCGTGATTATTATCCCTAAGCCATTGAAATGCCTCAGCTTTATTTCTCTCAGCGATCTTTGCATAATACCTAGGTCTTATGCTTACAGATGAACCATCCGTAAGTTTCAACTCAGATATACCAGCTTCGTGCAATAAATCTGGAATTACTTTTTCAGAATATAATCGTTCTTCGTCTTTAAGCTTTTTTAATTCTTCTTCGACTTGTTCAATTTGTTTCTGAAGTTCCAATAATTCATTGCAAGATAATGCGATGCCTTTTGCAGCATCGGTGTCTACCTTTATCGCGGCAGATTCTGCTTCTAAATCCATAGAAACTCCTTTCTTTCTTAAACTAATAATATTATTACATTGACTTGTCAAATTATTTTTTGTAATAATTTCCTAATGAGTTACAAATTTCTTATAAAACCCTTTGAACATCAGCGTCAGGCCTTGAATGCAAGTGCTGACAAAAATTTGTTTGCATACTTTATGGAGATGGGTACAGGCAAAACAAAAGTCAGTGTTGATAATGCTTGTTACCTTTATCAAGAAAGAAAAGTAAATGTCGTTTTAGTTGTTGCACCTAACTCTGTATATAGAAATTGGGAAAGAGCAATTAAAGAAAACGCACCTGTTGAAACTACAGTATTTGTTCATAAGAGAGATAAAAAGTTTGTCAAAACACCAGGAAAACTAGCGTTTTTTCTTATCAACATAGAAGCCTTTTCATCAAAATTGGGTGTACAAACAGTTGGTAAAATCATAGATGAGTATGCACAAACAATGATGGTTATTGTTGATGAGTCTACAAAAATAAAAAACAGAACTGCAAAGAGAACAAAATCACTTACTAAGATATGTCGTCCTATTGCATATAAGAGAATACTTACAGGTTCACCTGTCACTAAATCACCACTCGATCTGTTTAGTCAATGTGCTTTTTTAAGTGAGGAATTACTTGGCTTTACAAATTTCTATGCATTTAGGTCTAGGTACTGTGTAATGAAAACTGTAGGGTTAGGCAACACAGGTAAACAATTTCAACTGCCTTTGTATTTCACAAATCTTCCCGAGCTAGAACAAAAACTTAAAACATTCTCATTTAGAGTCAAGAAAGATGAATGCTTAGATTTACCTAACAAAATATATAACAAGAGATATGTTGAACTTAAGGGTGAACAGCAGCAACACTACAACAATCTCAGAACATTTGCTCGTACTATCTTTATGGATAAAGAAGCCAGCTACCATAACAAACTGACAGAAATAGTTAAATTACATCAGGTTGCTTGTGGCTATGTCGTATCAGACGAAGGAACAAAGATAGAGGTAGAGAACCCTAAGTTAGATGAGTTACTTAACATCATAGAAGAGACAGGTAACAAAATGATTATATGGGCAAATTACATACACAACATAGAAACAATTATAAAAGCATTAGAAAGTAAGTATGGTAAAGAATCTGTTGTATCTATTTATGGTGCCGTGCCTGTCAATAAAAGAGAACAGGCAGTAGATGATTTTCAAACCAAACAACACGTTAGGTTTTTTGTAGGCAACCCAACAACAGGAGGATATGGATTGACTTTGACTGCTGCACAAACTGTAGTCTATTTTAGTAATTCATACGATCTAGAGGTCAGACAACAGTCAGAAGATAGGGCACACAGGATAGGGCAAGATAACAAAGTAAATTACATTGACATCATAGCAAATAAAACTATTGATGAATTTATATTGAAAGCTCTAAATAAAAAAATAAAGATAAGTGGTCAGACTTTGGGTGAAGATGTGTTGGAGTATTTGTAAAACTCATCAACTCTTTTAAACCATTTCTTTTCATACTCTGCTATATCAGCTTCTGTCATTTTAAAACCTTGATACAGTAAATCTTTTGTGCAAACACATATCAATCCTTGTTTTATAGGACCAAAATTTTTCTTATGTGCAAGTGAATATGCAGCTATTTGATATTTATAATCTTCTATCCATTCGTCTTTCTTGGGTCTATTAGATTGTTTAAAATCAATAACTGTAGGTAAGTCATCATACACACCAATTAAATCAGACGATCCTGCCCATAGATCCTCATAATGCAGAGTGACTTCTGTGCCATATACTTCACTGAACTTGTCAAGATTATCAACAATCTTGTGAGCCATTAATCTAGGCAAACTACCATTAGGCGATAAGTTGAGATACCCAACACCTTGACAATACTGTTCGAGAATGTAATGCATTTCCGTACCACGCACAGCTGCCTGGTTCGTGATCCGTGCAGCTTGATCGTAACCAACTCTTTCACGCCATTGGTTTAGGGCATCTCTTTTTTCTTGGCTTTGTGTTTTAGATAATATGGTTGTTACTGATGGTATCTTATGTTCACCAACATTATATGTTCTGCCTGCTGGATCGTCATTCCTTGTGAACTCATCATAAGGGTATTTTTTATTTATGATAAAATCTGTTACAGTAAAGCTAGTATCACTTCTTACTATCTTCATCGTCTGGTGCATAAAGATTGTTAAATGTAGTCTCCCAATCCATATAACTATCATCACTTTCTGCACTATGCAGCCATTGACTTGGTATAAAATCAGGTGCTCCACTACCTGTGACCCACATAGCAGGAGAAGTAACTCTTATTCTATTGTTAGGTAATGCAACTATACAACCTGTCCAAGGCCCGCTCGTAAGTCTTAAAATGTGTGATTGTTTATGTTGAGCTGGATCATCAGCAATTTCTGATTCTGTGTAATCAATAGTCATATAATATTGACCTGTGTAGAACTCTCCGTCAACCTTGCATAGCCAAGGACTTGACGATGTTCTGTCATACTTGATAACTGAATGATGATGAGCTGAACAATCCCACGGCTGTGCCAGATGAGTTTTTATGGGGGGAGGCATTTTATCTAATGGCTCATCTGCCACAAGAGCAGTGATAGGCATTCGTGCCCACATCGCTCCTCCGTGGGGATTTTCAAGTCTATTCTCTTCGTCTTCACAGCCTGTGAAAATGACCTGAAAGCTCAGACATCTATCCGGAATAGTGTTTACTGCAATTACATTTGCGTGTAAGAAGTCTCCGTGATATTTATTGTGATTGTGTGTAAATTCTTTTCTTACCCAAACTTTAAAATAGGGTATGTTACTTGTTAAGTATGGCATACCCCATAATAATAATAAGATTAAAATTAGCAAGAAATATTTAAACTACTCTTTTACCCATTTTTTTTGCTGCAGCTCTTAGTTGTGCTAGTGTCATACCTGTGCTTTTTTTCTTTTTAAGCTTAGCAAGGTTACCACCTTTAGCTTTCATCATTTTTGCGCCACCTTTGGCATAGCCTTTAGCCATTTTGCCGCCCATAGCTTTCATCATTTTTGCTCCACCTTTGGCGTAGCCTTTTGATTTCATACGTCTTCCGACCATAATTTTCTCCTTAAGGTTTATAAGTTAACTTTCATTATTTTAGTGTATTTTTGCCAGGTAGTAAACCATTAGAAAGGTAAAAAGTTTGCGTGTATGAGGCTTAAAATCGGTCGTTTTTTGCCTAGTTATTAAGCAAATTCGTATTATAAAGTATAAAACCAGCCAGACAAAGTAAAGATGCACCAAGCAACATATATGCACATAACATAATTAAATCGTCTCTCTCTTTTTTCTTTTTTGCTATAGCAGCTTGTCTTTTCTTTTTTATATCTGTCCTAATAGCAATAAATTCACTCCAAGCATTTGGTGCTCCATATAACATAAACATTTCTCTAAGTTGATTCTCCATATCGTGAACTTGTTTTAACTTGAAGTAAGTACTAAGAGCTTCTTCATTGGAAGATGTAAACCAACTAGACTTTTCTTTTTTATGCTCTTCCTCCACAGTATTCATTTGACTTACAAATTTAATTATGTGTCCAGAAAGGCTATGTAATTCCTTACCTACTGAAATTCCAGATTTAATTGCTGCGAATGCCGAAGTTGCGATACTTATTGGGTCCATATGACAAGTCCTATTATTGTTACTATAATAGTGAGCATACCACTCATCATCCAAAATAACAACTTATCGACTTTTGCCCCAAGCTTATCTATGTCTTGATGCATATGAGTAAGATGGTTTTCTTTGAGGTTTTTAACTTCTTTCTTAACTCCCTCAATATGCCCGTATATAGAAATTATATGTTCTTTCGTGGTCCGTGGTTCGTGCATTATGCTTGCCTCCTCTTCAGTGCTATACCTAACTCATCATTTGGAAATATATCTGCGTACTGAACTTGAGGTTGAACTGGAGCTTGTTGTTGCTGTGGGACAACTGGTCTGCCGGATTCAACATTTGGTTGAGCCATTGCTTGCATTTGATTTTGTTCATTCGCCATTGCATTTTCAATATTTAGATTTGTTCCCGTGACATCTTCAGTTCCCTTAATAGAACCATCTATATATTGAGAATACATAGCTCTTTCTTTCAGGTCCATTTTGTTTAATCTATAAACTTCAGGATAAAGATGTGCTTGTGTTTCATCGTCTAAATCATTTGGATCAAAATCAGAATCTGGTATTAACACAGGTGTATCTTCAATTTTAAGAAGATGTCTTGTTATATCTTCGCCAGTAACTTTCATTGGATCAGTGCCTGGAAAATCTTCTTCTTCATCATTTAAATAATTTAAAACTCTTTGTAAGGATTGTCTTTTTCTAGGACTAAGACCAAGTCCTAGAGGTTGTAAAAGACTTTTCCTAAATTGCTCTCCTGTCACTAAGCCATCTGCATTTTTTATTTGTTTTACTAACATATCTTTTCTCTCGTCTACAGTGTAGATATCTAATAAAGCTTTTGCGTTATTTGGATCGTTAAGAAATCCACCAAGTCTTCTTAATAGATAAGTCGGCAATAAAGTGCCTAATAAACCAGCTGGCCCTGCTCCAATTGAAAAACCAACAGCTCCACCTAAAATTGTTTGTAGACCTCCAATTGCACCCCTTCTTGCAAGAAAGGTGCTTGTTGATCCCAACTCATTTTCATAATGTTTTCCTAAAACCTTCATAAGTTTGTTTAAAGTGTTAACGTGTTCAATGCCTTTTTTCGGAACACCATCACCAAAAAGCTCAATTAGTCTACCCATTACTACTTCATCTCTTGAATTTAGACCTAATTCTTTTCTAAATTGTTCAAAGTTAAACTGTCCCATATATTGTGGTTCAAATTTTCTAAAGTATTCAGCTACATCTTGTGTTTGCACCTCTCCTGGTCTAAAACCTCTTAATATATCTGTGGTGCCTTCTCCTTCAAGAATATTACTTTTTGCAATTGCTGCTTTTGCCTGAGGTGAAGTTTCTTTTCTTACTTTTAATAATTTTTGTAGAGCATCTTTACTTGTGTCGCCCAACGATCCCAAAACTCGCCCTGCTGTTTTTAAAAAACCAAATGATCGAACATCATCTGCTGATTGAAAAGAATTCATATAAGCATCAAAAATGTAACGGCTGCGCATTGCATCAAATAATTTTTTACCAGGTCTCACTTTTTGTCCATTTGGTAGTTCTTTTACCTTATTATAGCCTATTAAAGTTTTTAACTCTCTTACTGTTTGATCTGAGCCGTTTTTAAATACTGTATTACCAATCATTCTAAAAAGAGCTTGTGGTTCAACTGTGCCACCACCCGCTATATTTAACTCACCCATAGATGTAAATAAATTTGCATCTGCCTTTTGACCTAATTTTTTCAGCAAACCCTCAGAGTATGGACTTATAGTTCTTGAATAAAAGTCATTTGCTTGTTTAAGCATTGTAGGAAAATCTTTCAATATCTCTTGTGAGTTTTTTAAAAACTTTTCGGCTGCGATTGGGTCTTTGGTCTTAAGCTCCTCATAAGCTTTTCTAATGTCAGGATTATTTAATAATCTTTTTCCTTTACCTGGATTAGCAATTGAGGCTAGGTCTGTGTCCAAATGTAATTGTATATCCCGTGCTATTAAATTTAGGCGACCCTTACCTTCTTTTTGTATAGCCGCATTTACAAGTTCTTTCATATTTTGGAAGTTTTTTAAAGTTATATTTTCACCAAGTGCCCCAGTATAAGTTGTTGCTAAAGCTATAAGAGGATGATCAGCATTACTAACTTTACCTAGTGTATAATTGTTTAGAACAGTTTCATAAGCCTCTTGCCCACCATACGCTTCAACAAGTCTTTCTTTAAGATTTGCTGAGTATTTTTTTATGTTTTCTGTAGGTACGATTTTTATAGGACCTAATGGTTTTATGCTTTGATCAAGTTGTTTGTAAATAAGATCGATTAGTTGCATATTATCTGCGTGGTTTTTCTTTACTGTATCTAAAAATTCTTTACCAAGTAAATCAGCATATCCCATAGGACCAAGAGTAGAAAGATATTTTCCATAGTACTCAATTACATTTTCATCATATTTTTGTAGTTGATCAGCAATACGCTTATTAACAAATGGAAATATACCAAACACTTTTGCAAAACTTTTTGTGATTCCACCAAATGTTGTGTTTTTATCGGCTAATGTTGAAAGTGACACAGGAAGACCTAACTCTTGTGCTGTTTCAGCTAAGTCTCTGGCTTCTCTACCTTTTGTACCAGTTAAACCTTTGCCAAATTGTCTAAGCAATCTACCCGTCATACCAAAAAGAGCCGTGGCCCCTGCACCATAGAGCAAAGATGTGTTAAATGCGTCAACCCCTTTTACAAACATTCTTGAAGGCATACTCATTTTATCTATTTGATTATCGGAGATAGAGCCAAGATCCACTGTAGCATTGGTTGCAAACTCAGCTCCAAAATCTACTACATCATATGCTGCACTTCCGGCTGCAGCACCTGTCGCACCATAGGCTAGAGATTTTAATTCAGTTCTTAAAGGCTGTGCTAAACCTGCTTGCTCTGCAGCCCTAGCTTTATTTAGGTTTCTTTTGCCTGAACTAATTACTTTATTTAAAAAACCAGACAAGAAAAAAAATGGTTTTGCTTGAGGTACTTTTCTAAAAGCTTTAAGTAAACCACCTGCAGGTTTACCTGTTGTAGATTCAATTTTATCAGCTTGTTGTTTGTATCTTTCAGCCACCTTTAAAAATTTTTCATTGTGAGCTAAACCAAATTTGTTTTTAAAACCACTTGCTTTAAAATATTTTTTTAACGCATCTCTGTCTTGATAGTATGCATAAAAAGAAGCACCAATGTCAGCACCAGCTTCCATAGTGGATCGTTCTACTGTGAAACCTAGATTTTGTTTTGTAAAACTCTCAATTGGTCTATCTGCAGCAATTGCCTCTGCTGTCAATTCTTTTGCTGCTTGACCTCTCTCTTCTCCTATTTCTCTTGTATTTTTATAGCCTTTTAGAATACCCCTCTCAAACAAATCATCCATCTCTACAATTTGTTGGTCAGATAAAGCAAAGGGGTCAAATCTTTTTTCATCTAAAGCTTTTTGAATTTTTACAATATTACTCATTGGATTGCTCCCAATAATCCTTCACCTGCAATTTCTCCATCAGGGTCTTGTTGTTGAGCTAAAGCTTTTCTTTTTTGTTCATCTCGGAATGCAAATGACTTCTCCACAGTAGGCATCATTTTAAATGAAATCATATCAACTTCTTGTCCTCCAGTTCTTATAAATCTTTGGAAAGACGAGCTAAAATTCTTTTCTAAAATTTCTTTTTGAACCTTCATTTGTTCTCTAATTTCAACTAATCGTTTAAATGTATCTTTAAGACTTGTTTGACCCGCTGCATCCTGAATGTCTGCTTGAGTTAATCTGTCTTCTGCTTTCAAAGCGTTTGCAATTAAATATTTTAACTTATGTTGATAAACACTAAGTCTGGCAATCAATCTTCTTTTTTCAGCCCCTGTTGAAAATTCATCGTCTTTCAAAGCACCAAATTTAGTACCACCAAAAACTTCTTTTGAAAGAGTGTTCATTCTTTCTGGAGAAAAAACATTAGCTTTATCTTTTGCGTACATTTCATTGAATTGTTTTAAACTTATTGCATCCGAGTCTTTTACTGCATCCTCTGTTGCAAATCCTTTGTTATCGTCTCCTGCTCTGGAAGAAGTTATAAATTGTTTTACATCACCTAAATCATTACCGGCGATAATATCTTCGTATGTGCCTTCAGATTTACGGCCACCAAAATCAATACCCACAGTTGTAAGAACACCTTTACCAAAATTAAGTAACTTGTTGAAATTTTCAAAAATAGCACCACCTGATCCAAAAACGCTTTCTGGGTCAATACCACTAGCTTTAATTTCAGCTTCCATTTTTTGAATGTCATCTATTAACGTCCAACCATCTCTGTTAAAAGTCATTGATGTAAATGCTTTAGCTGAGGCTCCTGGATCATTTTGAACAAGAGCATAATCTGATCCCCTTGTTCCACCAAGAGCAGGGAACAATTCTTTGAGCTCACCTGGTTCGTAGAACGCAATTTGACCATTTTGATCTTTGTATTGAACTCTTAAGATACCATCTTCACCTATCGCAGCAGGTAATGTTTTTATGTTGTCTATACCCGTTGGGTCTTGAAAATAAATTTGCGTTAATTCTTTTTGTTTGCCTCGTTTAGCACCTGCTTCCATCAAAGCGACTTGGTAGTCTAATAAGTCTTTTTGTCGGTTGTAAATAAAATCTCTTTCAGACTCTTCCATCTCTAAACCCTTTGAAGCCATCAGTTGAATAAGATTTCTTTTTTCAATGTCTAAAGCTTTGCCCTCTAATCTTTGTTGCTCTTCAAAATTTCTTTCGTAGTCTATGAAATTTGCTGCTAAACTTTTACGCAAGGCCATATCTTGTTGATTAAGTGCAAAAGCAGTCTCAAAGACTTCTCCACCTGCTTGGTTTAAAGATTCAAGAAATCCAGCATATCCACCTCGTGTTGTTTTTGCATTTGCTAAACCACTACCTAATTGCCATAGTAGATAGTAACCTCTTTTGTCATTATCAGCCCCACTATACTCTTTAAATTTATTCATATACTCATCAAATGTTTCTTTTTCTCTATCTTTTAGTTTACCTCTTGCTGTTTCTATTTCTTCAAATGATTTTGCAAAGGCTCTATTTAGACGACTTTGAATATCAGATGAGGCCATTGGCGACAATTGTTGATCGTTTTCTTGTAAATAATTTAAAAGATAATTTGTGCTGTCTAATTTTCTCTTACCTTCAGCGTTACCTTTATCACTGACAGTCAAATTATTATCATTATTTGTTATTTGATTTTCCTCAAACTGTCTTTTCACCATATCTTTTTTAGCCAAAGCTGAAAATGTTTCTGGTTTTGGTCCACCTCCACCTACCTCAAAGCCTGCATCGGTAGCTCCTTGTGTCTGTGGTAGACCAACATCTACTTCTTCTATGTTTAAAAGGTCCTCTTTAACATCAAAATCTTTTTTCTTTTTTGATTCTTGCAAAGCCTTTATTGTTTCTTTATCTTTATCACCTAATTTTGAATCTTTTAATGGTTGAGGATCACCTAAAACTTTGTCAGCTGCAAAACCTGCCCCACCAAGACCTAATGCACCACCAAAAGCAGTTTTTGGTTTGTCTTCACTAAACTTGACGACACGACCTAAACCAGGCAAACCTTTTAATTTTTGTTGACCAGCTTCAAGTATTCCTTTTTGATCTGCCCTTGCCTGTGCTTGTTGTCCTTTTCTTGATTTTGGCACTCTTCTAAACGCATCTCTAACACCTTTTAAACCTGGAAAAAATCTACCTAATCCTAATAAACCAAAACCAGCACCTAAACCCATTTCACCATAGTTGCCTTCTTCGGCTCCACTTGCAAGCATTTGTGCACCAACAGGTGCTTCTGAGGCTTCTAATGCTCCTATAGCACCTTTACCTAATCGTGATCCTCTAAATGCGCTGTACCCCCGTAAAGCTAATGGACCAGCAGCTTTAGCCGCATTTATTAACAAACCTAAGAATGCTCCTTCTGGTTGTATGTGACCCGCTCGTAAAGCTTTTTGTCTAAACATTTTTCTATGTAAAACTTTATTATCTGACATTATCGTGTTCCTGGTGGTTTGCTACCACCAATACCTGTTCCACCAAATATATTGTAAGCAGCGTATGCTTGTAATCCAGCACCTGCCGCTTGTGCAAATGGATTAACACCTGGTCCTGTACCGGCTGTAACTTGTGATGCAGCTGTTGGTAAGGCTGTCATTATACCTTTTTGAAATTCTATTCTTTGAAATGGTTCATAAGCTCTAGCAACTTCTGTTTGCCTTTCACCTGCAAGAGCTTGTTGTGCAATATCTCTTTGTGCTTGTCCTGCAGTAAGTTGAGCTTGAGCATCTGTTAAAGCCATTTGCTGTTGTTGTGCACCCATATTTGCTAACTGTGCACCTGTTGCTTGTTGTGCTTGTGTTTGAAATGCTTGTTGTCTTTGTGCTGCACCTAATGCAGTGTTAAAACCTTGAGCTTGAGCTTGACCAATTTGTGATAGACGAGCTCTTTCTTGTTCGCCTCTTTGCACACCTTCTCGTCCACCACCAAAAGCACCTGAAGCAACAGCTTCAGCTGACAGTTTGTTTTGAGCCATCTCTGATTGTCTGTTTATCTCATCAATAACAAATCTTTGATAAGGGTTCATAAATGCATTTATGTCAGGAGCTGACATTGCCGTTTGTTGAGCTCCAATAGTAGATAAGATACCTGTATTTAAAGCTTCTCTACCTGCACCCCTACTATCTTCAATACTTTGAAATGCTTGTTGTTGTAAGGGCGAAGGTCCGGCAACCTCGTACCTTGGAACTGCAATAGGTTGTCTTGATAACTCTACTGCCTCATCAAAGAGAGCAAGTTTTCTTGATTCAATTTCAGGAGCTTCTCTTGATATAGTCGTTTGTTTTTCAGGAGCTGATGGTGCTGGAGCAGGAGCAGGACCCCCACCTCCGCCTCCACCAAAGAAGCCAGGAAGATTTGTAACAGGATTTTTTTTACCTGCACCACCTACACTCTTTAATAAAGCAACTTCGTACTTATTAATATGTGCTAGTTCTGTGTCTTCTTTTTCACCTTTACTAGCAATATCGCTATATAATAATTTATACAACCATATCTTAAACTGTATGGGTAGTAGTCTAAGTAGCCATTTCATAAAAAAACCCTGTCTTCCTAAATTGTAAATTGTTATCTGTTATTACTTTGTCCCAACCTTTTCTACCCACAATCTCTAAATCTTCACAATTGTTTTTTTTTGCAAAATTTATAAAAAAATTTTCTATCTTTTTTACGTTCTCAATGACTTTACTGCCACCACAAAAAAGTATACCCAAAACAATTTTAGCTGGGTAATAAACTTTTTGCACAACATAAACTGCACATAATTTATTTTGTTCTTCGATGAGAAACATCGTCATTGTTCCTTTTTTTAATAATTCGTATGTTGTGTTAAGAGTGTGTCTACCATTAGATTGTTTTACTACTTTTAAAATCCAATTTTTAACTTTATCCCAATACACATCAATACTCTCTTTATTAACTTGCTTTATCTGTACCATTTACAATATCGTATATTCTTTTCAATTGAGCCTGTTGAGTGTAGAAAAATTTAGCCCCCTTCATTCTCATTTCTTTAAAATCTTCTGGACTAGCACCTTGCATAATACCTGCTCCTAGAATAGCATCTGCTCGTGAAACAAATTCACCATCAGCTAATTGTGCTAGCATAGTGTCTTCATCTTTATTACCATTACCAGAACCATCTTCAACATAGCCGTGTGCCCTTACATAGTTTGTAGAATCTTTTTCATCGTGATCTGTCTTACTTGGTAAATAGTTAATACCACCTTTTAAAAATTTTCTAACTGAAGCCAAACCACCAGTCTTTGCGTAAATAGGATTAATAGGTTCATAAACACTTTGTGTTCTTGGTCTCTCAAAAGAGTAATCAGCTCTTCGCGACATTCCTTCCATAGCTGCATCTTGTCTTGCTTTTGCTGCAGAATAATCTTCTTCAGTATAAGGCATCTGCTGTGTAAGTGGTACTTGTGGCTCTTGGTTCATATTACTTAACAAAGTAGCACCACCAATACCAAGACCAATTTTCTCAGCTGTTGACAAGTTACCAATAAAATCACCTGCTTGACTTAATAATCCTTGACTTGCTGCTGGTGCCGCAGCTGTCATTGCTGGTGCTGCAGCTTGCATTGCTAATTGTGTGCCTGCATTTCCTGCAATTCCTGCACCCCCAAGTGCACCTGCTTGTCCAAATTGTTGCATCGCTGCCATTCTTGCAGCAGATCCAGCCGGAGCTACAGTGCTCATTACTGAGGATGTTGCTGCTGGTGCTGCCCCTAATTGTGCTGCTCCTGTTGCTAACTCAGTTGCTGCAGGTGTCCCTCCTGCTAAAGCTGCACTTCCTGATTTACCTGCAACTGTGCTTGCCGCAGCTGTCCCAGATAAAGAACCTAATGCTGCCATACCACCAAATGTTCCTAGACCAGCTAGTAATGCTGTTTTTGTTGAAGCACCTGCAAGTTTTGCGATTCCAAATGCTGCTGTCCCTATAAGTCCTGCTCCGACAAGTGCAGGTAAACCGAATATCATAAAAACTCCTTCTATAAAGCTATATTCTACTCTGAATCACAGGGTTTATCAACCTCTTGCTTTATCATCTCATCATATAATCGACCTGTGTACTGAAATTCTCCAACGTGTGTTATATAATCCATAATATAAGCATACAGTTTACCACCAATATTCTTCCATAATCTGCAGAAAGCAAAGTCTTCTCCAAAATATCTTTTTGTTTCTGGATCATAATATGTATCAAAATAAGCATAAAGGTGTGGTCTGTCTCTAAACTTACCATCAATCACAGTTTTTTGTTTTATATCCATATTAGGATAAGCTTTGTGTAGTTTATCAAAAACATTTCTCTTTATAAGCATACAACCTGTTGGTGCGTGTGTTACCTCAACAACACCATCTTTAAAATCTATATCGTGGTCATCGTCTTTTAACAGTATCGGATATTGATTAATGTGTAACTGACAATCTTGTGGTTTTTTTATAAAACCTGCATCGTATTTCTTTACAAGAGTTTCCCATTTAGGTGACTTGATAGGGTAAGGTTGTGAAATAATTTCTTTGTCCTTATCCAACATTTTAAAAATACTCTCGACATCAAAGGCTATATCTGAATCAACAAAAAGAAGATGTGTGTAGTCACTTTGTAAAAAACCACTAACACATAAATTTCTGCCTTGCGTCACAAGAGAAGATTTCATCAACTGAAACATTACTCGTATGTTTCTTCGTATACATTCTTTTTGTAACTCAAGCATAGTTTGAGCATAATGGATAGATACATCACTATGCACAGGGGTAGCAACAAATAAACCTATAGACTTTTTCTTTTCTTGATTTTTATTAATCCAAATTGGTTCATTATTTTGCATTCAACACACCTGTAAGAAAATTATTCCATTCAAATGCTTTTTTCTCCCAACTGTAAAATCTTTTGACGAAGTTTTGTTGCATTAATAAATGTTCGTTGATCATAGGTTCGTGAAGCGTGTCTCGTGCTACTTTGATAGCTTCAGCGAATTGATAAGAAAGATTTTTATAATTGGTTTCATAGTTAATATATATTGGAAACTCTGATCCTGTTTCATAAACTGCACCATAGTTAGTTACTACACAATATAAACCAGCAGCCATAGATTCTAAAAGAGATATACAAGATGTCTCTTCCCATATACTCGGATAAACATATAAGTTATAGTATGGTAGTTTGTCTAATATAAAATTATTTGGTCTGTAGCCTATATAATTAACATTTTTAAGTTTCCGTGCTTGGTCATAAAGAACCTCATAATTGTGGTCGTTTGCCTTTTTAAAATCATTACCATAGACCTCGCAACTAGAATATACATCCAATTCTATATTCTCGTCTTCTAAGTATTGCATAGCACCTAACAAAACATTAAGACCTCGCCAGGGTGTGTTATGGTGAATTATCCTAAGTCGATCACCCTTGTTAAAAGGTTTGTGTTTAGGAAAACTTGTAATACCATTTTTTATGACGTGGCATCTTTCTGTAGGTATACCAAATGCTTTTCTATATTGCTCGTAATTCCAATGTGAATTAAAAACATACCAATCATATTTTGTATGGTTTTGTTTATCCATAAACCAAGGTTTGATGTTTGGTTGATTAGGGGCATTTTTTTGCCACAAGATATTTACTTTATCTTTAGACAGAAGTTTTTTTTCAGGAACTGATAAACAAATTTCAACACTATCTAATAAATCCTTCTGAACATACTTGCGCAAAAAAGAATTTTGTAACTCTGTACCTCCGTTAGGATTCATTTGTTTCGCCAAATATCTCTAGTGAGGGAACAAAGACTTCCACGTCTCTTCTGATGTCGTCCTCAGTTGTGGGTGACAGTTGGTCAGCTACATCAAACTGTGCTTCTTCTTCAGAACCATAGACCTTACCTGTTACTTTATTAGAGATTTTTGTTTTTGTTTCGCATTTTATTGTCTTCACAACAATAATCTACAAAATACTTTAGTCTAAATCAACCATTTTCTTGCGAGCGGTCAATCTGTGCATATGATATACAACCTGTAATTACATTGCCAGAACTTGCTTGAAGCTTTAGAATATCACTTGCTTCAAGATTAAGACTTGCATCTATAAGATTTGCAGACGCTTTATTTAATTGTTTGTGTGCAATTTCTATGTCAGCCGAACCATCAGACTTTCTCAAAAATAAATCTACATCTACATTACTTGCAGTCTTATGATTAGCCTGCACTAACTTAACAATTATTGTTGCATCAGCAGGGCAAGTCAAAATGTTTGTAACATCTGTGTTGGTTAAATCAAATGTTTCGCTTTTGTATCGTATTGTCATTGCATAAAATAATTAAAAGCATCTTGCTCGTTTTTAATATCATTTTGAAAAGATGTATTCAGTTGTGTTACCAAAGTATCAATACCATACTTTGTTTGTCTTTGATTATCAACAACATATTTTTCGTTCGGTTCAGGTATTAGTATGTTAATCTTTGCCATCTTTTAATCCTATCTTTGGTGCTCCCTTTGTTTCTCCAGAGACCTTGTCATATGCATTAAATGATATCACAATTCTCTCAGTATTGTTAGTGTGTTTCTCAACAAAATGTGCAGTGTAACTTGGAAATAATATCATTGTGTTTGGTTCAGCGTTTTGATAAAGGTAAGTAAATTTTGGACTATTAGGTATATTACCTGCATATGGGTGTAAAAAAAATGTAGGAGAGTCAGTCACCTCAACATAGATTATTCCACTGTATACAGAATTACAATGTGTGTGTATTCCGTGAGATTGGTTTTTAATATACTTTTGACCCCAGCTGTTACCTAAGACACAACCAATTTCATCTAAATAACCCTCAACCTGTTTTTTAAGATTGCTCATTAGGGGCATATTTAAAATATACTGAAGAGTGTATGAAGTAACTGGAGCTACTTTGTTTGGATCAAAAAGAGGTGTAAGAGTATCCATAAAAACTCTTAACTGTTCTTTTTCTTGTGGTAATATTTCTATTTTTGTTTTGTAAAAATAATCACCAAAAGGATTAAATTTCTTCATTTACCTCCTTCCGTCCGGCTGTACATCGGCTCGGAAAGATCCGAATCTCCAATTTTCATCTACATTAACATTTTCTATTTTTAAAGAAGCAAACCTTGCTCTTGCTCTTGTATCTATTTTGTTTGTTGAAGATTGAACAGTAAATGGACCAAGACTTGATGAGGTTTCTGTTTGTGCTGGAAAATCTTTAAGTTGTAAAGTAATTTTTGCATTACCAGACAACACTTTAAAGTCAGGAATAAAACGTCTTATCTTAATGAAAAACTCCCCATTACTCTGACCATCACTTATATCAAAGTCACCTGACTCTATGAATGCAGGAATTGCTGTTTTAGCTCCTGTGCTGTCAACTTGATCTACACCTACCTCGTGTTCATATAATATAGATGCTCCGTTTGTACCTGTAGCACCTGTAATGACAGGAAATGTCGGTATGCCTGTTGCATTGTATTGAGTACCATAAGGTTGATCAAAAACTGTTCTATCATAGTAAGTTGTTCTGTCTAAAGAACTTATAGACCAAACACCCTCTCTATAATTAAATGTTACGTTTCGGTCATTTTGCGTTGAACCTGATTTTGGGTAGAACCAATTTATTTCTGTAAATAAAGAATTGTATTGAGCAAATACTATATTTCCTGCTCCGTAATTAATTCCTAAATCATCTGGGTCAACATTAGAAAAAACAAAATCCTCAACTGTGCAAGGTATCCTTTTTACAGTACCATCGTAGACAAAGAAACCGCCAGCTTTACCCATCCAATATACTGCACCATCTACAAAGACTGCTGCGTGTTGACCAATCGCACCACAGTTTGATCCAACTTGTGTGATTGAGAAAGTAAATGGAGGTCCAACAAACTGCATTCTGTATGCAGAGGTATCTGTTAAAATTAAAATGTAATCTTTACCTTTAACAGCTCCTACAATTCTTGTACCTGAATCAAGTTGAAATGTACCTGCTGTGTTTGTTGATGTTGGTGCATAGGTGTCTCTAGCCTCTTGATCTGAAAAACGAATAAACATAGGGTCTTGAGTTCCTGAGTTACCAATTGTTTTCTCTGTGCCTAAATGAATAACGTGTCTATCTCTGTCAGAGATAATTGTTTGAATAGATTTGGTTGGCATACCAGTTGATACTGTTGCTCTAGTTGTTAGACCAGTACTAGGATCCCATTCAAATGTTCTTCCATCTTTTATTGTGGCTAATAATATTTGACCAAAATTATCAAGGCTCCAAGAACCGGGTTCTAGACTTACTTGACTTGCATCTGAGGCTGAACCCCACCCTACATAATTTGTAGCATTGTTGACATTGACTCCACTATTATGAGCTGACCTTGTTGAACCCAAAGCCGCTCGTGTAATATTTTGTAAATCATTTCCTGCTTTTGCTGTATAGGTAATAAGCTCAGCACCAACTATTATTGTTCCTGATGTAGGAAAAGAAGAGGCACTTGTAAGTGTAATACTTGTGCCAGAACCACCTGTACCAGCAGTATCATCTTGAAGAGCACCATTAAGGGTGCTAAAAGCTTCGTTTTCTATATCACCACCCCACAGTCCGGTACCAAAACCAAAGCCGACTACTTGAGAAGCGTTTCCCACTACTACATATGGTGTAGCTGCTATAGATCCTCCTGCGCTCAAGCCTGCTCCAGATTCGACAGAGTTCATAGTGACTGTAAAGGCACCAGCATTGACTATGGCAGATACCTCAAACTGTGTGTTTATAAAATCAGCTTGTGTGAATCCAGTACCACTGCCTGGAATTGTTACATCTGAAAACTCAATAATCTCACCAGCTGTGAAATTGTGATCTGCTAAATTAATTGTAACTGTACTAGAGTTGTTTGTTGTAGTAATTGTTCCTGATGTTATTTTACTACCAAGTGGTGATATGTCATAAAAAGCTCCGTCGTGATATAGAAACAAACCTTTGTGTGTGCCGACAGCAATGTATCTCTTACCATCAAGGTCAGACCAGATGTGCATATCTCGAGCAACACCAACAAGTGTGTTACTTGTTTCTTGTCTCCAACCACCTATCTTTTCAGGTTCTCCATAACGAAAACGAACAAAATCAGCATCTGTCCAACGACTTTGAGCAGTTGTTTGTGTGACCTGTTTATTGATGCCTGATTCAAATGGTACTCTAATTAATGCCATATTTTACTTTTTAATATTTCTCTTGGTATAGTATAGTCTATATTATAACATTCGCCAACTACCTTGCTAAACTCGTGCATACATTGATAATTATTTGGGTAAGCTCTTTTCATCTTATATTCTGAGGGAGGTCTGTCATACAGTTCCCATTTTAATTCATTCAATTTAATTGTGTTAATGTTTGCATCTTGCATAATGAGTGGTAATTGATCTCTTATAAGTAAATGTTTGTAAGTTTTCCACCATTTTTTGTTAATTGATGCACACTGTTTGTTTCCTTGCCTTACAACAAAACCAGTTAAATAAGATTTGTTTATATTCTTATTATCCATAAATAACTCAACAACCTGACCTAAGTGTATGAACCCCTCTAAATACCAATCAAAAACTTCATCTATAAAACAATTTCTAAAAGGGTGTTTTAATGTTGTAAATGTAAAATTCTTCAATAATTTTTTACCTATTTTCGTAACGTGTTTTGTAAGTTTTACATCTGTGTCAATGTAGATAGTGTCCTTGTTTGGAAAAAAAAGATGTGAGTTAATTTTGTAAAAAGCCTGATGAGTTTTTTTTGCAAAGGCATTACTGCCAATACAATGCTTATCATTAAGTTTGACTTGTTGCCAAGGTTTAGGTACTTTTTTATTAGTAAAAGCATAATACTCGCAATCAGGATCTACATAATCTGGTGGTCTAATAAAGTTTGTGTTATTCGTTAAAACAGTATAAATTACAGTCATATGTTCAAAAAATATATCACCTCAATTGATCAAACACAAAGTTTTTTTACTAATGTTACTTATCCACGAAATGTTAATATTTTTCACGGACACTACCCAGAAGTTCACGAATTGCATAATCTTAAATTATTAATAGATGAAAAACTTAAGACTAATTTAGATAAACAACAAACAAATGTGTATGCTGAAAAAACAGAATTTAATGTTCTAAATGATAGTGAGGTAGTAAAAAATTTTTTAGGTTATGTACATAAACAAATAAGTTTATCACCAGGTGGTCAATTTATAAAATTTTGGAACGAAATGTTTGTGATGGAAACTTGGGGCAATCGAATGAACAAAGGTGACTATATAAAAAACCACGTTCACAATTGTTTACATTTAATTCTATATCTTACAGAGGGAGTTGAATTGTTTCTGCCAGAGCTGCAGATGAGCATTGTACCAAAACCAGGGGATTGGTATCTTTTACCTGCACACCTTTTACACTACTCAAATAAAAGCACTTCTGAAGAAGCTCGATACAGTTTTGTTTGTAATCTTACAGAGAAAGCTAATTGGGACAGATTGAAAGAACTTAATCTATATTAAATACGACATTTAATCCACCCCGTCATAATGTATTTATCTTTATCTAATGGAGGATTGCCTCTGTGAACATATGGAAAATGAGCAGGTGATAAAATAATTCTGCCTTTTTTTGGTTTGACTCTACGTTTAAGATTTAAAAATTCTGTTTCTCCACCTTCAAAACCCTCATTCAGATAAATAATATAAAACATAATTCTTGTAGAGGAATCAAATGAGGTGCCGTGCTCAATGTGCCAAATGTGATAACCGCCTCCTGGTTGTGTCAATTGAATTTTTGCTGAGTCATAAACATAACCATTTTTATAAAAGTCATCAATGCCTGTGCTTTTTCTGTAAAACAACCAAGCTTGATTTAGATTTATAAAAATAGGTTTGATAGGAGCTTCCCATTCACCAACATTCATTTCATTTAGATCCATAGCCAAATCATTTTTTTGAGTGTTGGAACTGCCTTCAGAATCTAGTCTACTCATTACTTGTTTAAATTTTTTTTTATCATTAAAAAAAGTAATGGCATCTTGGCACATTTCTTTGGAAACTAGATTATCAACGACTCCAATGGAATCTTTGACATCAATATTTGAATGCATTATTTAGATTTATAAGAGGTTGGTTTTGCACCTAATCGCGCTACTTTTTCTTCTGCTGTTTCGTTTTCAACATTATCAGCATCCCAAACTGCTTGTAGCTCTTTCAGGTGTGCTGCATCCCAAATGTCTATAAATTGTGTTCTAAAATTTCCGTGTGTGTCTTCAGAATAAGCAGCGTGAGGTGTTGTATCTCTGTGCTCTACTTGATCTTTATCATCATCGTTAGTCCATTGAATGGCCCACACATTTGAAAATTTTGAATCTCCCCACAATGCGTTATGGTCACTTCCTGTAAAAGTGTAACCACGACCTTGGTCAGCAAAATCGTCCTCGTTTTTGACTATCATTTTATCTTCAAAGACTACAGTCCAATTACCTTTTTTCATAAATACTCCTTAAGTTTTAATTATATATAACACACTTACATATGGTTGTAAAACAGAAGTCGCTGAACCAGTAAATGTTGCTCCGTTTATTGTAAGATTGTGCCCGTGAGCTGTACCACCTCCAGTAGAACCTGATGCTCCTGGAGTTCTGTAGACATTATACTTTGCATAATCTCCTAATGGAATTCCTCCAGTATTATAACCCGCGGTATGTGTATGAGCTGCAAGTTGTGCTGTGCTTAAAGTAGCATTTGCAGCAGATCCTGCAACACTGCAAGTTCCTGTACAAGCTACAGTCTCTGCCCCACCTGTTGAAGCTAAGGCTTTATTGTTTGATTTGCCTAATGGAACATTATTTCTTAGATCAGGCAAACCAAAAGTTGACGAACCATCTCCTGCACCATAAACTGTTCCCACTATTGCGAAAAGAGTTGCATAGGTACTTCTAGAAACATTTGTTCCATCGCATTCTAAAAAACCAGTTGGAACTGATGTTGAACTCCAAGGAACGATGATACCTGTATTTACACCTTGAACTCCTCCTAAGCTGGCTGCACTAAAATTATATCTTGTTGCTTCGTAATTACTCATTTTATGTCTTTATAATGTATAAGATTGCTATGTAAGGTTGTAGTACAGAACTAGCAGTGCCTGAAAAAGTTTCTGTGTTAAGTGTTAAATTGTGAGCGTGAGCTGAACCACTACCTGCGCTTGCCATACTTCCCGCATAATTTGCAGAATAAGGGCCTCTATCACCAGATCTATAAGTTCCGCCTCCTCCACCATATACAGACCCTCCAGTATGTGTGTGATTTGGTAGTTGAGCTTCGGTCAACGAAGCGTTTGAGAGTTCAGCAGTCACTGACAAGTTACCTGACGCAGCAACTGTTTCTGCCCCTCCTGTAGCTGCTAAGGCTTTGTTGTTAGATCTCCCAACTACACAATTATTTTGTAAATCTGGTAAACCAAAAGTAGATGATCCATCACCAGATCCATATGTTGTGGCTACCACTGCAAAAAGATCTGCATAAGTAGACCTTGATACATTAGAACCATCACAAAGTAAAAAACCACTTGGTACTGCATCCTTACTCCAAGGCACAATAATTCCAGTATTAATACCAGCAATACCTTGTATGTTTGCTCCTGTGAAATTATATTTTGTTGCTTCGTAATTACTCATTTTATGTCTTAATTAAATATAATAATGTTACAAATGGTTGTAAAACTGAGGTGGCTGAACCAGTGTAAGTTCCTGCGTTAACAGTTATGTTATGTCCGTGTGCAGAACTTTGACCTGTTGCACCTGAAGTTCCTGGACCAATTCTATAACTACCCTCACCACAACCATATGGTCCTGACCCAGTCCAAGCTTGGTTATGGGTATGTGCAGCCATTTCGTCTGTAGTAAGTGTATGATCAGCAGCAGTGCCCGACACACTTACACTACCAGCAGTTGCTACAGTATTAGCACCACCTGTAGATGCTAAAGCTTTGTTATTTGATCTACCTAAAGCAACATTATTTTGTAAGTCTGGCAAACCAAAAGTTGTTGCACCATCTCCAGATCCATAGGTCGTTCCTACAACAGCAAAAAGATCTGAATATGTGCTTCTGGATACATTGGAGCCATTACATTCTAGAAAACCACTTGGTATTGATGTTGAACTCCAAGGTACAATAATTCCAGTATTTACGCCTTGAGCACCCGTTAAATTAGACCCACTGTAGTTATATTTTGTTGCCTCATAATTACTCATATGTTTAACTTATGTTTTTTTATTTATCTTTGTATACCCATCCTGCTGTTGCATCACCAGAGTATACTAAAGTAAAACCTGCACCCTCAGTAGATACAGTTAGGTCAGAAGACGCACCAGCTATATTGGAACTATTTCTACCTACAGTTAATGAGTTTGAATCAAAAGCAAGTTTTTGGTCAGAAAAAGTTACTTCATCCCCTAGAGAAGGAGATGCTGGTAATGTAACTGTTATAGCTGAACTTGAGGTATCTACAAATACTTGAGCACCTGGTTGAACAGTCTCATTAGCCGTAAGGGCTCTCCACACTTTTGTTTCTTGATCTTTGACGATATCGGTTCCGTTTGAATGACAAATATAGTGATGCCCTTCACACAATTGAAACCCTGTAGCTGAGGTTACCTTAAATGTTAAAGTATAATTTGCGTGATTAGTGCCATCAATTATATTAAAAAACTTTTCTAAACTTGCTGGAAAATTGACAGTTCTATTACCTGCAAGAGTCCCAATAAATTTAATAGTCATATTTCTTGCATTAGATAAAGCTGCATCACTCATAACTAAAGTGACATCCCCTGAAGCTACATCAATTTCTTGGTAACCTGCAATAGCCTGTTCAACAACAGCCAAATTAGTATTTGTCTTTGTGCCCCAAGTACCAGAGTTTTCTCCAGTAGCCATTAATTCTATTTTTAATTCCGATGAAAATGTACTCGGCATAGTCTCTCCTTATTTTTTAAGTTTACATCAATTAGGCAGCAGTTTCAACCTCGTCCCACCTATTGGTTACGTTTGGATTTATTTCACTCCAAACAAATGCAAAAGTGTTACCAACACTTGTTTGAGCAGTGACTCCACTTACAGTAAAGTCTACACTGATTGTTGTTCCTGGATCCTCAGTCCCTGTTGTTAAAGATAATCCTGTAACAGGATATTTTGCTATAGGATCTACAGTGCCTAAAGATGTGGCTAAAGACACACCCGTTACATCATATAAAGTAATTTGTTCTACAGCACCAATACTTGACGAAAGAGATAGTCCTGTAACAGGGACATCTGCATTACCAAAGAGTGTTACAGATCCAATGGAAGTAGTAGCAGTCGCACTTGCAGGTGTGTAGCCAGCAACAGCTCCAACACTACCAATTGCAGTGGTTGATGATACACCTGATACAGCAAAGCTTACATCTATAACAGGTATGCCATTTCCAAGAGTAGCTGTTAAAGCTATACCGCTTACATCTATATTAGTGTCTCCAAGAAACCCAAGTTGACCTGCAGAGGTTGTTAGGGATAAACCACTTACAGTCTCGTCTGCAGCGTTTGCTTCACCCCAATCAAAGTCACCCCAAGCAAAACGACCCCAACCAAATAAGAACGATCCAGAGGCCGTTCCTATAGATGATGTCATTGAGACACCTGTTAATACTTGGGTATGGTCAGGAAAAGCTACAATTCCTTCACCAATTGAAGTTGAAGCTGATACACCAGTTACTGTAACTGAACCATCGCCTTGAGCACCATAAAGTCCAAAGCCCCAAGTTAGAGCACCCCAAGTGTTAGCCATTGTTGACCTTTAGGCTATTCTAATAATAGCAGCTGATGTTGTAAAAGCAGGAAACTGTATTGTAAAAGTTCCGGATGTTGCAGATTTATCACCACCAAAGTCTAAACAAGCAACAGCAGTATTACTGTTTGATGAATTATAAATTAAAGCACCTCTCGCAGTAAGTGTAACACCAGTAAATGATCTGTCTGCAAAATCAACAATTGCTGTATTTGTAGCAACTGAAGTATTTTGTGAACCTTTTGCTAGTTTACCTCCACCAGAAGCATATTGCCCGCTCGCAGAAACTTCATTGTCAGTTGTAAAACTTGTAGTTGATTTACCCAAAGTAGCTGAACTTGTGTACAATGATATTTTAAATTGATCACCAGATGTTTGAGTAAAATCGTGTTTTGCTTCTAATAATTCTTTTTTAAATGAATTACAGATAGCAGATGTAGTAATGGCCATTATATATCTCCTATAAAATTAAACTTAAGCTGAAGTAGAAGTAATCGGAATTCTGGGTACACCATCTTCATATTGCCCTCTTCTTCTTTGCCCCATTTGTTGTAGAGCAAATGCTTGTACTTCTTCATTATACTTGTCAAAGTATACTTTGTATAGGTCTTGGGGTCCTTTTAGAAAACGGAAACATTCAACTAAAACACCATTAAGAAGTAATGCTTCTTGGTAAGTAGATATATAAGTTGTGTTAGTAGCTGTAAAATGTGGCGGATCAATAATATAATTTATTTGAATTGTAATTGTATCCACAGCTGGTGTAGGTGCTAAAATGATTGTACTTTCATTCCAATTAGCATAATACTTTGGGTTACCTGTCGTACCTTCTCTGTTGAACTCAGTAATAAAACTTGTATCTCTTTTCTCTAAATAAGTTGATGCTCCAGATATTATTGACTCTACTGATCTTAAATATATTAGGTCATCTGGTAACAAAATAAACTTAGAGTTCGTATTAGTGGTTGATGTTGCATATTTTCTTAAATCGTCAAAATCTACTTTACCAGCTATGTCTAATTCAGTATTTCTAATAAATTGATCTAAAAGCACATCTGTTAAAACATTGCTATCTACCTCTGTGTAATTACGAACTTGTGTTAAAAAATCTGAATAAGTTATAGCCATATTGATTCCTAAGTATTAATTGTCCACCCCATTGCACTGTGGTTCTGGCAGTAGTAATAGAGCGTAGGGGCTCCTACTGCTACAGTTATTTGTGTGTAAGCACCACTTTGTCCAGGCACACCATTAAAGGTTACTCCGGTAGTATACTCAGATCCCCCTCCGTGCGTACCATTTGGTGTGGCACTAATTTTTAAAGGGTGGTTCTCATTTGTTGCATCACTTTGGTCAAAACGATATGTTTTGCCTTCTTCAACAGTAAGTGTAACATCAGCAGTGGCAGTAGATCCACCAATAGCAAATTTGTTAGTAGAACCAACATTATGGTAAGGGTGATTTGAAGGATTGCCTCCAACAACAGTCACAACAAAAGTTTGCGTTATTGTTAAGCCACTTGTAGTAACAGTTCCTACAGACATATTCAATTGTCTTCTTCTGTTCTGTTCATCAGGTGTAGATGGTGGTACTAAAGAATTTGGGTTTGGGTTAAAAAACAATGAAGGATTTAGATCAACTATTGTAGGCACAGGTTTTTGGGGTCGTGCATTGAATAAAGCAATTGCATCAGCTTTTATATGCTTTCTTCTTATCTGTGGGTGTTTAGCCTCAAATTCTGATTTATGAACGAAAGACCCATTCCATTCTTTAACCATTTCAACATATGGAAACTCCATACCTGACCTGTCTGATATAGCTTTTGAATTTTTACCTCTAGCATAAGCCATTAAAACACACCTTTAAATTTTGTTCCTCTAATAGCAGCTTTACCACCTACACTAAAACCTTTACTTTTTATTTTTTGTATATCTTCTTTTAAACCACCTGATTTTGCCATACCTAATTTCTGGTAAATATTTTGTGCATTTGTAGTGCTTTGTAACTGATTAGGTGAAGGCATATTTCTGTAAGAATGTCTTGTTTTCAATCTCTCTAATGCAGCAAACTGTCTGTCGTATTCTGGGTCACCTGCTCTTTGAGCTCTATTTACGTTAACTGTGTATGTTTCCGGTGATCCTTTCACATAATAATCACTAGGGTTATATGTTCCATAAGCTCCCGTATTTTGACCAGGTTTACCATAAGCTGTTCGTCCTGCACCTTGACCAAAGGCTCCAGTACCAGCAGTTCTAAATTCTTTACTGTAGTCTGAGGGTAATTCATAAACAGGTGTTGATGGAGGTGGGGGTCTATATCCAGCAAGACCAGCACCTGAACTACCTCTCTCCAAAGTATAAGGTGTTCTTGTTTTTGTTTGCTTTTCAGTTATCGTTAAATTTTTCATTGCTTTTTCTGCTTCCTCTATCTCTTTTGATAAATCCCTGTAATAACCTGTGTGTCTTGTTTGAGTTTTTGACGGATCATAATATTGATAAGTCGGTACAAATGTTTTTGATTTAAGACTTTCTTGTACAGTTCTAAACTGTTGATCATTGGGTTCTGCAAATTGTTTATCAATTGAATCGTAATAACTTTTTCTCATTTGTTCAGGCATATTTAAACTAGCTTTATATTGAATGTTTGCCCTTTGATCAAATGTTTGTTGTTCTGGTGCTGTAAGTCTTGACCTGTAATTAGAAATTGTTTTAAATAAGTCAGGTCGTGTTTGTTCTAAGGCTGACATATATCCACCTGTTTGTCTTTTAATTAAACGCATTGCTTTCATAATTATACTCCTCCAGGGTAATAAGTTTGCGGTGTTATATACACAGATGTTCTCTGTCCGTCTTCGTTTAAAGCTCTTGAAAGCTCATCTTCGTATATCAGTTTGTTTTGTTGTGTCATTTGTGGGTTATATTTCATTGATAGGTAATATGCTAAACCAGCAACCATACAAGGTATGAAGCGAAACACAACGTCACTTTGGTTAGTGTATGCTCCTGCATCTTCAATTCTTTTTAGGTAGTAATATTTTAAATGTGTGAAAGTAGACGCATCAGGTGTTTGATATAATGTTATTGTGGGTGTTTTTTGCCTATCCACATAATATTGACTAGGTTGTCCTGTAGAGCCTTTGTTTGGTAAAGCAGCATACTCACTTCTGCTAATCTTAGTCAAAGATACATCATTAGTTCCTGTAGTCTGACCAGATGTTGTGCTTACATAAGCTTCAAGAATGTCGTTCGCATTTGTCGGTGCTGTGTATGTCGCCGTCCCGCTCGTCAGAGCTTGTTCTTTCAATTCTACTTTCCAAAGATGCAGTCCTCGGTTTCCCCATTCTGAAAAAAGAATATTTAAACTTCGTCTTGCCGATTTTAACTCATACCCACTGTTAGTTCTTGCAGCACATCTTTCATATGCTTCCTGTATGATATCATCGATATCGAGATCAAATGCTGTGGTTCCTGATGTTGCCATAATACATCTCTAATAAATTGGTGTTTTCTTTTTAAAACCACCTTTTGCTAATTTAACACCTAATGGTCCGCCTTTGTTTCTTTTGTATGGTGCAGCAATATTTTCATAGATAGGTGGTATATTCGTTGGTTTAATAGCATCAAGTAATCCACTAAAAAAGTCAGCGACTTGTGCTCTGCTTCTACGTTTTCTTTGTCTTTCTATTTGTCCTGGAGATAATTTAGTCGTTCTTTTCATAATTGAACTTGTGTCACCAGCACCTGTGGTTCTAGGTTGAGTACCTGGTTTAGTATTTCTTGCATCCCCTCGTCTTGTCAATTCTGCACTTAATTTTGCTTCTTCTTGTTGATTTGGTCTAAAAGGTCTTGCCTTTGGTTTTGGAGCCCCTGAACTACCAATATTCACAATTTTTCTTCCACCAATTGATTTTGGATCATCTTTAATTTCTTTTGATGTGTATGGTTTTGGTTTTGGTACAATAGCTGAAACCTTTTCATTTTTTTCTTTTATTTCTTTCTTTTTTCTTTTTGGTCTGTAAGAACCCATACCTGCGATACGTGTGTAATCAATAAAAGGTATGGTGACGTTGCCACCATTTCTAAACATCTTGCCTTTTTTTGCTTTTTTTGCTTTCATTTTTGCGCCAGCAATCCTGTCAGCTTTTGTTGGATTTGGATTATTATCAATACCTGCCTTGACAGACAACATACCAAATGAGCTTTTTTTATCTTTTTTCATAGTCACAGTATATCGTTATAATAGGTTTGAATCAACATCCCCTTGGAAGCAAAGGTTTTTACATTAGTAGGCTTACCACCAACCCCTTGTGCTTTTGATCTTTTTCTTCTCACCGCACTTCTCTTTTGCGATTCCGACATTCTATTAGCTTTAGCTTGTGGAACACATTTTGGGTATTTTCTTTTTGAGCTTTTAGCACTTTTACGACCACACTCTTTGTAGCCTCCTCCTTTTTTAGGTGAGCCAATATCAACCCACTTTTCGGAAAACCACTTTTTTAAACCCATTATAATAGATCTTTGTAATAAGCCATAGCTGATGAATTTGAAAGATTGTCGTCATCAACATCTACAGATATAGGCGAACCCATAACACTATGATCACCGACCTGACCACCATAATTAAAACCTTTACCAGCCAAAAACTTTTCTGACTTTTGATCTCTTAGTTGTTCTTTCTTTTTGCTTCTTTTTTGAAAAGTAGCCGTTGGTTTTTTTTCATCTCTGTACTTACCTGCCTTATAAGCTGTATGAACTCTTTTTACACTTCCCACACCAGCTTTGCCTAATTCATAAAGCGATACAGCTCCAGCGATTCCTGCTCCTACCACACCTGTAGTTCCAAGCACACCCAACCCTACTTTTCTTTTTGCAGGGGGAGGTATTTTATCATATGCATCTTTAAGTTTTTTACCTAAATCAGCTCTTCTTTCTAAAAATTTTGAAGTGTCCACAGGCTTACCTAATGTGCCTAGATCAAATTTTCCAGGTGCAACTTTACCAGGTTTAACTGTCCCTTTTTGTAAAGTCCCTTCAACTTTGACGTTTTTGCGTTTTAACTCTTTTGTGATATCACCTATTTTTTCATTTGGTCCAACAGGTCTTTTTAATGCTTCTGAAATTTTTTGAGAAGGTGTTTGTTTAATATCTTTACCTTCATTTGCTTTTATCATCGCACCTTTTTTAGCTGGCTTAGGTCCTTTAAAATCTTTTCGTTTTACACCACTTGGGTCTTTA
>TARA_R100000231_G_scaffold79622_2_pt1 | contig 45671 bp, 44 predicted proteins | sample TARA_R100000231 | Tara Oceans TARA_R100000231 (sample SAMEA2620565) | marine metagenome | biome: marine biome (ENVO:00000447); feature: surface water layer (ENVO:00002042); material: "saline water (ENVO:00002010), including plankton (ENVO:xxxxxxxx)" | depth 5 m | reverse complement strand
CATGCATAACTTCACCATAAAAGTTTCCTATAAACATACCGACAATGCCTAGTGAAAGTTTTGATGATACCCAGGGAAACACGCTGAGGTCATTAAAAAATATATCATCATTTGCTATACAAACATTTTCATATTTAGCTTCTTTAACACCTAGATTCCATGCTGGGTTTACAAATATATTTTCAGGCAGAGATATTGCACGAGCTTTATCAAGACCACCCCTTAGTCTGGTAGGAGCTTCATTAGCATTATCTATAACCAAAATTTCTCCAACCCATTCACATCTATTTAAATGACTTAACAATGGATGTATTCTGTCAGTCTTCCATAAAGTAGGAATAATTACACTAAACTGCTGCAAGTTTGTCTTTTGTTCTGATTTGCTCATAATAATTTTCTATAAATCTTGGTACTAATATATATTCTCCATCTTCATTCATATCTTTATCTACCCTTTCAAACATCTCTTCCTGATCTACATCACCCATTCCTGAGATATGATATGTATACATACCCCACCTATAAATCATACTCATGGCATCATACTCATGTACTTTACCATCATGAAAAAAAGTTAGCCAGTTGTCTTCACCGAATGATTTGTTTTTCCACTCTTGTATACTATTTATATAATCTTTAGTGTATATGTTACCGTTGTTTATTGATGAACCTCTGTCTCCATATTCATTATTAGAGAAAAAATAATGTCCTTTAGATCTATACACATCATATCCTGGATTTTCTTCTATAGCTTTTATACTATCTCTAAGAGCAAACTCAGTGAGTAGATCATCATCGTCTAATCTATACATGTATTTATGGTTCGCAACAGTAAATCCAAACTTTAATTTCTCTATTATAGATCCAAACCTGTGTGGACAATTAATAATTCTAACATTAGGGTATGGATATAATGACTTATATGTTACATTAGGTGCATCATTTATTACAATCATCTCACAGTCATCTCTGTTCTGTCTTAAAAAAGATTCTATTGCTTCTTCTAGTATGTGGTGTCTTTTGTATGTTAAAGTAATTACAGATATCATTTTTGTTTTTTTAATGCGGATACATGATCAAATTTGTTTTTTTTTAAGAACGGATAAAAGTGTACTTGTTCCCAATGCATTCTATAGTCGTAACCATTAGGGAACTCTTCTTCACATTGACTACACTTAATTATATTTTTCATGGTAGTATCTTAACATCTACAATGTGTTCTTTAGGCGATAAAGCTTTCTTTACCATCTCATAATATTTATGACCACATGTATTAGTTTCATACTCTCTATCTAAGTCAGGGAATTTATCCATAAACTCTGCCTTGAAAAACTGCCTGTCTTTTGCATCTCCTACTACACCAGCATTATGATAAATAGAATGTTCTCCCCAGTTATTTATACTTGAAGTTGACCAGGTAAAATCCATCTCTGGAATTACCATAGTATGTTTTCCTCTTTTCCATAGGTTCCATAGGACTGCCCACATATCAGCACACCATATTTGTAATTCGTGATGAGAAGGATCAGCAGCTTTCTTTTGATTATTGAGTTCTGTTACATCAATAAATAATCTATTAGAATCTCTTTCTACATCCATCCAGTAATACTTATCTACATTCTTTATAATGTATTGTGCACCACCTGAATGCCATTGATTCTTTTTAACTGTCTCTTCGTCTATAGCCATTACACATAACATTTTATCTAAAACATCACGTCCTTTAGATAATATATAATCATAACCTATATAAGAAATTGTATCAGAAACATAGCAAATATCATCTCTAGATAATTTTTCTTCTGGCATAGGTTTAACTAAAGCTATATCGCAATCATGATAAAAAACTGAACTAGTAAATAAAAAAGGATATGCCTCGTAGTGTTTTTGTATAATATGAGGTCTTATGCTTGATATATATCTTTTATCTAATCTTGTGTCATCATAAAAAGAAAAGTTGACACCTGGATATTTAGATATCATTATATTAAAATGAGGATCTATCTCACCGTGTTTAGCACAAACTATATGACAATTATCTAAAAGAACGCCTTGCTGTTTAAAAGACCACAGCATTACATCTATTTGCCATGCGTAATATTTGGTTGCTGGTTGAGCACAAAGGTATATCATTATGGAAAGCTTTTTGAAATCTCTGAGTTTACTGCAAAGATTTCTACTGGTGAGGTGCTGTTACTTACTAGCTTAATGTTAGCAAAATACCCCTTCAATCCATAACTTTCTGCTATTGGTGATTTGGCTCCGAAGAAAAAGTCTCCTGGGTTAGGTACGACTGTGGAACCTCCTACGGTTAGTGTCTGTGCTGTTCTACCAGATACCACACCTATTAATTGATATGATCCTCCTTGAGCACGATATAAACTATCGCCTATTGCAATAGTACTAGGCACAAAATTAAATTGATAAGTTAGATTGTCGAGTAGTATTAAGTTGCCTATACCCTGAACTGATAACAGTTGGGTATTAGTAATGTCATCGTTGTCTCTTCTTATGTATGCATAATAAAATCCTTCTTTCTTTTTGAAAGATTCCTTGTTAACGTGACCACTATCTAAATTAGTCATGACAGTAACATCCCAATCTCCACTGTCACCTTCTATTTCTATTGTCTTAAATATTTTGTTTTCAGATGGTGCAGGATTAGAAACAAAACCTAATTCTGTGTTATATGCCTGACCATAAAAAGTATTTCTATTGTCCTCATTTGCATGATGTTTATATAGTTGACCATTTTTAAATGAGTAAAAGTCACTGTTTATATTTTCCAAAAACTCTGGAATGTATGAATGAAAAGATGTCCATCCTTTATTCATTTCATTAAAACTTAGAGTGCTTTCTTGTTTGTCTGATTTTTCAGGACTAACATATGCATCAGTAACATATGGATCTGCTTCTATAGGAAGACTGTAAACACCGTTTGGGATATCAGTATTTACATCACATTGGTCTGATAGGTATTTAGGTCTGTAGTCAGGATCACTTGGAACATTCTCTTTTGTAATGTTAGTCGGTTTTCCATTAACATACTTTCTTAAAGTCTCTACGTTTGCGTATCCAGATCTATATTTAGCCATATGCAAATATACGAATTAACATCGATCATAATTAGGTAAATCTTTAGCATGTCCAACCTCGGTAACAAAACCATTTTGTATACGCAAAAATGTGTTGTCATCTATATTAGCCCAGGGATGAGTCATAGAAGCATACCCAGTTATAAAACCTCCAAAACTATAATCAGTCAAGTTCTCATACCAATAATAACCGTCAGCGTATTGTGTACCATTCAAATCAGCATACCATTTAAGACCTATAAGGTCTAACTTTCTATTATCCGAAGGAGGGAAACATAAAAGATATTGACCATAACTATAAGTCAGAGGAAATCCTATTCCCTGATTGTCCATATCATATCCTGTTGGAACCTCTATTGCAAAATCATTAGTGTATGTTTTTTGATCATTAAAGAGTTCTCCTGCACTACTTAATAAAGCAACATCTTCTCTGTTGAATGTATGTCTCATTTGTGTAGTATTGATTGCAGATGCTGTAGGTATGTAACCTATGTCTGCTGTAGGCGACCATGTAACGCCATTTTGAGAACCAGTAGCTGTAATATTCCAATGCTCATAACATACTATCTCTCTATTAAAATAAACATAAGCAGCAAAGTTAGGATCTGCATTATTAGGTTGTGTTGGGAATCTATTAATTAATTCATTAATACTTACATCTATATCCTGATTTACAAAACCTTCAATTAATACAGGTTCGGAAAGACTATAAACTAATATATCGAACACTCCATCATATTGCATCAATGCACCATTTGATTTTGTGTATACAATACTAAACGGTTGTTCGGAACTAGCTCTGTATTTATATTGTTGTGTTGCAGGAGCGTAAGTAAAGGCAGTCGATCCAGTATAAGTAGGTGCTATAATTTCTCCTATTGGTCCATTAGCAACATTAGGTGTTAATGGCTCAGGATAGCATGTTACTGAATTTATGTGATTAGTCATTAACATAGGCACACCAGAATCAGTATTTTTATCTATATACAGGCAATCTGTATATGCTCCGTTTTGAATAGTTGTTGCACTTGTGTTAGCAGCAGGAACATATTCATAATCTTGAATAACCTCCCATGTATCTATAAAACTAGATATGGCTGGATTTGCTGTTGCTTGTGAATCTGAAACAACTACCTTTCTTAATTTTTGTGTGTATGAATTACTTTGCCTAAATGTAGCAATTATATCACCGTTAGTTCCATCCCCTGTCCATCCGCCTAAGTTTGGAGTAGAAGAATTGTTGTCGCCATTTGGATCCTGCTGATACCATTCAGCAAACTCCCAGGTACTAAAGTCAGTTGTCCATAATATTTGCCACCAAGTTCCTAATATAGTATTAGCCTTATTATAAGCTGATTGATAAGCTAGGATAAATTGTCCTGCATTATGATTTTTTTGTGCATAAAAACTATTCAAATCACTTGTAGACCATACATTCCCAGAAGTGTCGGTTATAGAAGTAAGGTCAGTCCAGCTAGTACCTTGATTAGTAGTGTATTGCCATTCGTTACTACCATATTTTATTATTGCTTTATCATCTATAGCAACTATCCTAGTTACACCATTGTAACTTCCATTGTTATTTTTTAACGCACTAGTAATTTCATAGTTAACCCAAGTACTAGCATCTGCTATTTCAGACACAGGGATAACAAAAGATCTTCCTAAAGTTCCATATGTACTTTGTCTAGTGTCATCTAGAAAATAAATGTATCCGTTTTCCATAACACAATTACTTCCTATAAAACAATTCTTGCTTATGGTAGCAGTATTCCAGGATGTACCATCACCTATGTTGCTGAGATTTGCAACAGCAGTAAAAGTACTCCCATCTGTAGAATAATATAATGCATCACCAGGATTTACATACCCACTACTTGTTTGTGTAACTATAAAATTGTTTGAACTTCCATCATATTCACAAAGTGTTGTAGAATAAGAGTTAGTTTTTGGACCAGTAAAAACAACGGATGCTGTAGCAAAATTATCTGTAGTTTTATATAAAACATTTCTAGTAGTTATAGTTGGTCCATTAGAATTTGGTGAAAAATACACAGTATTTCCATGAACACCTCTTATGTCTGGCATGATTCCACCTGCAAAACTATTTAAGTCACCGTTATTTAAAACTGTATCATTTGCAAAATCATATACCATAAAGTATACATTGACATATGAAGGATCTAAATCTGTCTGATAACCCATATATATGTATCCCCTACCATTCCCAAAACTAATAGGTGCACCACTTCCGTACACTTGATTGTATGGACCAAAATCAGTACTAGTAACTGATGGCACTTGACCGTATGTAGTGTAAGTTGTAAAGTCATCTAAAACTTCGCCTGTAACTAAATCGTTTTGCTTTACTACAATCCTCATCATACCATCTATCAATCTGTCATTAACATCATTAACGACACTATAATTTCTAAATGAAGTAGAACTTGTCTCACCATATTTTTGAGATGTTAACGCTAATAATTGACCATCATAAAACACTACATCTGGTGCTCGTTCTGGATACAACAATGTTAGTCCTGTTGTTGGATGGACTTTTGTTGTACCTATGTTCGTCATCATATCTTTATCTTCAGTCCAATTCAATCCCCAATTCCAAGACATCATATACATTGTGCCTTGCATCCAAATACAAACACCACTAGCATCATTTACTGCGAACATTACACCAGGATCTCTCATGTTGTTCACACCATTTGATCCTCCTCCAGGTACATTATTATTTACTTGAAAAGTATCTGCATAATCCCACGAAACTGGAGTACTGCCTACTGACACAAACTCTGCAACAGGAGCAACTTTTGCTTGTGGGTTACTACTTCCTGTTTGACTTGGATGATATTTAAATAAAACTTGTTGTGTAAAACTAGTATCTGAATGTTTCATACCAGTAACTTCTATAAACACATAGTTTTTATCTAGATTAGCATGAATTCTAAATTGTCTATGAAAAGAACCTGTAGTTCCGTAGTACTCTACAGTTCTTTGTAAATCATCACCACCTGAGTTGTCTGTATATTGATCTACAAAACTCCATGTTTGTCCATCGTCCTCTGATATAAAAAACCCTGCTTCGTTTAAATATTGAATACTAGATACTGTTTGTAAATACATACCTATACAATACCAAACTTTATTTCCAGATGCATTTACACCTGCATATGCTACATCTTCTATTCTAGTCTGAAATGTACCAGTGCTCCATGTATTAGGGAAAGTTGTGCTTTGATAAGTTTCACCTCTATCTATAGATCTCCTAACAATACCGTTTGCATAAACAGTTATTATAGTGCCTGAGCCTCCTTCATCATAATTCCTACCATATGGCTCAATAATCTCGGCACTATTACTATTCCAATCAGCAGCTCTAGCTTGATTTACTGCACCCCATCCATAACCGTTTGTGGCAGACTGCATAATGACATAAGAACTAGATTGACTGTTAGTTGTTGCTGAGTATATTGGTGTTCTTTTTCCTCCTATAAACTCACAGTTATTTGTTTTTACTAAAGTATGTATACCTGTAGATACACCAGTTCTTCTTCTTCCTGCTGAAAAATCGCATTTATCATTCCAAGTAATCCAGTTTTCTGTGCCTCTTAAACCATTATCAAATATCATACTTGCACTTACAAAATCACCGTTAACAACTAATGTTATAGTACCCCAATAAATATCTATAGATCCAGTATAAACATTAGTCGTAACACTAACTGTTTTTGAATATTGAGCACTAATTCCAAAAGCTGCTCCACCATTTATAAGAGTTGATGTATAAAATGTACATGCGTTTGTTTCTTGTGCTACATAAAAAGTATATGTTTGTGTGCTTAAAGCTGCAACACCATAACTTCCTCCTGAATCTCCTATGTATTCATTTTGTGGTATTTCTCTTGGATAAACAAAAGGACTGAATATAGGGAAATCGCCACCAGTATTAAAGTATGAAAAAACTATATTGCTTGTAACGTCTATACAATTTTCACCTATGGTAGTTGTAGGAAAATCTATTGTAGCAATATTATTTGGTTGATCACCACATTCTATATCGCCTATGTCATATTTCAAACTAACTTTAAAAGTCTGTGTACCATATATACCATTACCAGATCTATCTGTCATAGCATGATCAGTAGCAGTATCGTCAACAACTAGTATATCTTCTGCGTTACCATCCCATTCGTTTCCATATATCCATATATTAGGAGGACCAGAAAATATTTTTCCTTGAGCAGCTTTAAATGTAAAAGGACCTAGCTCTCCTACGCTTAGTTCCCTTATGGTTGTTGCTTGTATTAGTACATTGTTTGCCATTTTACAAATTTACGAATTATGTTAATGTTTGTAATGTTGGATTAGCAGATCCCACTCCATCTGTGTATAACGCCACTACTGTTGCATCTTCCCATCTAACTATAAATAAGTCATCTACACGCCCACCACTTGAATTTATAATAGCAAAATATGGAGTTAAATTAAATGTTGGGAATGAATTCTGACCTCCACTAAAATCTTTATCAGCATATGTTTTTATAATACACACATTAGATCCTGGAGGAGGAGAACAATAGTTATGATTACATACATCAAACTGTGGTCTCTTGTTGTAATAATAGAATCCTCTGTTATCTGAACCATCATTAGCGTATTGACTAGATGCCATAGTTTGATAAGTTCCAAAGTATGTTTGACCTAGATCCCATATCTGTAAGTTTGTAGGCATATCATTACCTAAGTTGACTATATGATGATAGCTTTGTCTTAACTCTGTTGGTGTAAGAGATTGACTAAATACTGACACGTCTACACTAGCAAGACCGTTACCTGTGTCTAAATAATTATCACTTGCAGCAAATACTTGGAAGTATGCATCTGCATTAAACTGTGCATTTGTTGGATATTTATCCAAGTGATCGTAGCATCCATCGTTGTCATCATCTGGATCAATGTGATCTGGTATACCATCTCCATCTGTGTCAATAGTAGATGTTGTTGTTGTAGGGAACAATGTTGTCGTTGGAACTAGCGTTGTACTAGACGTACTACTAGTAGTTGTTGGTGGTATTGTCGTTGGAGCAGTTGGACAAGAAACATCTACATCCCATCCTGTACCTGCTAATGGTGCATATACTTCTACATCTAACAATGAGTAACTTTGAGGTTTAAACCATCTAATATTAGCACCAGTTCCTTGTGTAATTGTTTCACTTGGCAGACCTCTGTTTGCTAATTCAGTATCTAAATCTGACTGGTAACTACTATCGCCTAAATAACCAGTATCATATACAATATCACCTAAATACTTTATTACTATTTTATCAGGTAATTGATATGTTGATATATCTATCTCAACCCATCCTACTCCAGTTCCTAAATTTACTTTTGTTAATGAAGGATATGTTTGTGCACCTGAAGCTCCATAACTAAAACTAGCAGGACAATTTTGTGCTGCAAAACTAACTGTTGTTGTTGGTGTTCCTGGTGCAATAGTAGTAGACGTTGTAGTCGTAGAACCAACAGAACAATCAATAATATCTAGAACTTCACCAGTATTATCAATTTTAAGCATGTATTTATTAGTAACTGTAGTAGAACCATCATGAGGGTTTTCAGTCATTATATACCAGTTGTAAGTAGATCCCTGGTGACCACCTAATGATCCATCAAACATAGAAGTGTTAGGATTATAAATCATATCACCAACTTGCGGTAGTGCATTTGTACCGTTGTGTCTTTTTGTTTGCTTAAATGTATTTATATCACATAAGAAATCATGGAACCAATGTGTTGGTCCACCAAAGGTCTGAGCAAATTCATAGTTTTCTTTAGCAAACCAAGCATATGCGTATTGATCAGATCCTAAATAAAAGACACTTGTTGGTAGTAGTGTTGTACTCGATGTACTTGTACTTGATGTACTTGAAGTTGAGGTTGTCGATGTTGAGGTACTACTTGTAGAACTAGTTGTACTTGATGTACTAGAAGTTGTCGTTGTAGATAAACCAGGATTTATAGTTGTACTAGATGTTGACGTAGTCGGCTCTATTGTAGTACTTGATGTAGAACTTGTGCTAGACGTTGAACTACTCGTACTAGTTGTAGAACTACTTGTAGAACTAGATGTAGAACTACTTGTAGAACTAGACGTTGAACTAGATGTACTTGATGATGTAGAACTAGATGTAGAAGTTGTTGGCTCTAATGTTGTACTTGATGTAGAACTAGAAGTTGAAGAAGATGTACTACTAGTTGTACTTGATGTACTTGATGACGTGCTTGTAGTGCTAGAAGAAGTACTAGAAGATGTGCTAGACGAAGTACTAGACGAAGTACTTGACGATGTACTTGATGAAGTACTTGACGATGTACTTGATGAGGTACTAGACGAAGTACTAGTCGTAGGTTGTAGTGTAGTCGTAGTTGTTGGACATGGACCAGCTACGCTAGATGCCTGGTTAGTCGTAAATGCTGAGGTTGGATAATAACATAAAACGTAGTAACAGTTTGTACTTCCTGCATTTAATGTGACTATATCTCCTGGTTGATATGGAGTAGACTCATATGCATTAGCATAAACATACCCACCACCACTCAACTGCCTAAGAAGATATATTGGATAATTATACGGACCATCAGGGAAAGATCCAGTAGGACATCCAAATGTTGTTGTAGAACTTGTACTAGACGTTGATGTACTAGAGGTACTAGAAGAGGTACTGGATGATGTACTAGATGATGTACTCGTTGTGCTTGAGCTCGTAGAAGTAGTCGAACTAGACGTACTAGATGATGTACTCGATGAAGTACTAGTTGTGCTAGATGATGTACTTGTTGTAGAGCTAGATGTACTTGTCGTGCTAGATGATGTTGAACTAGACGTACTGGAAGTTGTGCTACTAGTGGAACTACTTGTGCTAGTTGTGCTTGATGTCGATGTTGTACTAGAACTTGTGCTTGTCGTGCTTGTTGTTGGACATGCTGCACATATATCCATAATAGCACCAGATTGAGATGTACGGATTACCATAGGTGCAATTTTACATTGCATTTTGTCATTAGAATCAAATGAGAATCCTTGATATGTAAATACACCTGTAAAGTAAGGTTGTGTTAATTGTGGATCAGTGTATATATATCCCTGGTAAGGTGTTAGCACACCATCAAAATAAAGTGTCTGATTGTCAAACTGTACTGGTGTTGTACAAGATGTAGAGCAAGTCGGATGTGTTGATGTGTTACAATGATATGGAGCTCTAAATATTTCTGTGTATGGTGGTAATGTTGTAGATGACGTTGAGGTTGTAGAGCTTGAAGTACTTGTCGATGTAGAGCTCGAAGTACTTGTTGTTGTAAATGGTGACTCTGTTGTAGAACTAGTAGAACTAGTAGAGCTTGTAGTGCTAGATGTACTAGAAGTACTTGTTGTACTAGTCGTTGAAGAACTTGTAGATGAAGTTGTCGTACTAGAAGTGCTTGTAGTAGAAGAACTAGTTGACGTTGTGCTAGATGTAGTTGAGCTAGTAGAAGAACTAGTTGTGCTTGTTGTAGGTGGGTTACAATCATAAACACTTACAACGTATCCACTATTATCTATTTGTATTATATGTGTATAATACTCAGTTGACAAATCAGCATTAGAAGAAGCACCAGCATGGAACCAACAGTTTCCACCTTGCAATACTATACCATTTATTCTTCTTACTCTATCTCCAACCTCTGGTATAGTTGTATCACCGTTATGACACATATCCGCTAACATTCTTGTAGCAGCTTCACAAGCTACTGCTGGATCAGAGTTACAATAAGGTACGCTTGTTCCAGTTCCAGTTCCTAAAACAAATGGATTACAAGTTGGTATTGTACTAGATGACGTTGATGATGTTGATGATGTTGACGATGTACTCGTTGTTGATGATGTAGATGAAGTAGAAGATGTACTACTTGTAGAACTACTTGTACTACTAGATGTACTACTAGATGTACTACTACTTGTTGAGCTACTTGTGCTAGAGCTTGTGCTAGAACTTGTACTTGATGTTGACGTACTGCTTGTTGGCAATAATGTTGTACTAGATGTGCTACTAGTTGAGCTTGTGCTTGTCGTTGTGCTACTAGTTGACGATGTAGTTGTTGATGAAGTGCTAGTAGTAGATGAGGTACTAGATGTTGATGTTGTACTAGAGGATGTACTAGATGTTGTGGTAGATGAAGTTGTACTAGAAGTTGTACTAGAAGTAGATGATGTTGATGTAGTAGGTAATTCTTTAGCACTACATGCTGATTTATTCATTACTGTTCCATCGAATCCTATTTGTGTAGCCTGTGTTTGACTTCTAAATGCGTTTGTTTTAGAAGTGCTAAACCATGAATTAAAACCTACAAAAGGTGTATACTGACCATTTACTATTCTATATACTGTGTCAAACACATCTGGCAAATCACCAGCTCCATTATGACAGAAAGCTTCATCAAAGTAATCATACCTATCACACGGATCAGGATTAGTAGAGAAGAATATGTCACCATCAGCATCAGTTCCTATGTAAAATGGCTTACATACAAATGCTGTAGTTGTGGTAGGTTCAGGAGACTCTGTTGTAGTAGGGAGAGGCTCCAGAGTAGTGGAGGTAGTGGTATCAAAAAAAAAAGGTCGTTGATGACGTTGTTGGAGGTGCTGTTGTACTTGACGTTGTCGTGGACGATGTCGAGGTTGTTGACGTTGTAGAAGTCGGTGGTGCATCATCGTCATATATGAGCTCACACGTTATTGTATCTGGTCTCCATTCACTGTAAGTTCCCTGGAGGGACACCACATACTCCCTATCGTGTGGATCAAAGCCACCTAATACACGGAACGGATCTACTCCTTTCAGGTTGTCTCTGAAGAAATCTACCATTCCAAAATCTGATATTTGCTCTATGCCATCTTGTGATAGTCGACATACTGCTCCTCTTCTTTCATCTACAAAGTATATACGTCCACCCCACAACGAAACTGAGAATGGATGTCGTGTAACACCAAACTCTCCTGCATATGGTACGACAGTTCCTAATATATCTGTTGATGCTCCTACGTTACCAGATCCATCAGCATTAAATAATATGTTTTTGTTTACAAGGATTCTTGAAACTCTGTTTTCTTGAAATGCTATAAGGTCTGATCCTCTTGGCACTATCCTTCCTACGTTGCCATATTCATCATCTAAATCCTTGTAGTTTAGATCAGCAAGACTAAAGTCGTTTAATGCATTAAATTGTGTTGATTGTTCATATATACCACTCCATGTTATAGAAGTAGTTCTAAAAGATTTTTTATATTCCTGTAAGTTTGTGAGTGGTTTTGTATCTAACTTATATACAGGTGCATTGAATAAATCACGAATTCTTATACTTTCAACTGTATTACCAAAAGCATAGCAGTTAAAATAAGGTAAAACTATTGTAGCTGGATTTGTACTGCTTTGAGCTATATCTACTGCATCACCAAATACTACTGTAAAGTCTCCTCCAAGATTAGCAAAAGATCCAGAACCACTAACATAGTTCGTAGAACTCATAGATGTTAGACCTTGATCGTCATCAAATAAAGTAACTCTTGTGCCTCCTGTTATATCATTTCTTTGGAAGTACCATACTTTAACAGTTAAAGTAGCACTACCCTGTGTAATAGTAATTGTTTTACCTTGACCAAAACCAAAACTTCCGTTGCCAGGAGCTCCTTGTTCATTAGTGTAGTTTGCAAATGCTGTATAGTCATCAGGCTCAAGAGTGAATTGCAGTTTGTAAGCATCTCCACTAAAAGGATCAGAAGACAATGCAGCAAAGTTGTCCCAGTCATCACTAGCTACAGGATCAGTTACGTTTACATAACCTACATTATTAACTGCTGTTAAGTTGGTACTACCTTGTGTTAATGTTTGTGTTACCTGTGGTATTTGACCTGCTGAAGCAGCAGTACCTGTATGGTATCCATTTACAATACTATAAGTTTGTGGTGTCTCATAATATAACTCAGTTGTGTCTTCTACAGGTTTTGTTTCAAAACATAATTCATCAGTAGATGCTCTTTTTGTAATTCTAAACCTATTATCTACTTTAACCCTAGAATCAAAATCATTGTTTTGTGTTCCAAATGATTTTATTATAAGATGTATAGGATCTGTATTAGCTCTTGATTGTTCTAAGCTTGTTGTTCTGCTTCCATAAGTACCTCTTTCAAAAAAGACTCTAGCTTCACTAAATTCAGCATCAAATATTGGTTTAGCACCACTTTTAAAATACCACTCCTCTAAATTAGGATAGTTACCACTAGACACAAATTCATAAGTCCAATATTGAGTTGCTTCATTATATTCATCGTACTCAAAATTAAGTATAGTACCTGCTCTAATCTCTTCGTCTGCTACCTCATCAATTCCTTTAAAAACAGAGTATGCTTTAGAGTCATTATCATATGTAGGGTTTGCAGGTTTTAATGTAGAGTTCCATTCATCTGAAGTATCGTGACCTGTTGCTGCTGCCCAGTCAACTGTTATACCATCTGCTAAAGTTATAGGTACTCCTGGAGTTATAGTTACTCCTGTGGCTGATACACCAGGTGTAGTTCCATCATCTAAATAATCTATAGCCCATGTAAACGTATCAAAGGTGCTTATACCATCTCCAGTTCCATCTATTTGTATAGTAAGTCTAGCGTAAACGCTACCACTATAAGTACCAGCGATAGTAATATCATTACCAGCAGATGACGTTGTTCCGTAATAGAATGGTCCTGTGGTTTTTGCTGGTAAACCTCCATAAAATCCCAGAGGATCATTCCTATCGTTAGCACTAGTGTCATAATCATTATTTTCATAAACATCATAATCATCTAAATTCATTCTAAAGCCTACTGGCTTTATCTTCATATAAACACCAGCAGGTTGTGCAATAGGCGGATCGTTTGTTCCTGGATAGTCTTCAGCTTCTAAAAAGTTTAGATCTTTAGAAGATACTTCTAATACTTTAGTTTCTACTAGTGTAGTCTTTTGTCCTCCAGTATCTGCTTTTACAATTACAAAATCATCTTCTTTTACTTTATTTACATCCGTTGCATTTAGCAGTACATAAACAAAACCTGTGTCAGTATCTGTTCTAAATATAGTAGGAAGAATATTATAATAATTCTGTTTTGTTTGTTTTACAAAAATTCTATACTTAGTTGCAAACTTAGGAGGCAAACTATTTATCTGTACTTGTAATGAATTTTCAGATTTAGATTTTGATGCATCAACGTATACTGAATTTGTGTTAGATGTAAGTACAGTTGTTGACCTTCCAAAATCATCTAGATAAACAAGACCTAGTTCGTAATCTCTGTTAGTTTTTACAGATCTGTATGCTGGACCTGGAGTACCTGATTCTTTAGATGTAACAGATGTAGTAAAATCTATTTTTATCTGATCTCCATTTCTATCTTTTAAATCAAAGTTCTCTGTGTAGTTTCCGTACATAATACGGTTATCTACTATTGCTTGTGTTTTAGCAGTTAATGGAACATTGTCGTAATACCTTTTTAGTTCTCTGCTGTCAAGTAATTTGTATATTTTATTGTTGTCAAAATCAACAGTATAGTTAGTGTCATTACCTATACCTAGCTTAGATTTGTCAAAACTTTCTATCAGGAAAAGTGTATCATCTCCATATATTTTAAATACTAAATCTATTTTTACAACATCACTTCCTCCAGTTTCAATTTCTATTGCAGCAGAGTTGTGTTTATTTAACATCGACTCGTTAGAAGAAATAGAATAGTCAAACGTAAAATCAAACGGTTGAAAAGCTACTTCAGAAAAAGGCGATAAAACAGAATACTCACCACCAGAATATTCATACCTGTATGCAAAAGTGATAAACTTTTCTTTTAAATTGTTTGTTTGTGTATTGCCAGACGTGGATAGTGTTAGTGTCGGTGGAAATAAAGGTGGCTTTTTTATTACAGTTATATCTGATTCTAAAAATGAACCTTGAGATAAAAGCTTTGCCTCTTCTACATTTATTTTCCTAGGCTCGTTTATACCATCTGTAAAAAACAACATGATAATGTCATTGTCATTATCATATAAAACATCAGCCTGGACGTAGTCAGATTTAGAAAAATTTAGAACATTGGCATTTCCTGCTCTTTCATCATGTAACACGAAAGATGCAAGATTATTGTCAATATCATACTCAGCTATATAAGATCCTTCATCAGATCTTACAAACCACCAAATTTTATTTAGTGAATCGTCAGCAACAGAACCAAGACAAACAGGGTTTGTGCCGAAATCAAGGTCTGTGCTTGTTGTAACTGCTTCGTTAGATAATGCGTTTTCTAACGCACCAACACCTGATGTAGCCGAATTGAGTACTCTTGCGTTTAGAGCATATCTATATTCGCCTTGTTGAATCAGCCTCTCATCGGCATCACGATTCATTTTACCAGAAGAAAATACGTTTTTTGATTCCATTATTTAATCCACTTATTTCGACCTTTCAGAGATTGTATCAAATCAAAAGGATGGATATCCATCATTCTAATCTTCATATTTTTCATAGCTGCAAATGCTTCATTTTTATACCTGCGAACTATATACTCTTGAATGCCAAATCTGTGGCTAACAATTTGATGAGCTATTTGCTTGTATAAAAAATCTTCTGCCAATTTGTTTACTTGAAGCTCATCTTCCGATAAATAGGATAATCCATCTGTTATATATTCTATTACTACAAACTGTCCTTTTACTTCAGAGCTAAATCTAATTACACCTAATTTTTTATCTAATCTATATTTTCCATTTACGTTTGCTCTAGATGTATCCATACCAAATCTACCACCGTTTTGTCCCTCGCTGAGATTTGATGCAGTGCTCTTGTTCTCTGCAGCATCTGCTAACTCTGTCATTTTTTGTTCTAGATAAGGAGTACCTTCTATTGCTTCACCATCGTTATTAAATAATATATCATAACTACTGTCCTGTAAATATGCTTTTGCTATGGTTGAGGTGTCGTCTTTCATTACTTGATGTAATCTACCTCTTTCATCTACCCATGATAATCGTACAAGTTTTACAAAATCTTTAGGTAACTCTACTTGTAGATCTGGTGGCAATTCTAGTTCTAATGCTTTTACATCTTTTAAAGCATCATAATGTAATTCTTGTAGTGCTCTTTTAGCATGGAAAACAACGTCATATCTTTTAACAGATTGCAATACCTTATCATCTCCTACATAAAATAAATAGAAGTTGTTAATTAAGTCATTGAGTTTTATAAATTGATTACCTCCCCAATTACTGCTGTCTTGATAATATTGCTGATCAGTTAATGACATATCTTACATATTTTCTTTCTGTGTCTCTGTTGCATCTATACTTTGTGCAACTTGAGATACCTCTGCTTCTCTTATTGTTACTCCAGCTAATTTTAATATTTCAATTACAAGCAATGGTGTGTCTTCGTCTGACATTTCAAAATCTTGATAGTCTAACGCAGAACCATTAAATAATAAATCTTCTCCTATAACTGTGTATGTCCAGTTTGGATCTTTTGGTTTTCTTATGTAAAGAAAATCTAACGCTCCTGTTATACTTGCAGGTTTTACTGTAATAAAACCATTTACATCTACATAAACTGGATATTTTTCTGTTGGAGCTGTTAAGTTAGAATTCATAAGAAACTTCTCATGTCTCTTTTCTACTTCTTCTATATCTACATCTCCGTTTCTTATAGATATTAAGTGATATAAATCTACAGGAAACGCATAAACTCCTCCACCTTGTGCTACAGATGTTGTCTTAACTAATCTTTCAATATTCTGTCTTAGAATAGCCTCCCTATCAGCATATACATCGCCTCCACGCCCTGTTCTAGTTTGGCTTGATAGCTTGTTATATTCGTCAAAATATCTTTTGAATACGAGGTCCTGTGCGTGTTTTGCATAATTGTTAAATTCAGCAGGAGTCAAGAAACCTCTGTTCTCTTTATTTAAGACTGATAGTACTGTATTTCTAACGTGATTTATCATACGCCAAAGGTACAAAAAAAGGGAAGGCGTTTTTTTGCCTCCCCTTCTAGGTCTTAGTTTTTATTTGTATTACAACTTAGTCTGAATAGCTTGGATAGCATCAAGACCTTCGTCAGTCTTAAAAAACTTTGCTAATGAACTATATGGGTTTTCACCAAAAGGAACTGTAATTAGCTTTTCCTTTTTCTTACCAGTCCAATAGAATGTTCTATTGTTGTCATCTAATTTCAGTATACCCATTTCAACCGATCTAATAGCTAAGTTCCTTAGTTTTAAATCAGAGTCGTTAGCTAGTTCTTTAAACTCCATAGGATTTTGTTGTGCCCAAATCATCATGTCTCTTTTAATCTCATTAGATTTCATATGTGAAACTTGTGATTTAAAAACACTTCTAGCTATTGCTTCTAAGTCTTCTATTTCCATTTCTTTTACCATATTCATAGCATCAAGAACATCTGTCATTTGATCTAAGTCTTTTCCTGCATCTTTATCAGGATCAAACTCTGTATATGTTTTACCTAAAGATGGATGATATATGCTTAGAAATTGCTGTAGTAAAACGTCTTCTTTTTTTACTAACAATTTACCATCTTCGAAATTTATTCTACCGATGATTACATCTCCTTCCTGTTCATCTACAAATACAGAACTTTGATTAGTTGCATATCTTAGTGCACGTTGTCTTTTCCCATCAAAATATTGTAGTGGTTTGTTTCGACTATGCTTTGTGTTCAGTAAGTAATTTACTGGCGTACCATCTAAGAGAAGAATGTAGGTACGATCTTTTATTTCCCATTTAGAGCTGGTAGCTCGTGTTTTAGTAGTTGCCATTTTATTATATTTTATTAGATTAAAAAAAAGGGGGACAGAATCCCATCCCCCTGATTAAGATTACTGCATCAAAATGAAGTTGTTCGCTCCATGTACGCAAAGTGCTCTTTCTGATAAGAAGTGTACTTGCATTGCATCAAGATCACTAGACATTCCAGATGGTCCAGCAGATCCTACAACCCAAGACTTATACTTACGATCTTCAGCTTCGTTCTTTCTAAACTTAACGTGTAGGAAAGGACGTGTGGCGTTTCTACCCATTACTTGATCGTAGATAGAAGTAGTTCCAGCAGGAACTAAAACTCCATCAACAGCAGAGGTAAGACCACCAGTAGTTGGATCATTTAAGTATTTCCAATCAGTTTTATAGAAGTCATATCCAAGGTTAAATCCTTTAAATCCAAGATTCAACGCCATGTCTTCATCGTTGTCAAACAAACCGTAAGAGCTTGTAGAAGCACCGCTATTATTTTGTGCAGCTAGTACTGTGTCAATCTCAAAAGATTTAGTTCTGTTTACGAAAAGAGCATTTTCTTGAATAGCTCCTTCTTTGTCTAAGATTTTAATAATCTCTTCAATATCATCTCTAGAATCAATAGTTCCAGTAGCAATGTTGCCTCTGTTCTCTAATTCATAGAAAAGACCTTTAGTACCTTTGTACCCAGCAGTATCAGCACCAGAAGATGAAGCAGCAGGTCTACCTTCTACAAGAGAAAGTTCCATATAGTCTTCAAATCTTAGTCTTGTTTCATGCTCAGATTTTAGATACCATAGATATCCAGTAGTTCCTTTTTCAGTAGTCACTTCAATCCATCCGATTTGTGCCATGTCTGATCCATTAACCTCATACTTATCTTTAATGATAATTGGGCTATTTGTAAGGATGTCTTTTGGAGCTTCTAGAGATCCAGTCATTCCATTAGTTCCTTTTTTAAATTCAGAACCGAATGCAAAAACTTTTAGTCCACTGTTTGCAAGATTCGCATTTAAGTTAGCTCCTGAGTAAGAAGCAACAGTAAATTCAGTACCTCCTGCATCAACGTCAGTGATGATAGCTTTATCAGTATCACCATCGCCATCGATAATAACAACAGTTTGGTTTAGTCTGAAAGGGTGACCAGCACTTGAAATAACATCTGAAGCACGAGTTGCAGCAGTTACCGCCAAGTGTAATCTTCCTTGTTCAGCCCATTGAATAACATCAGAAGCAAAAGGCATTTCTGCACCTAGCTGTCTTAGAAAAGAAGAAACAGTTCTGTTACCATACTTTTCAAATTCAGCTTCGTATACTTCTGGTAAGTACTGAGAAGTAAACTCAATACTTGATCCTAAATAGTTAGTCGATAATGTCGACTTCGTTGGAGAGGGAGTTAACGCACCACCTACTCCAGTCATAGTTACAGCCATTTTGTAAAATTTTTAAAGTTTTTAAATAGTTTTATTTTTTACGAATTTTGAGTCCACCAGAAAAATCGCCTTCGCTATCTAATACTTTAAACCTTGTGCCTGATTCACCTTCTACTTTATTAGTCCTGACTGTCATATCTAAATTTTTTGTCTCCTTAACGATGTTATTAGTTGCATCGGCTATACCTTGCTCGTAAGCAAGTTTAGCTATAAGGTCTGGGTTTGTCATAGCAAACGCAGATTTATGAAATAGATATGCATCATTCAAAGCTCCAGAATCTTTATCAGTAAATCTCGATAACATCTTATTGATGTCTGACTGAGATTGTTTCACTTCATTAGGACTAGACAACTTAAACATTAATTTCTTTTTTCCAACATTAAATTCAAAACCTTTGAATTCGTCAGAAAATAGTTTGTCTGTTTTCTGTCTGAATACTTCCTGAAGTTGCTTAGATTGCTTTTCTTGATTACTAGCATCCTCCTTATATTTGGCATAAAACTCAACAGCTTCTTTTGCATCTGCCTCCAAAGGCTTACCACTTGACTCAAGCGGAACCTTGTATTTGTTAGCAAGATCCGTAAGATGTTGTTTTGCTTTATATACCTCATCTTTGTACGCAATCTTTTTCTTTTTGATATCTCGCTCTTCATCAACTTCTTCATCGTAACCAAAATTCTCTGTAATTAAATAATTAATATCATCAGCAGATAAATGTGGCTTCGTTTCTTTGTAGAACTCGAATAAAGCAGCAGAATCATCAAGAGCAGAAACGTCTCTTTGTGCAAGAATAAAATCCTGCATAGACCTTCCAGTTTCTTCCCTAAACTTTAAGTACGTCTGGATGTCTTCAGATAATTCCTGAGACTGCGGTTTTTCAATATTTGAAAGAACATCTTCCAACGAACTAAATTCTTTTTGATGCCTATTTTTTAGATATGCAAGAACTTGTTGTTCGTCTATTTCTTTTTGTTGCTCTTTTACTTCCTCTGTCGAAACTTCAACATTTGGCTCACTATCCTTTTCAGGTTCTTGTGATTCAACTTGAGCAATATTCTCATCTTCAGGATTCACAGTTCCAGTTCTAGATGTCCCTGGTTCTACTTCTTCCTTCTCTTTTACTTCTGGAGTTTCCTCCTTTTTTTCTTGAGAAGCATCTACTTCTGTAGTCGTCTCCTCTTTTGCTGGTTCTTCTTCCTTCTTAACTGGTTCTCCATTTTCGTCAAGAGGCGTGAACTTCCAACCTAAATCGTTTTCTTCTGCCATTTTATTTTATTTAATTAAATTTGTTACAAAGGTACAAAACCTTTACGAGCCCATAAGTCCCTGTTTTCCTGAACCTAGAGCATCTTGTCCATCAAAATCAATAGGATCTAAGTCCTGTTGTCTTTGCTGAATCATCTTAGATTGCTGACTTGCTTGTTTTTCAGTCCGCTTATCTTTTCTGTCTTCTCTAAAATTTTCTTTAGTCATTTGTGTTGCTAGATCAATACTTTGTTTTCTATTATTGACCTCGCCTTGTTTTTCAAGAAGCATAATTTTATATTGAGCTTCTTTATCCATACGAGCTAATTCAAATTCATTTTTCATTTGTAGAAGCTGTGCTTCTAATTGTAAACGTCTAGCATCTCCTTCTTGTTTCTTGGCTTCTAGTGCCATTGATGCTTGATTTTGTGCTTCAGCCTGGACAGCCATATTTTCTTGTTGTCTCTGCTGATCTTTTTTCTCTTTCCTTTTCTTTCTTACTTTTAGTAATTGTGATGCAATTTTAACATTCTTTACATTTCTTACATCTATAGCATCATCAATATCAATTTTACCTTGGCTAAGTGATGCCTGTATATTCGATTCTAATATTTGTTTTTCTTCTTCATCTGGATGTAATTCAATAAATATACCGAAGTCATGCAAGTGTAAATCTTTTATTTCTTGCATTAGCTCTACGCTATATTTACCAACAGACTTTATAAAGTCTTCTGTAAAGTCTGAATATTCTAATATATCAGATATTCTATATGAAACACATTCAGCTAATCTTTGTGTTGTAAATACTCCTGATTGTAATACATGTCTTGTTGCTGTGTTAGAATTCAATGCAGCTAATTTTTGTACGCCAACTAAACTTTTAGAGTCTGGAGTACTACCATCTCTAGCTTCATTAAGACCTGTTACAGACCTAATCATTTCTAAATTGTAATTATATACACTTACTAAGCTAGATATTTTACTATTAGCACCACTAGACGTAAGTTCTTGTACTGGTATTTTACCATGATTAAACTCACCTTCTTCAGTCATGCTTCTTCCAATAACAGATCCTGTTTGGAAAAATAAGTTCAGAGCTTCTTGTGGATTGTATGTATTTCCATTGCCTAGATTTATAGAAGACAAACCATCTATGTCGAGGTACACACCATCAGGAATCATTTTAGATGTAACCTGTTGTAGTTTTAAATGTGTAAGCTGAATTTGATCAGCAAAGGGTATCATTCTTTTTACCAAAGAGTCAACTCTTCCTCTGTACATTTTTGGAGCACTTACAATATACGGTGCGTATACTTTTTGAACTGCTGACTTTGGTCTTACCATATTTTTCATCATCTCCCATTTCAGCAGATAATTTGTGTTTAGAACAAGTACACCTTCGTACCATACGTCAATTTTTTTAGAAAGTTTTTCAAATCTTGCTTGTTCTGTTTTAGGCGGATTAAAAGAATCGTCTTTCTGTAAAACTTTATCTGTACCGAATGAGTTTTTTTTCTTTTTATATACGATATTCTTATCAGTCTTATAGCAGAAATAAAGTAGTGTTGCGGTATTTTTATCAAAACTATCAGTATTATAACCTCCGCTAACACCTGGATAAACGTCAGCCTTTGATGACATTTTAGCTATTTCTTCTAGTTCTGATTGAGTAAGAGATGGATCTATTTTTTTTAATTCTGTTATGTTTACGTTTTTTACCTCTCCAAAGTAATAACAATCTCCAAACTTAGGATCTTCTGTTGGACTCCAAATCATATTAGCTGGATCAACGTATTCAACTTTTACGCCTTCATTTCTATTGAATGAATGTTTGACTGCTGATATTCCTAAAGTTACTTGATCATAATCAACTCTTTTTTTAATGTGTTCGTAGTTGTTTGTTTTTAATACAGACTCTATAGACTTTTCGTTAGCTATTTCTATATCGTCTTTATATTCTGTAATCATATGCAGATCTAACTCATCTGATGATTCAGGTAAATTGTCGGTGTTTTCAGAAAACATTTTTGAACCTAAGATCTCTTCCATCTCCTGGAAGTCTTCTCTGTTCCTCATTTGTGTTTGCACACGATTTTTGTAAACTGCTTTTTTATTAGATGAAACAGGATCAATAGCATCTACTTTGATGTCGTATAATCTGTCAGACATTCCATTAACTACAACATCTACAAATTTTGGTATAATAGGGACAGGTGTCCAATCCAGGTTAAGGTAAGATATGTCGCCATTTATTGCTAACTCGTTTTTATATTTTTGTACAGATTGTTCTCCTAAAGAGTATTGTCTTAATCTATGGTAAGTGTCTCGGTTATTTATAAATCTTGATGATCCTGTATCTTTTCTAAACCATTCTTCTTCTATTGCTCTTCCTACTCTTAGCCCATATTCTTCTGATGCTTTTTCACCATCACTAGCTAAGGTATTTGGCAATCCTATGGCTCCTTTCTTGTAGTTTCCGTTCATCATAGCAATACTTCTAGCTCTTTAAAATAGAACTAGTTAATCCTGAGTTATTATACCTTGCAAAGGTAATGTTTATTTCGTTACTCTTTTTTGGTGGTTTGACAACGTAACGCTGTGTAGCCATTATAGCCAGTCCAGAACTTACTGTTGCATCAAACTTTGTTCTCTTGTGTATATCATAGTTTGCCCAGTCTAATAATGTCCTTGTAAAAAACATTTGTCCTGGTCCCTCATCATGATAACCTACACACTCATTTATATAAGACTCTATAGCCTCAGCATGTATAGAAATGACTGAAGGAGAAGAAGGTATACCTCCTAACTCTCTTTCAGCTTTCGATAAATCATATTTATTTTTATCTGGTCTTGAAACAGAAAACTTTCTGTATCCTCTGTTTTTTAAGTAATATAATAATCTAGGTTTGTTGTTTTCTACCAATATAGGCATACCATAAAAACGTAATGCCATTAATACATCTTCAAAAAACAACTCTGCTGTTTGTGGTCTTGATATATATTCTAAAAAGAAAACATTTGATGGACCATCAAAGTTAACTTTAGTTATACCATGAAGAGCTCCTTTAGATCCACCTCCGCCAACAGTACCAGATATATCATATGAATCACAACCAAACGCTCCTATATGTGAATTGCCAGGAGAAAACAAACCGTTTACTTTTTTTACGTTATTTCTTAGATCTCTAGGCGGTATCCAGGTTACATAAAAAGGTCCTCTATTGTCTGGTGTCCATATTACTTCTGTATCTTTTTTTCCGTTCTTCCATGAAAATCTTCCACGTTGCACAACCCTCTGTCCTTCTAAGGTGTCATTGTGATCTATTTGATCGTATATCCTTGTAAGATTAAATAGACTATTTTGTGCTTCATCTCTAAAAGCATGATTTTCTGTTCTAGGAAACTGTCTATAAAATTCATTTAGAGCATCTGGATCATTTTTTAAAGCATCAGCTTCATTCGACCAATAGTCTAAAACGCCTTGAAATATATAATCTCCACCAATATCTTTGACAGCTTTTTCTGGTGTATTAAATACAGGGTGTCCATGTATATCCATAAACCCTTCCATATTCCATTCCATAGGTATAAACAAACTATACAAGCCACTTTTGGTTTGACCGTTTGCATTACGTTCTGCTACATTGGAATCATCATATAGTTGTTTAAAATTCTCACCACCTTTATCTCTAGCATTTACGGTAGAACCCATCATGCATTTACCAACTATCCTTCTCCCTAGACGTAAACAAGTTTTTGTTACACGCCAGTTATTCAATATGTTGTCTGGTTTTTCCCACTTACCTGATTCGTCATGAACTAGTAGTTGCAACTTTTGACCATCATATGAGTTGTCTCCTGTGTTTTTCCAGTCAATAGTGGTATCGAGACCTGTAAGGTATTCCCTGTCGTGTTGCTCAATGTTTTTTCTAGTAAGTTTTGATGCTGGAACCCTGTAAGCAAGTTCCGATTTTGGTTTGTCCATTCCATCCTGGATGGGTTTAAAGAAGAAGGGGTAGTTGTTAGATATTGGGACAATTTTATCTGTGAACATATTTTTTGCATCCGCTCCAGATTTGGACAACAATCCGTACCGTGAGTCAGAACTAATTGTGGCTTGATGCACGGTCTCTGCTGAAGACATGTAACTAAACCCTGAGCGTCTGTTTTTAAGATAGCACATACCATAAGATCTTGAGTCTGCCTTACAAGCTTCCCAGAAAATAAAGAAAATTCTATTGGCTTCACGGTATTCTGGCTTCCCAACGTCAATTTTAGTCCACTGCAAGTACATGTAATGAGAACCAGTAATATAAGTATCCAAGCCTCTGTTCTTAAACCAAAAACCATTATCTCTTCTGTTAAATTCTTCTTCTATATAATCTACATATTTGTTTTTGAAAGTTGTTGGATATTCGTTCCATTGAAATACTGTAGATATTTTTCTTAATTCTTTGGGGTAATCAAACTCCTCCCAATACTGATCAGATTTTTTACCACTTCTTTTATATATTTTTTTAGGTTTTTTTGGTAAACCTATTTTTAAACCCTGGATCTCCACAACTTCACCTATATTGCCATCTTTAGAAATGACAACAATATCTAGTTCAGGATTGTAACCGTATGCAAATTTAGTTTTTTTTGGTATGACTAAATCTACTGATTTACAGATGTCAAGACTTTCTGCTTCTGGATTCTGCGAAGCTTTGGAATCCTTTATCTTTCCCTGTATTTGCTTGTGACTCGTCCTCATTATTAAGTTTATCTCTTTCGTTTTCTATTCTTTGTAGTATTTCGAAAGCATCAAAAATCGCAAGTTTTTTTGTAGCAGCAGCGTTCTTTAATCTATCAGCAGCTAAATCATCATCTGGAGAGTCAGTAATAATTTCTTCTTCTGCTACCTTTATAAGCTCTTCTACTGCACGTTCTCCTGCCGAGATAACTCTGAGTATAGTTTCGTTTGTCTTAGTTGATTCCTGTGCTTTATCCACAATATTTGTGCTTCTTTAATTGTTATTTCTTTAGATTCTAATTTTTTCTTGATTTCATTGTATACATTTAAACTTGCGTTACTGGATGATTCTTTTGCATTCACACTCAGCATCGTCATCACAACAATCATTAATAATATCCGTTTCATGGTGTTTGTTTGTTTGTGCCAGATGTATTTCAATCAAAGCGTTTGTTAGTTTGTCAATACTTTTCCGTATCTCTTTTAATTCATTCCTCAAGCCATTTGACTTGATCTTTATCTCGTCTTTCGCCATGTTCCTACAATTTAATACAAATATCTCTATTTCTCATTCTGTATAGTTTTTCTTTGTCAATAGTAAATTCATATTCACTGTTTTTAGAAAATCCTATTTTGTCACCTGGCTTAAACGCATTTGAGTATTTTACAACTCCCACATGCTCTTCCTCTTTCTCGTCAATTCTATGTAGAGTACTATCTTGTATAAATTCAACAGGAGAGATAAAACAATATTCTTTATACGCATTCCACTTATTATTTCTTTTGTACATGTAGATTTTTTCAGGAGGAACTAAATACATATTATCTCTAAAGTATTCATTACTTCTCCTCTTGTCACCCTTCATGTCGTAATAAAGTCTAAATACATTATGATGTATCACAACTATATCACCTTTTTGTAAATCTTTATCTGGCGAGTATAAAACTTCGCCTAACCTATTAACATAGTCTACATCTTCTATCGATGTATTTACCAGGAGCTCTTTATCTCCTACAACTTCTATGTTATTATACTCATTACCTAAAGGTTTGACCAAGACATGATATCTTGATTTCATATATCTATATTAAATTCAATTGTTATTGGAATGTTTTTAAACTCTTTCCATTTTACTACTTCTTTGTCTTTATTTATTATCCAAACAGAATAAGTAGTATCTGCTGTTGTGCTTTGTGAGATTTCATATATTTTATACTTGCCTCCTAAAGCATCATTGCCAACTACATAATGCATTGCATCCTTATAGTTGGCTCCGATAGAAATCTTTCTTATATTCTTCATACTAGGCTTGAGATTCTGACCAAGATACTTTCCCTGTAACCTGTAAAGGATTAGTAAAATTAATACCTGCTGTATCCTGTGGCTGAACCGCTATCGTCAAAATATCTGGTCCTGTAGGGAACACACTATCTCCTCCTAATATAGAGTTACCTAATTCTAATAACTCTCCTAAGTCAATAGTTGTGGATCCTGCAGATACTTTAGTAGCTAATATAACCGTACCACCTTGATATGTATCTCCAGAGTTAAACTCTATAACCTGAGATAAAGATGGTGAATCTACGTTTCTAAAATCAAGATTAGATGGTTGTGGATTTAAGACTACAAATACTTCCAAATCTTTGTTTGATGTAACACCTGCTTGTCTCAATCCAAGTTGCATCCTATTCATTATCTCTCTTTCTCCTATATCACCTGTCAATGAAGAGTCTACTGATGGTGCTAATCTTACAGATATAAGCGGTATCGGTCTAGATAAATCAACTGCATTATTAGTGTCTTCTGCAATATCTATACCTGAACCAGCAGTTATAACTGGATTTTGAGCAATGTTTGGTAATGTACTAGTAGATGGATGAGAAGCGTATATTTTTGTTGTTCCTCCACCAAGATCTTTTATTTGTGATAAATAAGTACCTTCTGGTAAATTAGCATGTTGTAATAGCATTCCTACCTTTAAGTCACCTACTGAACTTGTGTTCATATCGAAAGCGTAAACAAATACTCTTTGACCATTAAGTGTTATTAATTCAAATGTACTATCTCCAGTAGTAGATATATTATCTCCGTTTCCGTTTGTAAATGCAAATGGTTTTGAATTTCCAGTAAACAAGTAAGCTTTGTCATCATCAAATGTTCCATCCATAATTACAGATGTACCAAAGTGGAATAATGTTGGAGCAGCATTAGCTGATGGTCCATTCGCAATTTCATATCTACCTGGTAAGTTACCTGATCTAAAGTATGATTCATCTAAAATGTTGTTGTGTATAAACTCATGTACATATTTAACATGACCTTTTCTGTCTTTAAAACCAAATCTAATTTTACCAGCACCATACCATGAGTAATCAGCATATGCCATTTGGATTCTATTGACATTTATATCAAATCCTGAAGGACCTGTTCCATCACATCTATCCAAGTTCCATTCGTTTTGTTTTACAACCGCATCTTTTGTCAAAGTAATTTTTACTTGAGTTGCATCTACACCTCTATATGGAGGTTGTACTGTAAAGGCTATATCAGATCTAATTTCCACAACCTTGTAAGATTGTCCTCTAATTACAACGTGGCTTCCAGTAGTTAATTGTGTAGTGAATGAAGTCTGTTGACCTGTAACTACCTGAGAGTTTCTAGTTACGTTTGCAGTTCCTGCGAGTTGTAATGTAGATGATCTCCTAACACACGCTAAGTCTCTTCCATCATATTGCATAAAGAAACCGTTTTGATCGTCAAACATACCAGCTCTTACAAAAGAATCATTCCAGTTCTTTAAGTAATATGTTGGGAATCCTGAAGCTTTTTCTTGCAATGGTGCATTTGCCATCGTATATCTAAATTTGAAAGCATCTACAACAGTTGTTACTGAAAACTCTCCGTTGAATTCATTGTTACCTAAAGTTACCTCTGCATTTTCTATTACAACAATGTCACCTACATTTAAGTTATGTGCTTCTTGTGTTTCAATTTCTGCAGTAGTACCATCAGCTTTTATAAGAATCCTAACAATTTTAGGAGGATTAAAGTTTATGGCAAAAGAGTTTTGTATACCCTTACCAGATTGATATCTAAAATATTTTCTAGTTTGTCTTACAATTTTACTATCAGGAGATGTTCCTGCTGTAATATTTACACCGCCATCAAAAGGCAAGTGAATTCCATATCCATCTGGTCTTAATATAAGTTCTGTAGGATGGAAATAAATATTACTTGTAACAGTAACACCTGCATTTTCGAATAAAAGTAATCTGTTGTCTGTTAAAACTCTAGATACTGTAAACTCTTTATTAAATGTTCCATTGTATATATATACCCTATCAAACCTTTTAAAATCTTTCAAGAACTCAGTACCGTTACCTACAACCTCGTTAGAGTCTTGTGTTAAAGAAACAGTTCCTTGTCCAGTTCTTGCTTTTATAATACTTTCTGATCTAAGTAAGTGATCATCTCCTGTTGCAGCAACTGTAGCTAAAGGTATTCTTTGATTTTCTTTTGCTAAAGTCTCTGATGTTGCGAATGCAACTTTAGTATCAGTTACAGGTATCGCATATACATAATAATCAAGACTTGCTATATCAGTTGAAAAATGATATGAAGTATCTAAATGCGGATCATATTTAACTTTTTCGCCTAATAAGAAATTATGTTCAGTAGGGAAAGTAATTTCATTTACAGTCGTGTCTACATTAGGATTTAAAATAGTATATGGTCTTTTTGGTATTTTAATATCAGAAGTCATAGTAAATGTTGATCCTGAAGTCTGTTGACCTGATATTTCATATATACCATCATACGCACCTGCAAGAGCATCAAAAGAAAACTTCTGCTCTCCACTACCTGTTGATGATAATACAACTGATCCTACACCACCACTCATTACAAATCTAATCTCATACCAATTAGACATACTTCCGTGAGCAAAATTAATTTGTGACGTTGGGAATAAATCAACACTTATAGTATTACCACCTGCTAAAAGAGATGTTATGTTTTTAGAGACAAAAGAAGTTTCCTTCCTAAACTGATCTGTATCTTGACCATTTATATTACCTATGTAATAAGTATCTCCATCTCCAAACACTAATACTAAATATTCATATCTACCTGAAAAGTCTCCTCTATATTCTATAGCATCAATTGTTACTTCTGTTGGAACAGCAGGAGAAAATGGTGTAACACAATCTATCGTTGTTGCTGGTTGTGGGCTGTTATTAGCAAACCCTACATTATTTGTAGTCGCTTGAGCTGTGCTACTAGCTAATGAACTTAAACTTACTCTAGAGTCATTTACTCTAATAACTTTATAGTCTGTATTATCAGTTAAACCACCTATTGCAGCTCCTACATCTCTGACCTCTATAGTGCCATTCATATTGCCATGATTTCCACAGAAATAATACATAGTATTAGGAGCACTTGCATCTACAGTCCAAGATAGTGTGCCTGATGTAGTTCTTGAGTTTGTAACTCCTAACAGATATTCACCAGCATAAGTTCCTGAAACGTATCCACTTGCATCAGTAGTTGTTAAATAGAATGGATGTCCTGTAGCGTTTACAACAAAGTTGTAGGTTGATCCTCTATATACTACTATATCTGGATCTGTAGCTGTACCGCTAATTCTTAAACCTGAAAATATATAATTACCTGGTTCAAATGAAACATTCCATATTCCAGGATTTGGTTCTGTGTTACCTTCTGCTGTATAAGTTCCTTCTTCAATACCTATAATTTTATGATCTTGAATAAATAAAGTGTTATAAAAAGGATTTTCTAAATTATAAGATATTGTATAATTATCAGGGAACTCTATAAAGTCATCATTATTAGGAAAGTCATCTGTTTGTAGTTTGATTACATTATCACTTATTTTTATAACAGTCGCTTGAAAATTTTGTGTCTGCTCAGTTATCTGATATTGATCTGCATATATAAATGTTTGACCTGTAATATTGTTATTAGGGAGAGTAAGATTTTCATTATACTCTGCATCTGGTATTTTTACTGTTACAGTTTGTTGATCTGGTATCTCATGTCCTGCTATATATATAGTATTTCTTGTTTGTTCTAATTTATTTGCAAAACCATAGAACAAAACTGGCTGTTGATTTAAACCATATCTTTCATACCCATAACTAAATCCAAAGTTATTAGCTATTACAAATATACCATCGTTACTAGCTGAATCTAATGTTACATCTTCGTTCATCTGTCTTGTAACACCAATTCTGTTTTTATAAGCACCTTCAGCACTCAAAGAATCTGAATAGTAATCATTTGCACCAACAGACATGTAATATCCATTTCTATATCCTCTGGTAGCTCCTTGGAATGCAACAATCATATTAGGTTCACTAATTCCTGCACCATATTCATTAGCTACTAAATCTTTACCAGACCAATCTTGTGTTGCCTGTCCGCTTGTCATTCTTTGTATATCACCTTTGTGATACATCCATCCATAGTGGTTTTTATATTGTCTTGTTCTAATCCCTGCACCATTATAAAAATGTGATGGCTGATTATTTACAGAGTTCAACCAAGCATAATACTCTCTACCTCCATAGTACCACCATGCGTATAGACCTATATTACCTGTATATTGTCCATTATCAGGCGTTCCTACTCTAGTGTAATAGTAGTAATAGTAAAGACCAGAAGTTGCTAATCTAATATTTGTAACTGTTACTTCATCGTTGTAGTCAACCCATCCAGGAGAATATGTGCTCATAGCCCAGTAACTATATCTGTCATAACTATAAGTATAACCAGAATTAAATGAGTTAGTTAATAATCCTGCATCTTCATAATTCCATCTTGTCCATCTCCAGTTATCATTTGAGTTTCCATAATTACTATTATAACCTGCACGAGCAACTTCATATATTAACCCTAGCCTAGGTAAGCCTAATGTAAACTCTGATGATGGCTGTGTTAAAGGAATTACAGTACTTAGTGATTCATCACCGAACTCATATAATTCTAACGTATTATCATCTATTACTTTTACATAATATACTTCACCATCATACAATCCAAAATTATCTAAGTTTTTGAATGTGTCCACTTGGGTTCCACTATAATTTTGTGTTTCGTCTGGTTCAGCATTTGAAAAATAACTGAATGAATAGTTATATGAATATTGACTTTTGTTAGAGTTGTAATCTCTGTTGATACCTCCATAAGCAACAGGAGTATTAAAAAGAACACAAGCTCTGTCTGTCAAACCATGACCTGCCCAGGTAATTTGATTAGAAGAACCTATATCTGTGTATGACAAATATTTAGTGTGTGTCATCTCCCAGTCCCAAGCAACTGTGTTATTATATGTTGCATTACCCCTGGTAGTGTTTGTATCTTGTACTTGATTATCTATTTGAAACGAAGCAACTGTATCTACAAAAGGTCTACCATCTGAAGCGGTTGCTGTTGGATCAGTAATTTTTAATTCTTTTGGACCTATCGAGTTTCTTATATATAATTTAGTTCCTGACGTAAATCCGTGAGCAGCACGAGTTGTTGCTGTCAACACACTCTGATCGGCTTCATCTGTTGTAACTCCTTCTGCATTGCTAATATTTAGTTGTGCACCCTCAAAAAATTTGGCTGGAATTATTGTGGTGTATGATCCTGATATCTCTCCTGATATACTAGACTCTACGTCTATTTCATAAAAGAACTCTAAAGCTGATGGTGTACCAGAAACAATAAAAAACCCTTCTGATTGATAATCGCTTACACCTTGAACAGATAAAGGATCACCTACAGTTAGTCCGTGAGGTGTAGTTACCTGGACTCTAATTTGTCTAGATCCAATTAGTGAACTAACAGAAGTTATACCTTCAATAGGTACTTCACCTCCTGAAGCATACAATGTTGGAACATTGTTTACAGTTTGAATAGTTTCCCATTTTGTAGACTGTAGACCATACTCAAAGTCAGTATCAATTAAGTTCTCTGGATTAGATACTCTAAATTTACTTACAGGATCTACAAAAGTTTCTGATGGCTCTATATGAACTTCTGCTGAATCGTAAAAAAATTGAAAAGAATCTGTCTCTTGAATATCTGCATCATTAGCCATGTCGTGAGTCACCGTAAGTGTTGTCGATGAAGACTGACCATCTGTTACAACTGTCCCACCTAGTGTAGGACTGTTAAATTGATAAATAACTTTATTTGCTGTTACGTCTGTAATCAACAAAATGTTTTCTAGAGGTATGACATCATTTATGACAAAAAGGTTATTAGCCTTGTCAACCTGTAGCTTTGAAGAATGTAATAATTTTTTAGCCATCGTTTTATTTATTTATCCTCCTAAAGCAATTGACATTGCCATCGAGAATGAGTTATAGTCTTGTAAATCTTTATTTTCCCAAGCACCTGTGTTAGTGTTATATTGTAATATTTGATCGTTTGCAGGTGAAGTAACTTGTACATCTCCTAGATCTGATATATTAGATGTACCAGCAGCAGCTCCTGTTGAGGTAAATGCTACTGATCTAAATAGTCCTCCCTGTATAATTCTAGAGTTTGTTGCTGCTGATAAATCAGTGCAAGTATTTTCCATTATAACATACCCTAGGAATATAGCTTGTTGTGCTGTGTTAGTTGCCTCAGTAAAAGGTTCAGCACTAATTTGTGTGTTAGCAGCATCTAAGCTATCATATTCATTCCTTCCATAATAAGCAACCACTATACCTGTAGTTGATGGAAAATAGTAAAGTCTTTGTGTGGTAAACTTGTTAGCTGCAACAGTTGCAAGTGTACCAGATCCATCGTCATATTTAGTTGGATCTAATACAGTGTAACCAGCGTTAGATGCTCCATCGTCTAATACAAAACCACCTGATCCATCACGATAATATCTGTAAAAGTTTACAATTGATTGAGCTCCATCCGTAATTATAGAAGGATTGTTTGCATCGGTTGTAAAGTTACGCCCTAAAGCAAAGGCAGTACCAGCAGCTCTATCTAAAGAAAGATTAGCACCGTTTGCTGTAATTGTATGACCACTCTTTTTTAGTGGTCCAAATATTCTAGCAAATTCGCTAAACTCATTATGCGTTCCGTATGCTGCGGTAGGAAATGTTTTTGCAAACCTTACTGTTCCATCCGAATGAATTACTGATCCTAGAACAACAGTTGTTTTATATTGTGAATCAGTAAACTCTCCAGGTTGTTGTTGTACAGCACCTGCAGTATCTACATAAAACCATTGGTTTAATTGATCTGGATCACCTGCATTTAAATTACTTACAGTTACATCTATTTGATCCCAATTAACTTCTTGTATAGTTGGTGCTGAACCAGCTACTCCTTTATTATAGCTCACGACAATACCCTTACCACTAGCTACTCTTACTTGAGTGCTGTTTAATACTGTTATATTTCCGCCTTCTAGTATTCCTGTTTTTAAGTGATTACTATAATAATCTAACTTATACTTATAGTCGTTTTGCTTAAAAGTTAGTTTGTTGCTACCAGCACCTGTCTCACTATATATTGCTTCATCACTTGTAGGTTCAACACTTAATGATGTAGGGAAATTTATGTGATCTACTACAGATAACTTTCCTTTAGTTTTTGTTTCATCTGTATCTAAGCTATTAAATTCTAAACCAGAAATAGATGTTCTTTCATCATCTGTAAGTATGTATCCAGAACCAGAGCTGTTTATATCAGCTAACTCTGTAGCATTGTGTAAAGATAAATCAGTTACATCAGTAGGCTTGTTATTTATATAGGCATCATTACTTGTTACGTTTTCATTCCAATCTGCCTGAACATTAACCTCTGCTCCAGTTGCTATACCATTAAGTTTTGCAAGTAGAAGATCGGTAAAATCATTAGCAGATAATCCTTTTCCTACTATTTTATCAACCTTAGAATCTAATGCAACTTGTAGTCCTGATATATTACTTATGCCTAAATTTTCTAAAGTGTCTCTGTTTGTCTCAATATAATCTACTATCTCCTGGATAGTATCTAGGTCTGTTTCATCACTTGTAAGAAGAACATTAATAGCATCAATAGCATCTTTCAATACTTTTCCTTGATTTGCTGATAGTGGAACACCTGCATCTGTAGAGAGTACATTATCCACAATATCAGAATGCCTTAAACCATTTTGATATATTTCGTTATAGTTAGTTCTTTCTATGTTTGAAATAATCTGTCCAGAACCAGCATTAGTAACATCACCAAACTCAGTTACAGAATTATCACTGAAATCTTGATCGTTTATAGCTTGATAGTTAGAAACAAAATAGCTTTGGTTAGGAGACATACTACCATTTGTGTCTCTAATATTCAGAGTTAATTTTTTGTAGTATGTATTAAAATCTTCTATAGCAGTTACCTCATATATTCCGAAGTTGTTGAGGTTGCCTTGCTCACTTATCTTTATATAATTATCAAGTGTTTTATCTAGATAATCAGCTACATTCTTATTGTCTGTATCTTTTATGTGAAGGTATATAGTTGTTATTGTATTGAATGCTGTAGTTAAAGTGTTTGTTGCTGTTACACTTATAATACCTTTTCCTGTAGATGAGGTATCTACTTCTGTAAATTTATATAAAACACCATCGAATAAGTTTACAAGATTCTCGTCATTTATTAAATCTACAAAACTTTGTATCGCATAGTTTTTAGTATCGCCAGTTACACTGTCGGTTCCTATCCACTGATCTTGCTTACTTACAGTTGAGTCTTGAGAAAACGTACTTATTCTAGGCATATTCTAGGTGTTTGTGCAAAGGTACAAATTTATATAAAGCAGTTTTTAACGTCCCTGCCCACGATAGCCTTTACGGTAGTTTTTACTAGTTTTACATTTAGAGCTTTTAGTCTTAGCATGTATCCCTGGTCTTTTAACCTTTGGTCTTTTGTAATATACAGGTAAGTTTACTTTTGCCATTATGATGAATAATAATAAATCAAATATCCAATTACTAAATTAACATTTACTAAAACTAAATTCCATTGCTTTGCAACCCATACTTGAGGTGTCATTAATACACCACCGATAATATAGGTTACCGCACCTATCTTACCGTAATTAAGTAAATATGGACTAAGCATAATTAATGCAGAGCCCATATATCCAAGTCTAATAGCTAACCTTTCTACAGGTGAGAGCCTTCTATCTTTGACTAAAGCTCTCAGCAATTTTAGTTTTATCACTATTTAGTTTTACCTTTTAGTTTTTCAAAAGTTCTGAGTCCTCCTAAACCTAACATACCCATTAACACAGTAAACAAAGGTTCTGTATCCAGTTCAGGAAAATCAACATCTGGATAAATAGTTTGAATGATTGGAAAGGCAACAAAGTGATAAGCAAATGCAAGACTACAAACCCAGCCAACACTAGGTCTCCAACCAGCAACAAACATAGAACGGTGTTGTGCTTCAACTTCATTTATCTTTGTTTGTAATTCTAATATCTGGTTTGGATCTAACTCTTTACCTTTTATAGCTTCCCTAAGATCTAGAGCTAACCCTCCAATTTTACTTCTACCACCTTCTCCTTTACCTAGTAGACCTAATAAAAATTTAAGCATCATTCTTAGTTTTCTTATCTTTTAAAACGAACTGTGCTCCTACCACAGACAACTTAGAAATTATTTCTCTTTGTAGTTCTATGATCATTGCTTCTAGTTGATCGTTTCTTTTCTCCATAGTATCAGCGAGTGATTGTAAGGATTCTACTTTCTGTTGTAAAGCATTCACCTCATCTGGGTTCTTCCCTATGATGGTGTAAATGACCACAGATAAGCTCCCCACTATCATTCCGATTATAGATACAAAAATATCTTTATTTGCTGATGGAATATCATTATATGCCAAAAACAACATTAGAGCAACAACGAGTATAAATACACCTGCAGCTCCGATATAGTGTCGTAAATCTTTGTTTCTCATCTTAGGTTTTTTATTTGTAGGTTCTGGTCTTTTTATTAACGGTTCTTTAGTCATATCAGTTCATATTTAGTTTTTCCATTAGATTTATATGCTTTCAAACATCTATTTCGATTTTCCATGTCACTTACATAACTGACATGAATCCACGCAGGGTTTTCGTCATCTCCGAACTCCCATATCAATTGATCAAAATTTAATTCAGATTTTATATAATTAAACATCTCGGCATTTGTTTTATGTCCATGAATATCATCCAGGTCCATTGCTCTGCCCTGACAATGCTGTGATCGAGGGCTTCCACCGATAGCTTCATTTAATTCTTCACATCTGAAGAAACTATTTATTTTAATTGGTCCTCCAACCCATTCTCTTAAAGGTTGAAATAAGTTATTGGCTATATTCGACATATTGCCAAGTTGATATCCATCAGGCTCATTATTGATACCTAATCTAAGTGCTGTATTAGATTGAGTTGCTTCTTTATAACTTATGTTCTTTGATATCATTTGTGTTAGGTTCGTGATAGGGACAAGTTTTAGTTGCTTTATAATACACCTTTGCTTCGAATCTTTGATTCCTGGTGTTAGCTGTTGCTAAAAAATAATTCCTATCTGGTTCCTGTATCCATTTAATTTTACCAGAGGCACTGTAGACACTTGCTACAGGAAATCCTTTTGGTATTTTTATTGTTCTTCTTCTAGACTTATTTATAAACGTATTTATATTTAAGCCAGTACTTCTATTTGGTAACACTGGTAGTACACCAGGAGCAGTTACTATTTCTTGTTGTTGATCCCAGTAAAATGGTTGTTGCCATATGAGATCCAATCTATGTTCTGTACTCATAATACTAATGGGAGTTTCAAATTTTAGATTCATCCAATCTGGATTAAATCCTGATCCCATTTGATTTCTTGGCTGATCTTCTTCATATGTATGAGAATTAAATCTAACAGCCTGGTCGTCTTCTACATGCACTTCATAACCATCAGGACCTAAGTCTATTTCTATGTCACAAGGACACAACATTAGATATGAGTTTTGCCATAAATATAAAAAGGACACACATGTTTTTACGTTTACATGCCCATCCATTTCTCCTTTGTTTCCTTCGATCTTTAGATCTTTATACCACTGTGGTAACATTTTCATCGCTGGTTGTAACCAACGACCTAACTTTTTATTATTATCGTCATGAGCAATGTTGTAGATTATTTCATGATCCATTCTTTTTCTTTTGATTTGATTTATATAATAGAATCCATTTATGTATTGTATAACCTAAAGCAGTCAGGGCAGCCATTGCACTTATAGCCATATCCACATCTAGGAGAGTGACTGTTAATGCAAAGGTATTTATACCCCAAACTTTAAGATCCACTATTTCCATTGTTGCCTTTCTTTTTTCTTCCTGGTCTTTTTTTGCCAGAGAAAGCTTGTGGGACATCACTTATTTGGTTACCTACTTCTTTGATAGCATCACCAACATCACTCAGCTCCTGTTGTAAACGCTCCTTTGTTTCTTTTAAATCTTGTCTGAGTTCCGCAATAGTGGTTTCTACACTATCAGGTATCCAATCTTTATCTTCGTCTTTTAATTTATTGGATTTAATCCAGCCTAACTTGTTTAATCCCATTGCAACTATAAAAACCACAATAGCAAAAACTATGGCTGCTAACAATACTAACCAAAACTCTTTCATCCTCTTTTACGTTTTTTCTTTAGTGCTTTAAAATCAGCACCAGTAATTTTATTGAAAGGCTTTGCTGCATTAGCTATCATCTTTTGTTTTTTAGATAATTTTTTCATGATCTTGATCCTCTTCTTTTATTTCCTTTAATAGGAACACAGTTTGGAACTTTACGACCATTCTTCGTTTTCATTCCGATAGGTTCGTATCCTTTCCAACAAGTGTTTTTCATTTTCTTTTTTCTTGTTGCCATTACTTCTTAGTTTTTGTTTTTTTCTTTTTCTTTTTTGAGTAAGACGTTTTAGTCATTTTTTTACCATAGTGTCCCATAATATTACTTTTTATATTGTTGATATGGAAAGAGCTCATTTAGCTTTTTCCTTCTCCCTTCACATCCACACGGTCTACCTGTTTTTTCGCTAATAGTATTTACGAGTTTTTTAATACCCATAATCTCAGTTAAGCTAGATACAGTGTCCCCTAGTCCTTGATGTGCCATTCTAAAATATTTAGAACAAAGATACTAATTATTTGTGTTGTATATTTGTGCAAAACACAACGTATGAGGAAAGCATATTATGTCCGTAGAGTTCCAGCAAAATCAAAAACATACACACACAGAGAGAAAGAAAACAACTACTTAAAAAACTGGAGGATAGTAAGATACTACATACAGAAAAAATATGACATCAATATAAAAGAATTAGAAATACTATTGTATTTATACGATATGGGTATATTCGATAGAAAGGATGTAAATGAATATGCGAGGATATGTAGTTGGGGTAACAATACAACTAAAATGTTTTTAGACAAAGGTTTATTTAAGATGTGGAGGAAAGGATCTTCTGGACCAGGAAACAGAGATTTGTTAGAACTATCTCAAAGAGCAAAGCTTATTTGTAATCACACCTACAAAAAATTAAATGGTGAAGAAGAGATATCTGAGAACCCATACAGAAATGAAATATTTAAAGAAACTACACAAATAGATAAAGCATACAAAAAACTAATTAAAAAGATGAATGCTACTTATCACGCAAGTACAGAGTCATAGCTTTCTTAATTAGCTTATAATCTCTTATAGATGTCATTTCTTTTAGTGCTCTAATTTTGACTGAATCACCGCTACTGGTAAGAAGATCAATTGTATCTAACAAAACTCTTAGTTTTAATTGTTCTCTTACCTCTTCATTGTTTTTACTCATTGTCTTTCTAATCTTACTATTTATCAATCTATTTACAGTTGAGGTACTACAATACATATTTTGTGCTATAGATTTTGCAGTAGCTATATCTAAATGTCTGTACAAAGTATCTACAGCATAGACAACATCTTGCTCATTATAAACACATCCTCTTTTTAAAAGCTGTGCAGATATAGACATTTTTTGTTCAGGGGAAATAATTTTTTCAGGATTGAATATTATTTTTCTCATCCTTCTACAGTATGGTTTTTTCCTGGTGAAGTATATCTGACGTAGATAATGATCTATTCTAGTCTTTGTATATGTTCTAACACAACAACCACTATCTCTAGATCCTAACCATTGAAAGTATCCTACATATATAGGGTACTCTATATCAGGATTCAGATATAAAAAAACCTCTGCATAATATGTAAGCTCTTCAAAAGAACCTACTTTTTTTGTTATGTTTTTTAGAGAATAATGTTCAACTGCTTCATCATAAAAGACAAAGTCATGATTCTGGAAATCATGTGGTGTTTCGAGTAGATATCTATCATCAAGATCAAATAATACCACTAGAGTTTTATAACTATATGTTTCTCGCTTATAACAGTAAATATATCTTCACCAGATACACGGAGTTGAGAACCAGCAGCGAAATCATAATACACCTGATCTCCAACGACTAAATCTTCGACTTCTTTGCCTACGCTGATTACCTCTGCCAGTTTATGTCTCACTCCTTTATCTGTGATGTCTGATACAACTAAACCTAATTTATCAGTTACCTCTTCGTCTTTTCTTTTTAGTACAACCCAATTACCTAATGCCTTCATTCTACATTTTCTTTTGGTAAATCTCTTTTGTTAGTTACAATACAATTTGTCTGTAATACAATTTGCGAAACAGACAATGCATTTTTAAATGCTGTTATAGTAACTTTAGCTGGATCTATAATTCCTTGATCATACATAGATACTTGTGCTTTTGTTAAAACATCGTAACCATGATCAAATGGTTTATCAGCAAGATCTCTTAACGTGTTATCAATATCTGTTCCTAGTTTACCAGAGTTAGACATAATGGTTGCTATAGGAGAAGTAAGAGAATTGTACAATATAAATGCTGCTGCTCCTCTTTCATCTGCCGAAGGTTCCATGAATTTTTTAAATAACATAATACTTGCATGATATAATGCAGCACCTCCTCCTGGAAGTATACCTTCTTCTAGTGCAGCTCTGGTAGCACAAACCGCATCATCCACACGATCTTTTCTTTCTTTTAGTTCTACTTCAGTATGAGCTCCTACAAATATAGTAGCAACTCCACCTGCAAGTCTAGATAATCTGTCTTTGTGATGCCACTCGTTTGGTACATCCTCTTTAGCGGACAATATCTTTTTGACTACAGATACTTGTTTCTTAATTTCTTTTTCTGTTGAGGTGTCTAAAGTAAGTATTGATTGTGTTGCGGAGGTAATTATTTTTTTTGCTGTACCTAAATTACCTACACCTACATTAGTCCAATCAACACCTGTATCATCAGAAACTACGGTAGCACCTGTCATCACAGCTAAGTCATCTAATAACTCCAGGCGATTAGAGCCCACTCCCTCAGGAGCCACCACACAGATGTCAAGTGCACCTCGTAGCTTATTGTTGTTTATGTTAGCCATTACATTCTGATCTATATCGGCTACTATAAATAAAGGTTTCTTTTGTTCTATTGATGCTTTTAGATAAAACTGAATGTCTGCCCACTTCTTTACTTCTTTGTCGGCAAGTAATATTAGAGGGTTATCTAGTATCGAAGTAGATTTTTCACGATCTGTAATAAGATAAGGACTTACATATCCTTTTTTAATTCTAGTACCATCTACTATTTTAACATACGTTTGATAGCTAGATGAGTTTTCTATACTGACCGCACCATCCGTTCCTACTTTATTGAAAGCATCTGCAACTACTTTACCAACTAATTCATCGTTGTTAGCTGAAATAGTAGCCACATGTTGTAACTGTTTTTTAGTTACTTTAGATGTATTCTCCTGTAAATAGCTGATAATATCATCTCCTAATACAGTAAGCTGTTCTCTCAAAACCGCAGGATTTAGATGTTTTTCTGTCATCATCTTATCGGTAGCGTGTTTGATTATATCCTGAGCCAGGACTACAGAAGTAGTTGTACCATCTCCTGCAACTTCACCAGTCTTTACAGATGCATCTCTTATTATTGATGCACCCATATGTTCTACTGGGTGGGATAGATTTATCGATTTTGCAACAGTAACACCATCCTTTGTAACGTGAGGTTTACCAAATTCATCTTCAATAATTACTGTTGTACCTGCAGCTCCTAGTGTCGTCTTGACTGCATTTGCTAAAGTGTTGATTCCTTGACGTAGGAATTGTTTGGCTTCGTCACCGAAGTCCACGAATTTTTCTATAGGCATAATATTTAATTAAGTTAGATTATAAAAGTCGTTGTCATCCGCCCATGAAATATCAAGGGAGATCAATAACAAATGTACACAAAAACCATCTACTATCCTAGTTTTTGGATTTATCATTGCTTCTCCACCTATCATTAAAGAGTATGGGGGTTGGATTATAAATTTAAATGTCATTAGTATTTCCCTTGTTTGCTTTTAGGCGAACTCTTCTTAGAACCTCCTTTTCCTGACCATAAGGTCTTACATGCCCAATATCTAGCAGTTAGTTTATTTGTAGCGGAAGAACATTTGTGACGAGCTTTAAAAGACTTTCTAGCAGCATCAGAATAGTTATGTCCATATCCTGTAGCACCAAAGTGTATAAGTTTTTCTTTACCGCCTTGACAGGCTTTTACCATTTTCTTTTTACCTGCCCTAGAACTACGTCTAGGTTTGTTGCAGGGCATACTACTTTTTTTTGCCATATTTCATTGCTTCTAATAATCCTCTTTCGTACTCTAATTGTTTTTCTATCACCAGGAGTCGATCCTCCAGTTTTGTAATAACAACTATCTTCTCGTCTAACCTTTCATGTACTAAATGTATCTCATCTTTCAGAGCTGTAAACTCAGCAAAAATTCCTCCTGCTGTAAATACAGCTACAACGATTGATAGAATAAATGAAAGATTGTTCTTTACAAATCTATCTGCCATTATTTAGCTTCTTGCGTGGGATCCATCACACAACCCCTGGGGGTTATTTGTGTTACCACATTCACACGGTTTACTACTTCTCATATTATCGCTTTTTATAAATGAAAACACAGAGTACCTGATTATCTCATATGCAACTATAAAAGCTAAGATACTTTGTATATCCATACAGCAAAAATACCAAATATATAGATACAGTTATGTGGCATGTTTTTTTATCATATAGCTATATACTATTATATAATACAGTTATTTGACAAATAATTACGCCACATCAGATATTCAGAACTAATGGGTTATATATTAAAACAAAACTCGATCTGCACTGGGAAAACGAATCTGAAAACCCCCTCCCCAGTACAAAAAAACACAATCCAGTCAAACTTTTTGGCTTTTTATATACGATAACTAGGTCAGGACAGTAACTAATAACTAGTTTCTTATAATATACGTTCACATAATTCTAAGATTTACACATTAGAAATGGCTCACTAACCTCCCCTATCCCATTACTGTTATTTATTCCGTGGTGCAATACTGGAGACATAGTCAACACCAGTAAGATCAGGGAGATAACGTCCAGTATTTCCGATCAACCATGTAAATTAATAAGATGAAGTATTGTTTTTCTGCCAGTAGTTACCTATATTTACAGAGTCAAACAAAAAATATATCACATATGAAAACACAAGTAACTGAATACCAAGGAGTTAAGGTCATAAATCCTAAGAACTCTAAACTGGTAAAGACTGCTATCAACTGGCTAATCAAGCACAATGATGCAGATAGACTCCGTAACATCGCAGATGGAGAAGGAGATGAGAAGGCTTACAACAAAGCTAACAGAAGGTGTGAATCTACATTTGACAAATACTTAGATGCTGTAGATCAACTGCCAAAGAATCAAATTAAACTAATCGAAAAATCTAATCTTTATTAAAATGGAAAAACAAAAATTTACAATCAAATTAAGTGATGCCGACATCAAGGCATACAAGCAACTGCGTGACTGGAGAGATGCCAGTCTGAATGCCGAAAAGGAAATCCAGGACAATGTTGACCAGGAGATCAAAGAAGGTAGATGGTATGTATACTCTGAAGGATGGGATTCCCAGGGATGGCTCAAGCTACAAGTAATGAGAAGTAAGAGAACTATCGAATTGAACTCTGACAACTGGTGTGACCTGGAAGAGCAAGGACTCCTGGAATTTTGGACAGGAGAATATAGCGTGAGGACTAACTGGGTTAGCCTGAACGACTGGGAAGGTGATGACAATGCTACATTATTAGACTATCTCACCTATTTAATAGAAGAACGTAAACTAGAAATTAACTTTGTATAACTTAAAATGAATAACAAAATGAAAACATCAATGACAAAAACAGAATTAGCAGAACTGGTATCATCTATGCAGAAGGATATCAATCATCTTAAAGAAGAGAACAGTATCAAGAGCAGAGACCTCAACGATCTAAGAGCGGAGAGAGATGAACTCTATGAGCAGATCAGACAGGATAAAAGCAGAATGACACTATTAGAGTCAAAACTTGCTAAGATCAGACGTAAGCTAGGCGAGGAGGAGAGTCGAAGACATCAAAAACTCCTCATGAATTTTAATGCAGTTTATCAGATCATGGATGACATTGTATGGTATGGATGGAATTTCCAATACTGGAATGAGCATTTCATAGATGCAACCTGGAAGGATGATCCTACCCTGGTCAAACACCTACATGAGAAATTCATGGCAAGAATTCAGAACGATAAGAACGGATTTTTTACGTTCCTTGCTGATCTTGATGAAGGCAACAGATACAAACTATATAAACACATAATTAAGACTTATAGTAAGAAAGGATTGCCCAGGCATACTGATGAGGTTTAGGTTAACCGAAACTCCCATTCATTTGGGAGTATATGTCAAACTTAAAATACATAAAAATGGAAAAATGTAATGATTGCGATCACGAGATCGATTATGACAATGAGTACTCAAGAGAGACTCAAGATGGACAGATTCTATGTGAATCTTGTGCAGATGCTGTGTGGGATCATCCTCCAACGCTAATTAGCTTTGGTCATCACGAGCATGAGGAAGGTAAAAAGTTTTACTGGAGTAAAGAATTTGGTTTTGCCAATGAATACCTGGAAGAACTTTGGGGAGACACAGAACAGACTCTACCGATCAACGGTTTCGAGTATGTAAGAACTGATGCCTGGAGAGGATACTACAAACCTGAGATCAGAGACGAATTTACGTCATTTGATGGATGGTATACAGGATGGGTAGATGAGACAATATCTCACAAACTTACCCTCAATCAATTCCTGGATGATTTAGGTGAACAACACCTGGATTTATATTTCCCAATTTGGGTAATTATGTCACCGACATCAAACGTCTTTAGTCAGTCAACTGATATCATGATCAAGAAGGCTGATTTAGATCGATTTGAGGACTTATTATTCAATAACTATGGTATAACATCAAATGAACTTAAAAACTCTTTAAAATGAACATTAAAAAAGAATCAGAATATCATTTTCTGACAGTAACTGTCGGATACCTAACTTTTACATCCGTAGATGGAGTAGAAGAAGAGATCAGAGTAGAAGGAGAATACGATGAAAATGGTTTTATGCAAAACCAAAGGATTCTATTAGAAAGAAATGACGACATCTTATACGATGCTGGGTTACTCCTGGTGAATGAGATCAAGGACATGGATAAACTCCTGGAACATTTAGATAAATTAATTAATGACTATTAAAATGAAAGCAAAAGAAAAATTTATAAGAGAACGACAAGCAGACTTTCCAACGATTGAGAGGATGCAAAAATGGATCGACAAAGGATGGGTTTGGTCAATGGAAGGTACATTGGGCAGAGCAGCTATGAGAGGATTACAATCAGGATTGTATTTCCTCCCCAATGAATCATTTAGAAATCCCTACGGTCAACACATTCCCTCCAGGGAGGAAATCAGGATCGGAACTGAAGGATCATTAGACAATGCCTATGATTTTTACAACGATGATCAGAACCTTTGGGAACTGGAGATGGAATATGATTTCAACGAAAGCAATGACCAATGGTAACGGAGAGCAGAGAAACTTTTGGATGGTACTTGAAGAACAGTAGAGACCAATACATTTGCGAAGGTGGTAAAATTAGAAAGGATACACCTTATCTCAGAACACATCTGATGTTTGACAGTATGGAAACTGCGTTAGAATATCGTAAGATCAACAGGAGGAAATCTTTTCATCCTGAAGAAGTGATACACATTCACTATAACGATAGTACTAATCAC